>Ga0210408_10001871_pt1 | contig 21255 bp, 15 predicted proteins | sample IncBWH4MmetaG_FD_155471 | JGI IMG/M metagenome (GOLD analysis project Ga0210408, IMG submission 155471) | Forest soil microbial communities from Barre Woods Harvard Forest LTER site, Petersham, Massachusetts, United States - Inc-BW-H-4-M | ecosystem: Environmental > Terrestrial > Soil >...
CGACGCTACCGCGCTCAACACCGGCGTGCTGGCGCTCAACCCATCGGAAGTGGCGCAACTCGACAATGATCCCAGCTTCCCCGAGCACGGCCGGCTGAAGCTCACGCTAGGAGGTGGACGATGAGCAGCATGGGAGGTAATTCCTGCACCTGCGGCTGCTGTGAAGGAATTCAAGTCGTGACCCCATTGCCGGTGGAAAACCGGCCTGGGTTACCCGCGTTGTCGTACCGCGCCGGCACGCACGGCACTTTCCTGGAAACAATGATCGCTCGGCTCTCTTCCGCTGACTTTCCGGCGTTGGCCGGCCTGAAGACCCGCGATCCTGGCGACCCGGCCATCGCGTTGTTGGACAGTTGGGCGACTGTGGCGGACATCCTGACATTCTATCAGGAGCGCATTGCGAACGAGGGTTACCTGCGCACTGCCACCGAGCGCCGCTCGATACTGGAACTGGCGCGGCTCATCGACTACAAGCTCCGGCCCGGTGTCGCCGCCAGTGTCTATTTGGCGTATACGCTGAGCGAAGACAACTCGACCACGCCGCCCACACCCACCGCAACGACTATCCCTAAAGGCAGCCTTTCCCAAAGTGTGCCTAATCCGGGAGAAACGGCGCAATTCTTTGAGACCTCGACTGACTTGGACGCGCGCTCGGCATGGAACAACCTGCAACCGCGCCTTACCCAGCCTCAGAAGATCACCGAACCCGCAGGCAAGCCGGCGCCTGCTCTTGGCACTGACGCCGACGTCATCCAGACGCTTTACTTCAACGGGATCTCGACCAATTTGAAGCCCGGTGATGGGCTGCTCATTATCCTGGGTTATGCTCCCGAAAAGCACTTTCTGCGATTCGTCGAATCGATCGACGTGCAGGCGAATCAAGATCGCACTCAGGTAACGCTCCAACCTCCTGCTTCCAGTGACGAAACCTTCGCAGCAGAAATACAGCGGTTCGTCGGCGACGCGACCAGCCTCTTCTCCGGAGGCAAAATCGCCAGCCAGGTCAAGGCCATCCTGCAGCGCATGTTGGACCAAATCAAGGCTGAGACGGACCCGAAAAAGCGGACGGACCTGGTGGGCGCCGCGATTCCCCAAGTGCAACAACTGGAGGCTCTCGCTCGGAAGCGGAATTACACGCGCCTTGAACCGTGGCTTGCTCAACTGGTTGACACTCTCAACGTTTTTGTGCAAACGCCGTCCGATGCTCCCGATACCGGCGTCGAAACTGGCGCCGCCGTGGTAGCGGAGGCGGCGCCGGCGCCGCGACCAGAGGCGCCTACCGCCCTGGCCAATTTAGGTGCTTTGCTTGAACCGCTCGCCAAGCCGCCCTCGTTGCAGCCGGCCAACCCCTCTCGTCTTGCGCGAAAAGTTGCGCAAACATTCTCCGCGCAGTCGGATATTGCGCCTAGACTCCTCACCACGCTAAAGGGTATCCCGGCGCCGTTACTTTATGAAGCCTGGGCAAATCCGGAAGCGCCAGCCAGCCAGGTCGAGGTGGATGCTTTCCGCGTGAAGGGCGGACTATTTGCGAGCAGCTTTGCGGGTACCCCGGTACTAAGTCGGGGCAATAACGAAAGGGACTACACGACCTCCGTCATCCCTCCGACAATCGAGAGCGCCTGGCATTCGCCGTTTCTGGCTCTCGATGCGGTTTACGACAAAATCCTGCCCGGCACTTGGGTGGCGATCCAATTCCCCCTTGAAGGAGGCACTTTCTCAACGGTCTACCGTCCAGTCGAAGCCGTACAGACCCTTTCAAGGGCGATCGAAGGGTTTGCGGCCAGAGTGACTCAGTTGAAGCTGGATGACCCATTTCATCTAGAAAGCGAGAAACTGTCGGTATCGTACAAAACAACACTGCTTCGGGAAACGGTAGTGTACGCCCAAGCCGAAGAATTAGATCTGGCCGAAGAACCCCTCGATCGCGACATTCAGGGAGTGACCATTGAACTTGACGGCTTGTACGACGGGCTGGAGTCAGGCCGTTGGATCATCGTATCCGGGGAGCGAACGGATATCTCGAATGTCACCGGGGTCAGTGCGAGTGAGTTGGTCATGGTGGCAGGAATTCAACAAGAATCGTCCCCGCCGTCGACGAACGTTCTGACAAAACTGACGTTGGCGAACAGCCTCGCCTATACCTACGATCTGAGTTCGGTAACGATCTACGGGAACGTGGTCAACGCCACCAATGGCACGACGATCAACGAAGTGCTGGGGAATGGGGACGGCACTCAGCCTCTCCAACAGTTCACTCTGAAGCACAAGCCTCTCACCTTCGTGCCCGCGTCCAATCCCACCGGCGTGGACAGCACGCTCCAGGTTTACGTAAATAACGTGGAATGGGATGAGACAGACACGCTCGCCGGTCTTGGACCTAAAGATCGAAAGTTCATCACCGCGACCGATGACAGTGACAATACGACCGTGACCTTCGGCGATGGGACAAACGGGGCATGCCTACCCACCGGTACGGGAAATGTGACCGCGATTTATCGCAACGGTATCGGCGCGCCGGGCAATGTAGAGGCCGGCCAGATCACTCTCCTGCAAACACGTCCTCTCAATGTATCTGCTGTGATCAATCCCCAGGGCGCCAGTGGCGGCGCCGACCGCGACAGCCTTTACCAGGCTCGAAGCAACGCTCCGCTAGCGGTGTTGGCGCTGGACCGATTGGTATCGGTACAGGACTACGCGGACTTTTCCCGGACTTTTGCCGGCATCGGCAAGGCAAGCGCCGCCCGCCTTTCGGACGGACAGCGGACCATCGTTCACGTGACAATCGCCGGCGCGGAGGACATTCCAATTGCCGTGAGTTCAGACCTGTACCAGAACCTGGTGCAGGCGTTGCAAGTCAACGGCGACCCCTACGAACCCGTACAGGTTGCCGTCCGAAAACTCAAGTTGCTGGTCATTGCCGCCCAGGTCTCCATCCTCCCGGATTATCTCTGGGAATCCGTAGTCGCCGACCTTCGCGCGGCGTTGCTGGACACCTTTGCGTTTGACAACCGGGACCTGGGACAGCCTGTCTTTCAGAGTGAAGTGATCAGCGCGATGCAGGCGGTCAGCGGCGTCTCGTATGTGGATCTCCAAACATTCGATTCGGTGGCGGAAGATGTAACGGTGGAGCGATTAGCCAGCCTGGCCGGCACCCTCAGGCTGAGGCCTTACATCAAAGTGGATTTGGCACAAATCAATTTGGTTCCGACTTCGGATCCAGCAAGCCGCATTCTTCCCGCTGAATTGGCTTTCTTGAGCGCGGACATCCCGGACACCCTTATCCTCAACCAGGTAAACGCATGAAAAATCCGGATCGTCTGTATGAACTAATTCCCGTGGTTTACCGCGAGCGCGACGCCAAGCGAGGATATCCGTTGCAGGCGCTGCTGCGTGTCATCACCGAACAGGTCAACGTCGTCGAGGAGAATATCACGCAGCTTTACGAGAATTGGTTCATTGAAACCTGCGAAGAATGGGCAGTGCCTTACATTGGCGATTTGGCCGGCTATCAACTCCTGAACGACGCCGGCGAACCGAGCAATGTCACGACCCCTCGCGGACAACAACGTGAGCGCATCCTCATCCCGCGCCGGGATGTGGCGAACACGATTCATGCGCGGCGTCGCAAAGGCACACTGGTGCTGCTGGAAGAACTCGCCATGGATGTCGCTGGGTGGCCGGTGCGAGCGGTGGAGTTCTTCAAACTGCTAGGCCGGACGCAGAATATTCACAGCCCGTATCTGAACCAGCCCATGTATCACACGGCGCGGATTGACGACACCTTGGCGTCGGTTGCCGCCCGTTACCATGCAACGGTGGACGAACTCCTCTGGCTCAACCCTGCCATCAAAGCCGGCGCCGCTTTGACGGCAGGAACCCGGCTGCTTGTCGGTTCGCAAAGCGCAAGGGGTCAGACCGTTGATCTGCGGAAGGTCAAGGCGTTGGCTCTGATTGACGGCCCATTCGACCAGTGGGCTCACACCGTGGACGTACGGCGGACCGACTCGCATCGCGCACAAGGTCGTTACAACATTCCCAGCGTGGGTCTGTTCGTGTGGCGTCTGCAATCTTACTCGGTGAGTTGGCCGGGCGCAGGTGGCGGGCAGCAGTCTCCTCAATGGTGCGGAACTCCTGCTGTCTGCTTGGAGGAGGAGGGATCGCATTGCTATACCTTCAGCGTTCTCGGCAACGACACCCCGCTCTACAACCGCCCCCAGCCGGAGAGCGTGTCGACACAAATCCCCGGCGAACTGAACCTGCCCACCCCCATCCGGCGACTCCGGTTCGCCAAACATCCGACCGATTACTACGGCGTTTCCCAAAGTCTCGCGATCTGGGCGCGGGACTGGCCCAAGAAAGGGGAAGGCGCGCCAATCGCGGCTTCCGCGGTCATCGCGGCCGATCTGACTAGCTGGCGATACCGCGCTCCAAATGATCACGTCGTGGTCGATCCGGAGCTGGGCCGAATGGTATTTCCTGTCCACCAATTGCCGAAGCACGGGGTCGGCGTCTATTACCAATACGCGTTCAGCGCCGATATCGGCGGTGGTGAATACAACCGGCCGATCTCACAGCCCGCCAACGCCAAACTTTACCGTGTTAACCGTAGTGGCACCGGCGATTTCAAGACGATCACCGAGGCGCTAAATCAATGGTCCTCGGACAAGGAGTCCACAGCGCCCTTGGCGCAACCAACAGCCCCTCCGGTGGAAAACTCCGGCGGCAACAAACCCGGCGCTTCCGCCGTTATCGAAATCACGGACAGCAGCGTTTACACCGAAAAATTCAAGCTTGCGCTGGACGCGAACGAGAGCCTGCAAATCCGTGCGGCCAACCGCACCCGGCCGGTCATCCGACTGCTGGACTATATCACAGACGAGCCGGACTCTTTGCGCATCAGAGGCGGGAAAGGGAGCCGGTTGACGCTGGACGGGTTGCTGGTCACAGGACGCGGACTGCTCGTGCAAGGGCCGGAAGCTACCTCCGACAGCGCGCCGGCGGTGCCGAGTCCGGGCGATTTGTGCGACGTAAGGATCCGCCACTGCACGCTGGTGCCGGGCTGGGGGCTGCACTGCGACTGCGGACCCCGCCACCCCGCTGAGCCGAGCCTGGAACTGTCGAACACCACCGCACAAATCAAAATCGAGCATAGCATCTTCGGTCCGATCGAAGTGACCACTGACGCCGCGAGCACCGATCCGATGCTCATCAAGGTCAGTGATAGCATCTGGGACGCCACGAGCACCGAATCGCAAGCTTTGCGCGGGGCAGACGGAGAGATCGCTTATGTCCTGCTCACCGTCCTCCGGACAACGGTGCTGGGCGAAATCGCGACTCAGGCGATCGCCTTAGCGGAGAACTCAATCTTTACCGGCTGCGTTTCCGTCGCGCGGCGGCAGAAGGGTTGTGTCCGGTTCTGTTATGTGCATCCGGGATCGCGCACGCCACGCAGATACGAGTGTCAGCCCGATTTAGTCGTCAAAACGGTGAATGACAAGCTGGCTCAAGGCACCATCACTCCGGGCGAAGGCGAGGCCGAAGCAGCGAGCGAAAAATTGCGCGTAGAGCCCGAATTCAACAGCACTCGTTATAGCACGCCCGCTTACTGCCAATTAGCCGACGCCTGCGCCGACGAAATCCAAACTGGCGCGGAAGATGAGTCGGAGATGGGCGCTTTCCACGATTTATATCAACCCCAGCGGGCCGCTAATCTGCGCACCCGTTTAGACGATTACACACCCGCCGGGATGGATGCCGGCATCATCAACGCTACGTAGGAGAAAACGATGCAAGGCCAATACAGAGGCGATTTCACACGCGATGCCTTCCACCCTGCGAAACACTTCAGCCGCGTCCTGATGCAGCAGGGCCGCGTGCAAGTTGACGCGGATTGGAACGAGCAGACAGCAATCCTGCTGCACTATCTGCGGAGCCTGGCAGCTGACCTGATCGGTCCGCATGGCGGACCCGCTGTTGAGGGAGCAGACACGACAAAAGGTTTCTTCGTGAAAACTGAACCGGCTCTGACCGCAGAGGGAGACTTTCTGATAGCCGAAGGTCACTATTACGTTGACGGAATCTTATGCGAACTCGACTCGCCCGCTGTCGCGTTCATACCTTCCTCAACCTCAAAAAAAGATATCATCTTGCAGAACACAGGAGTCAAAGAAGTCCGATTTGAGACCGGTCAATATGTCGAAATTTTCGATGATGGCGCAAAGTTTGCCTCTGAGTTCTGCAAGATCACTAACGCCACAAAGGTGGGCACCACCACTCAGCTAACTCTCGACGCAGAGCCGAAACAATACCAAATCCCAAAAGTGCGAAATGTCTGTACCTATAAGACTCAGCCGGATTATCCGCTTCCGAATGGCTCAACGATTCAGAAAGACAGCTCGGGTAAGTTTTTAGTGTACCTTGATGTCTGGGAGCGGCACATAACCCACCTCGAGGACGCAAGCTGCAGGGAAGTTGCCCTTGGTGGCGCTGACACAGCAACACGTGCCAAAGTTGTTTGGCAGGTCAAGACGAGCAGCGTGATACCGAAAACCTTGGACGACGGAGATTGGCGCGCTTTCGTGAGTACGAATTTTCAGTCCCACAGCCGAGGTCTGTTGAAGGCGCGGGTCCAGCCGCAGACAGCTTCGACTGATCCTTGCACCATTTCTCCTGCATCCGTCTACCGCGGCGCCGAGAACCAGCTCTACCGCGTGGAAATAAATACTGGCGGCTCACCGCCAAACGCGACATTCAAGTGGTCCCGGGAGAATGGATCAGTCGTCTTTCCCATCCTCAGCGCGGGCTCAGGCGAAACGACGATCACACTAGGCAACCTCGGGCGAGATCAACGTCTGGGCCTGAAGGAAGGCGATTGGGTGGAAGCTCTAGACGACGACTCCGTTCTTCAGAATCAAGCGGGAATGCTGCTGAAGGTGATGGCGATCGAGCGCTCGACCCTGAAGGTGACACTCAATGCCGCTGCCAGCGAAACACTTAGCACCGGGTCAGCCAAAAACCCGCTGTTGCGGCGTTGGGAGCAAAAAAGTGGCGATCCAAACGCCGGCGGCGTTCCGTTGGCGAAGGACGGCGCTGTTTCGATCGTAGAAGGTACCTGGATTCCGCTGGAGGACGGTATTCAGATTCAATTTCAAAAAGGCGGAAACTACCGTACGGGCGATTACTGGTTGATTCCGGCGCGAACGGCCACAGGTGATATTCAGTGGCCTAGAAGTCGAGCCGCGCAATCCGCGGCCCAGCCGATTCCAGAAGAGTTGCCGCCCCACGGTGTCGAACACTATTACGCACCGCTTGCTCTCGTTCAAGGTGACACGTCAACCGATCTGCGCCGTACCTTTACCACCCAGGCAATGGGCTCCTAGGATCGAAGGTCCTGAAAATCCGTACAGGCCGATAAAACGGCGGACGCGCAAATCCGTTCGTCTGAAGACCGGTAACGACGTTCAACTCCCGTTGGCGTTCGACGAAGCTTGACGCGTATCAGGGACCTTTCCAGCGCCTCGAACGTTCATGAAACTGCTCAGCGTATCGAACCAGAATGGCGCCCCCAACGAGACCGCAAGAGCAGATACAAATAGCCCCACGGCTTTCCATACCCAGCCCCCCGCTGTATAAGGAATTCGCTCAAAGGCGAACGGATCCTCTTTCCCATTCACCTTAGGATCAATCCAGCCGAGCGGCAGATTAAGCCGTTCCGACTCCTCCAACAGCTGCTGCCGTGCCGTTTGGATTTTGTCAAGATCTAAAACCAGCTTTTGCGCGGGGCTCTCTGCGGCGGTGATTTTTTGAGTGGCGCTATCTGCGGCACTGACAATGGCGTCGCGCAATGCACCGTCCCGAGCAAGCCTGTTCGCCAGCATCAGCGTATCCGCGTTCGCGAAGATGACCAAGACGATCGCCACACCAAAACAGATCTGCCGTGTCCAGCGCTTGTACCATCCCGTGAAGCGATCCATTCCGTCATTAAACCAACCTTCCAAGTTTACGCGCATTTTTTCCACTGCATGCTCGCCGGTACGAATTTCTTCGGAGACTAAGGCCATCTCCCGTTTCGTCTTGTCTAAAAGAGCCAGAAGAGACTGTTTCGTATTTCCGGACGGAAGAACCTCGATCCCCTTCTGAAGGGAACCCCATGGATCTGGATACTCTGAAGCCAGTGCGCGACCCGCGGCGAGCGCTTGGTCGAGTGTATCCGACGCCTCCTTAATTTTGCCAAAATCTTTAAGTGCCTTTACCTTTTTCGCCGCTTCACCCGCAATGCCGTACTTGGTTTCTACGTCCGCGGCGCTATTCGTGGCTCGGTCCAATGCCGCTCGTGCGTCAGAGACCACCTTTTTCAACGTTCCATCATTCGGATCGGCCGCACTCTTCTTCTGCGCTTCCTCCAACTCCTTTTGCCTTTGTTCAACGACGACCCATCCTGCACCGCGAGATCCAAGGATGTCCATCAGCGCCAAAGCGAAATTGGTAGGACCGATATAGGAAGGTAAGCGATTCTTTTGGCCGAAATCTGTCACTCCCTGGATAACACCGCCGATAAGGCCGTGATTGTAAATATGTTGTCCGAGACTGGTAAATTCCGGGTCATTCAGAAGGTTTTTTACTCCGGCGAGTAAGTTTTTACCCCGCATCTCAAAAAAGTTAGCAATTCCTTCGTTGATCACGGTACAAAGAAGACTCAGAAGGAGGTAGACAAAGACTATCCCAATCGCGATCTCCAGCACATTTGAACCAAACATAGGTAGTTTCTTCCTGAGCGCGTACTGTTTGCTTAATGTTCTTTGGTTGAATATGACGAAAATCTATCTCGGACGCATCTGGTCGAGGAAGGGAGCCGGGCACACTTAACTGGCTCAGAGACTCGTCCAATCGATGATGAAGCACGCTCGATCGGCTCAGAGACTCGTTCGATCGGTGATGAAGCACGTTCGATCGGCTCAGAGACTCGTTCAATCGGTGATGAAGTGCGTTCGATCAGCTCAGAAACACGCTCAATCGGTGATGAAACACGCTCGATCGGCTCAAAAACTCTATCCATTGGGCGCGACACAGATTCAACGGGAGGGTCTTCGGATTCGCCCGGCAACTTTCCGCGCTTAACCGAGGCCGCTTCGTGTTCGGCCAGAGGCGCCTTGCCTTCGCTTGGCGCCGTTTCGATAGTGAGGTCCTCCGTCTCGGTGAGCAAGATTTTACGCGCCTCTTCTAGTGCAGCCTTCTCGATATCGCGCCGTCTTTGCGTGTTCACGTCACGTGCCACCCCGAAGCGCTTTTGCACTTCGTCCCTGCGTTTGCGGTACGCCGTCTCAACCTGGGTAACAGAGGCTCCGAGATTAATTCTCAGGACGGTGCTCGCAGCAGCCTTTTCCATAGTGATTTGCACCTACAAGGGCACAACGGCCCAGACCTCAACAGCTCGGTTCTGATCCGGTCGCTTGCCATCGAGAAGTTCAGTTCCCCCCATTCCGATTGTCTGCATGGCGTTGAGTAGCTTAGCCTGTTCTTTGAGAATTCTACTTACATAATCTGCTCGCTCCTGTGAGATCCGCAGGTTCAGGTCTGGGCGCCCACCAGTATCGGCATAGCCCGCCACCACCAGGATAATCGTCAGATCACTCAGTTTTTTGCGCATTTCAGGCTTATCGAACGTTTTCACCACTTCGTCCGTAGCGGCCCTGCGTAACACTGACTGGCCGATGTCGAACGGAATGATGGTAAGGCGTTCCATTGAGCGGGCTCTATCCATATTCCCAATCAATTTTGCTTTTACGTCCGCAGTGACACCTGGAAGCGCTTTAATCCGGTTGATCACGTCTTTTTTAGTCGCTTCGATTTCCTGTTGGCTTAACGTGGGCGGAGAAGGGCTTGAGGACTGACTTTGAATGGGGGTGGCAGTCTCTGGTGGGAACGGTGTCGAGCTCACCCCAGGGGAAGGTGTTGGCACCGACAAAGAGCCTGTGGGTTCCGAGGGAGATGGCGAGACCGCAGGTGTAGGGGAAGGTTTCTTTACAAGTTTACTTAGTTTGAGTTCAGTCGGGTAGTGAAACGAAAACAAAAAGACCGCCGAGATAAACCCCAGGATGAAAATGATGCCTACGATCGCCAGCCACGGCTCTCGGGTAGGCGGAGGTAGAACTGGGGGCTGTGGTTTTGGAATAGAGTCAGTTACGGACTTAGCTGGAGGTGAAGGTGGAATGTTTGACTGAGGGGTAGCGTTTTCCAATCGCTTGGCTATTTCCATCGCACTCCGAGGACGTTGGGCTGGATCTTTTGCTAAACAGGCTGTCACTGTTTCGTCCCAATTTTTCGGAATATGCTCTCCTTCTATTCCAAGCTCGGCCCTCCGCTCAGTCATTGAAGGGGGAATATTCGCGCTCACCTGGACTCCAACATCCCCAGCGTAGAAAGGTGGTCTACTAGTCAGTGATTCATAAAGGGTTGCGCCGAGCGAATACAAATCGTCGGCGATTGACGCCTTTGCCCCCGCGGCCTGCTGCGGGCTTTTATACTGTAGCGCCTCACTCGCTCCGGGAATCCCTACCAACCGGCTTATCAATTCGTTGATGCAATTTGAGATTCCAAAGTCCTTCACCTTTAAAGATCCAGCGCGATCTACGATCAGATTGCCGGGCTGAACGTTTCCATGAATCAAGCCGACCACTTCGTGCGCATACTGCAACGCCTCACACAACTCCTTGACCCAAGTCTTCAAGTCCCCAACTTCAAACACCTGAGTCGGCCTGCCAAAGCGTAACTCCGAGAAGCTCCGACCAGCCGAATATTCGATCTCGATCGCGACTCTGCCTCTGTCTTCCACGAGATCAAAAATGTGCAGAATGTTCGAATGATTCAGCGCGGCCATTCGGCGAATTTCATTCCTCAAATCCTCAACGGCGGCCTTGTCGCTACTGATCAAGTCGGGCAAGAACAACAGTGCGACTTGATGCTGGGTGGCGTGATCTTGAGCCAGCCAGAGCGCTCCGGTGCTCCCGATTTCCAGTTCGCGCTGGAGTTCAAAGCGCGACAAAAAAAGCTGCCCTAGCCCCAATGGGCCAAGGATATTGTCTGTCGGGCAAGGAGATTTCCGTGCCCCTTCCTCATCGACGGAAGCGGCCGGCTGCTCTCCCGCCTTTAGCGCTTCCGTCGGTCGTTCATCAAATTTTGGATCGTCAACCGATGGTTCACGAAGTTGTGGTTCATCGACCGGCAGTGCATAGATCGTCGGTTGCTTCTGTAGACTCTCGCCCAATTCGCGGAGCAAACGGTCTTGCGCGTCGCGTAGCACAACAACCTCTCGCTGGCACTGCGCGCGCAAGCTCGCGCCGCGCGCTGCGGCAGAACGTGCCCGAACTTCACGCATGCGTTTCTGGAAAGCGGTCTCGACCTCGGAGCGGGACGCTTCGATCGGAACCCCCAAGATCGCGCATGCTTCAGTCTTTTCCATGTCCACCAAGACGCTACATTCAGATTAGCCGAATACCGTTCGGCCGAAGGTCGGCATGTTACAGAGTTCATCCAAGAGCGTCACGTCTTTTATACGGACGACCTATTCACCTCGTTAGCTGCAATTCTAACCTTTGACCCGAATGGAGTATAGCCGGATCGAAGTCTATCGGATATTCTCCGCTAAGTCAGGTGTCGAGAGCAGCGGAGTTGGCGCGATGTCCTCGGTACCAAAAACGCGCCAGGTTTTGAAGTCCGGCATGGTCAAATGCCGCGGTGAAGGCGGGGTCTCCGGTGCGTGGACCGGCCAGCGTGTCGTAAACTGAAGAAAAGTGCTGCTCAATGTAATATCTGCGCCGGCAAGATGCCACTTGCAGTGGCACCTAAAGCAGCGGGTCGAACCCTCCAGCCAATTTTTCAAGCAGGCAAACCCTCTTGGATTTCAAATGTTCGTCAGTGCCGTTATGATCCTTCTTCTTAGGGCTTCGATCAGCTTGCTTGCATAAATTGCTCCGAGCAATCTTCTCTAGGGTCAGCCGTTTACTTATGACTTAACTGCCCGCGAAGTTCCGCATGGAACGAATGAGCCCGGATACAGGCTGGAAGCCTTCGCTTTCAGAATTCCGATTGGCCGGTGGTCGAACAAAACTTGGTGTTGAATGTTACCGGTCAAGAGTTGGCCAAGGATGCTGCTTTCAAGATTGGTCAGGATGCGGTGATGCCGGTCAATGTCACGGACCATCCCTACACTTGGGGTTAAGACCACGAGCATTGGTAATATCATTACGGAAGGTCCGCAACGAACCTATATGGTGTTGCACCTAAAGGTCTCGCGGAAATTGTTATTGTTCCCCTGTGATGAAAAGCACCTACCAACCGCATACTCTTTAGATAAGCTCTGAGCCCATCCGACGGAAACAGGGTTAGCTCGACACTACTCCGTGAACACCGTGGCCTCCGTGCGAGCTTTTCTTCTTTTTGATAGCGACCCCGCCGTATCCCGCATCAGGCATTGCTGGAATTTTACGCTGTGGTGACCCGTCCATTGCCGGGTGTCAAAACATCACTGCTTACGTCCAGCGAAGCCCGGCAAGAGATCGAAACCCTGCTGCTTACCTCAATCATTTTGTACCCGGTAGAAAACGTCGTCCGTCTCGCTCTCTATGCTAGCGCGGCTTTCGGGCTAAGCTGGTTCGAGGCACACCTGTGGGCCTATGCCGAGCATTATGGATGCTCGATCATTTACTCGGAAGGCTTCGAGCACAGTCGGTACTATGGCTCAGTGAAAGTAATAAATCCATTTGCCTAACCCGCAACGCGAACGTTTCCGATTGCTTCCTGGATTGGGGTGGAGGGGAGTCGCTTGCCGAAAGTGGAGCCGATAGTCGGATTCGAACCGACGACCTGATCATTACGAATGACCTGCTCTACCAGCTGAGCTATATCGGCATTTTATCGCTCTTTCGGTTTCAGGAACAAGACTTGAGTTCTTGAGCACCTCACGCCGCCATCAATAGCTCGTGAGAACTCCTTCGTCAAATGGGTCTCCCGGAACAGGACTCAAGGACTCGAGAACGCAAGGACTCAAGAATCCTGGAATGGGAAAGACAATGCTAGATCACGGTTTCTTCTCGAGTTCTTGAGTGCTCGAGTTCTTAAGTTCCTGATCAACAATTACTCCCCTACCCTGATCACAACTTTACCGAAATGGTATCCGTTTCCCATATATTCGTAGGCTTCACGCGCAGATTCAAAGGGAAAGACCTTATCGATGACGGGCCGGATTTTGGCTTGTTTCAGCGCGCGATTCAATCCCTCGAACATTTCGCGACTTCCGACGTAAATCCCGAAAACTGTGGCAGCCTTTGCAACAATTGGAAAGATTTCTGATGCAGTCTCTCGACCTGAGAGAATACCAATCAATCCAATCTTACCGCCGGACCGGCAGGCGCGAACCGATTGCAGAAATGTACCGGCCCCGCCAACCTCCACGACATGATCAACACCTTCGCTTCCCGCAAGGCTCGCAGCGGCCTTTCCCCAGTCGGGAGTCGTTTTGTAGTTGATCACGGCGTCAGCTCCCAGTTTTCGGGCGCGCTCGAGCTTTTCGTCACTGCTGGATGTGATAATCACCTTTGCTCCAGTCGCCTTGGCGATTTGCAGACCGAAAATTGAGACGCCACCAGTCCCCAGCAGAAGAACGCTTTCACCGGGAACGAGTTGCCCTCGCACAATTAATGATTGCCAGGCCGTAACCGCGGCGCACGGTAAGGTCGATCCTTCTTCAAATGAGTAACCTTCGGGTAAATGCACCACGCCTTCGTCGAGGAATTTCACCTGTTCCGCCAGAACACCGTCAATCGATCCCCCCAACGCCGTTCGATGCATGGCGGCTTCGAATCGTCCGGAGGGCCACCCCTGGAAGAAGCAGCCGGCGACTCTATCACCGACTTTGACCCTCGTGACCGCCGAACCAACCGAAACGACTTCCCCAGCACCGTCCGATAGCGGCACCCGACCTTCGCGAGGATTGCGATCATACTTGCCACGAATGACGACAAGGTCACGATAATTGAGGGAAGCTGCTCTGACCTGAACCACCACATCGTGATCGCCGGGCTCAGGTAGAGGCCGATCAACAAGCTCTAATCCCTCTGGTCCGCCGTACTTCTGGATTTCGTAGGTTTTCATTGCGAAAGAGATAGCCCGAATTTTGCACCAGACGCAAAATTCGGGCTATCTCTTTCGCAACGAAAACCTGCGACCTAAGACTTTGTGGGTCTGAGTAGCCTCCGCGCCCAGAACTTTTGGACGACGACATAGTCCGAGCATTCCTGAGCCGAGAGCGAAGTAGAGAATAACGGCTGGGAGTGATAATCCAACCTTGGGAAGAGGCATTTGTGGCGGAGGAAAAGCAAAGTTAAACAGATAGCCGATGCCTCCGAGGGTTGGTAACACAAGTGCAGCCAGGACGCTGAAAAGGAAGGCCCTCATTCGCCAAGGCGCATCACGATTCAAGAACAGGAGCGCAGCCGAGAAAAGGAGGCTCGTCGTCGCGCTATACGGAGTGGGACGGGCTGCATATTGCGCAACGCGCTGACCACTAAAATCCGGAAGAAAGAAAATATCCAGGTCCGGTACTCGGATACCGGATACGTATTCCAAAAGGAACACGGCGCCCAAGCAGAAAACGAGCAGGGCGAGCGTTTTTGAAATGATGGTTTGGGTTGGATGCAGGGAGCGGACTGGGGCGGCGGCGAAAGCAAGAGCCAAGCTCAATGTGCTCACTGAAACGACGGTCCAGGGCGTCAGATAAGGCGAAGTCGGTACGGAACCATGGATATGCGGGGCGTAGGCTTTCCACTGCGGAATGTAAGCCAGGCAGACAACAAACAGCGCGAGACCGACTATGAACGAGTATGACCAGCGTTTTTGGACTTGAGACATCAGCTACGGCTTTATGGTTTATGACTCTCCAATACGCATGATCAGACTGGCACATTTCCATCCGCTCAATCGAGAAATCGTTTCTTCCTGGATCCGCCCAAAAGGCTATCTCCCCATCGCACCAAGGAACGTTTCACGCACGTCCTCAGGGTGATCGACCAGGTTAAAGCAAACTTGAGAAATTTATTCTCAGAAGACTCCAGACTTTATCTAGCCCGCAAAAATCACGCAAAAACCGAAGCGACGAGTTCATTGCGGGCTAGGAAGCTCTTAAAAAGACGCTCCGCGTCTGTTTAAGAGCCTGTTTTAACATAAAGGAATCGAAACAAACTGTTTTTAAACTCTCCTCTCCAAAAGGCAGCGGAATTTTCCGGCGTAGCCGGCGAGTTCCGCTGCCACAGCCTGCATCGGTCACAAATCTATAAGGATTTGTGACCGACGCAGGCTAGGCGCGTGAAAGCCGCTCTAATCGGATCCTTCGTTAAGGCTTTTCAGCAGCTCGATGACCTGGCGATCTAGTCTTGGATCGAGCATACCAAGGGCTTCTTCGATAAAACCTTCATCAAAGAGATATTTCTTGACGTAACTTTGAATTACGGGATCGAGGTTATTTTGGTCCCAGCTCAGGGCGCCGGTTGTATGATCAATATGAACCGTGCCCGCCAAATGATTTGCAATGGAATATTTTTTCGGCATGGATGTGTGTGATGCACACGCAGCAAGATCCGTGCCGGAATCCTTGGTGCGAAATAACCAGGGCGCGCTCTTGCGGTAGTCCGCGCTCCTGCGCGACCGGTCGTTGCCCGCGTAACCATCTTGGATCACCTCAGTGGCCCCGCGCGCGGTAAAGGACAGATCCATCAGCGGAAAACGCCGGCTCCGCGCGCCTGTAGGCCGGAGGCTAGGAAGTAGCGGGGCTATTTTGGGCGTGAGTGAACGAATTTACATGGACAAATCGGCAAGTCCTCGCCTAACTAGGGCTTGCTGCGGGTCCGAGCTCTAATGATTCCAAAAAAAATTTCCGCTATCACGGCTACCAATCTAGTTGTGGCGAATATGGTCGGAACCGGCATCTTTACGAGTCTCGGATTCCAGGTTGCGGCAATAACCTCCGACTTCGCCCTGATGGCGCTCTGGGCCGTCGGAGGATTGCTCGCGTTGTGCGGTGCGCTCAGCTACTCAGAATTGGCGACTGCGCTTCCTCGGTCCGGTGGCGAATACAACTATCTTTCCAGGATTTTCCATCCGTGGGTTGGATTTCTTGCCGGGTGGATTTCGGCAGTAGTCGGGTTCCCGGCGCCCATCGCCTTGGCCGGTATCGCATTTGGGGAGTACTTTAAGGTGTTTACTCCAGGATTATCACCTGTTGCGATTTCACTCCTCGTTGTCTGGATTATTACCGCGGTGCATCTCTTCGGTATTCGCACCGAAGAGTTATTCCAGAATGGATCGACCTTTTTGAAGTTAGGATTGATCCTGGCTTTGATCATAGCCGGATTGTTTATCAGTCACCCGCAGCCGCTGGATTTGAGTCCTGGACCCGAGAGTATTGGAACCATCTTTTCCCGTCCATTCGCAGTGAGTCTGGTGTACGTCATGTATGCATACTCTGGTTGGAACGCCGCGACTTACATTACGGAGGAGGTCCGTATTCCGGCGAGGAATGTTCCTTTGGCTCTCCTGGTGGGAACTGTCAGCGTAACAATCTTGTACCTGGTTCTGAACTACGTATTTCTCCTCACGACGCCTCAGTCTGTTCTCGCCGGTAAAGTCGAGGTTGGGCTTCTGGCCGGGCAGGCGATCTTTGGGCCCACAGGGGGCAAAATCGTCAGTGCTTTGATTAGTGTAGGACTTATTGCAACCATCAGTGCGATGGCCTGGATCGGTCCTCGAATAACGAAAAGGATGGCTGAGGACTTACCGAAGTTGCAGATTTTTGGCCGAAGCTCAGCGAACGGTACGCCCTACGTCGCCATTATTTTTCAAGTAATCGTCGTGACGATGCTGGTAGCGACCGGAACATTTCAGACTGTATTGATTTATACACAATTCAGTTTATTGCTTTCCTCCTTTCTGACTGTGCTTGGCTTGATCGTCCTGCGATTTCGGGAGCCGAACCTTGAACGCCCTTATAAGGTCTGGGGCTATCCGATCCCGCCGATCTTTTTCCTCGCAATCACTTTGTGGATGATGATTTCCGTCATTCTTGAGAAGCCGAAGGAATCTCTGTTAGGGCTGATCACTGTCGTAGCCGGGTTGATCATTTTTTTCTTCTCGAGAGAGCCCGGGCGAAATATCCATTCGCAGCATTCAAAATAGATCAATGATAAAGAACACCGTGAATCACTGGTGGGTCAGGAAAGCCGTACTCGTCCTGGCATTTTTACCCACATTACCGCTATTCGCGCAGGAAATCGCGCAACTGCCACCCACCACCCCTCCAACCCAGCAAGAAGTCCAGCCGGGAGCGACACCGTCGACGACGTCGTCGCCCACACCGGACACGCTCCGCGCGGCGGGTCTGAGCTCGCCCGCAAATGACGCTGCCCGCTACTTAGCCGGTTTACCCGTCGCTCCGGGGTCGCCACTCACTTCTCTCACCCAGGATCCGCGTTGGATCGCTCACGCAAAGGCGATGAATCAAGCCTTCTCCCAGCTTGAGCAGCGCCAACTCAATAATATCAGGATATTTCAGGCGGAAAATATCGCACCGGCCACTCAGCTAAGCCACACCTGCGTTTACCTGTTCAGCGGACCGGACTTTCTCTACGCCGATGCGATGTTTCCGAACTGCTCAACATTCGTCCTGCAAGGCCTCGAACCCATTGATCCGATGCCGGATCTTCAGACGCTTCCTCCGACCGCGTTATTTGGCACGCTTGAAAATATTAAAACATCTTTGAACACAATTTTGAGTTTCAGCTTCTTCAAAACCAAAGACATGCGGGAAGAGCTCGAGCGCTCGGCATTGAAAGGCGTTCTTCCAGAAATTTTCGTGTTCATGGCGCGAACCGGCAAAGAGATTAAAGGAATCCAGTACATGTCTTTGGACAAGGCGGGCAACGTTTTACAGGGGTTCCAAGGTGCCACGCGCGGCACGAAAATCACTTTTACTGACATTGCGAGCGGATCAGAGAAAGTAATGTATTACTTTACGGCCGACCTTTCCGATGATGCGACAAAGCGAAATCCAGCGCTGTTCCGCTTCTGTGAAGGTCTGGGACCGGCGAACAGTTTGCTGAAAGCGGCCTCCTATCTTCTCCACGAAGGAGGATTCGATACCGTCCGAAACTTCCTGCTGCAGAACAGCACGGCAATCCTCCAGGATGATTCAGGAATTCCGGTGCACTATTTTACGCCTGACCGGTGGACACTCAGATTCTTCGGCGTCTACACTGCACCGATTGACCTTTTCAAGAAATTTTATCAAGCTGATCTCCGCCAGTACTATACCTCAAGCTCCCCGAAGCCGCTTACATTCGGCTTCGGCTACCGGTGGAGCAGCCGAAGTTCGACATTGTTTCTGGCGGTTCGGAAGTAAGCGATTGCCTTTTTCTATCTCTATTGGACGTGCTAGCCCGGATCGCGCGGGAGCGCGTCCCTACCGCCTGCAATGGAGGATCACGTTCTTATCGCGTGCAACGCCGGCCCAAACACAGGAGCGCGTCCGGGAGCGCGTCCCTACCGTGCGACCATCGACCTCTCACCTCTCACCTCTCACCATCTTAGCTCCCCTTGCCCGAATATCAGCCGCAAGAAATGGGCATCGGAGAAACGACTATCGTCTCGGCCCTGCCGAACGATGACCACGTTCATGGAAGGCACAACGAACATTCGCTGATAGCCCGAACCGATCGCCGCGATCATATCTCTGGGTGCTTCACGGCAAAGACACGCCGCCCGCCAATTCTGACGTTCCCAGGGCAATTCGAGCATACTTTCGACATCCACCTCGCGACCATCAGGCGCAGAGCGGTTTAACCAAAAACCCATTCCGAACATCGGATTGATATGGGTCCCTCGGAAGCATTCTGCTAAGAGTTCCCACCGCACGATCTGACGTCCTCGGTATTTACCTTTGCCCAAAATCAATTCTCCTAGCTCCGCCCACTGGCGAGCCGTTAGCCGAAACCCGCTGGCCAGGAGTGGGTTACCCTTGCCGTCCTCTCGAAAGTCGACGTCGCCGATTCCGAACGCTCGCAGAATCCGCCGGTCGAGATATTGCTCCGGAGTCAGATGACGCGGCTCGAGCTTTCGCCGAAGGAGTTCGCTGAAAATCTGGAGCTGACTGGGACCGTAGATGAAAGATTCCCCACGCGCACGGGCGGCTGGCAGCCTGATACTGTATCTGTTCCGATCGCTTATGCTTCTCCCATGCAGCGAAAATGCCGGCTCGATTCCGGCGGTGAAATTCAGGAGATCCCGAACACGAATATCTGACTTCCTTGGATCAGATCTCCACTCGGTAATCGTGTCACAGACCGGTTCGTCGAAATCGAGAATTCCGTCTTGGACCGCGGCCGCGGCGGCGACACACCAAAAACCCTTGGTACCGCTGAAGATCGAGACGGTCCGATCCGCAGCATCGCCATGTGCATAATTCTCGTATTTTACGCGCCCGTCCTGGATGACCAGGAACGAGAACCCACTCCTTGCGGCGGAATATCTGGAAGCGGCCCTTAGAGATGCCGGGCTAAAGTCGCCCGAGGTTGCGTGACAAAAAACACATGGCATCGCCATGCTTACCAATAAAGGAAGAAACATCTGTCGCATTCGGAGCGACACATCTCTATCAGGGGCCGACCGAAAGCAAGCCCGCGATACGGCCGCACTCCCGAGGGCAACGTTACGAGACAACCGGACCGCGTGGAAACCAAAAAACGTGCTTGCCGGTTCGCGGCGATGCTTCCAGATTAAGTGCGACGATGCGCTAGTCGTCGTTACCCCCCATGCCGCTCCCCCAACTTGCTCAGAAACCGGCGCGCCCTGGACGACGCTTCGGTGGCGAATTTCAAACCTGTCTTGACCTTCTCGTGAATTATTATGAAAGCCGCTGTTCTTCATCAGTATGACACTTCGCTGACCAACCCGGACTTCGTGGTCCTGGAGGAAGTAGAAGAACCGTGGAACTGATGGAGTTGGCTGACCGGGGACGGGTCCATTTAGCCACAAAATACTACAAGCTGAGCGAAGCTAACCAGGCACTGCACGATTTGCACAACGGTCAGGTCAAGGGTCGGGCAGTGTTAATACCTTAACACGCAATTCAAATAGGATATCACCATGTTTACTACAAAATCCGGAGAAAAAATCTTCGTCATCGACGGTCACACGCATTTGTGGGATGGCAGTCCGGCTAATCAGAGGAACATTCACGGGAAACAGTTTATTGACTGCTTTTACGATTATCATCATCTCGGTCCAGATTCATATATTTGGCCAAAAGAGAAATTCGAAAGGTATACCGAGGAGGACTATGTCAAGGACGTATTCGAAGAGGGCTACGCCGACGTCGCGATTTTCAATCCGCAATATCTTGGCGATTTTTATCACCATGGATTTTCGAATCTGAAAAGGAATGAGGCATTCAGACAACAGCATCCGGATCGTATTATTGCGAATGGCTTTTGGGATCCGCGCAATGGGGAGAATGGGCTGGAGGTGCTTGAGCATGACGCTAAAGCATACAATTGGAAAGGAGTGAAGCTCTACACGGCGGAATGGCACGGTGATTCCAAGGGATGGAAGCTCACCGATCCTTGGGCCTACCGTTACTTTGAGAAATGCCAGGAACTGGGTATTAAGAATATCCACGTGCATAAGGGACCGACGATCAGGCCCCTGAACAAGGATGCTTTCGACGTAGAAGACGTGGACGACGCAGCCACGACCTTCACTGATCTTAACTTCATCGTTGAACACGTGGGCCTGCCGCGTCTCGAAGACTTTTGTTACATTGCCGCTCAGGAGCCAAACGTTTATGCAGGTCTCGCAGTGGTGACCGCACTGATTCACAGGCGTCCCCACTATTTTGGTGAAATACTTGGCGAATTGCTTTTCTGGTTAGGGCCTGACCGGATTCTGTATGGCAGCGACTACGGTATCTGGAGCCCGAAGTGGATTGTAGAGGAATTCATGAATTTTGAGCTGCCGGATGATGTAGCCGCCGAAACAGGCAAATCCCTTACTCTCGAAGTTAGGAGGAAGATAATGGGAGAGAACGCCGCGCGCTTGTACGACATTGATATCGCTGATCGACGCAAGAAGCTTGGCCTGTCTCTGCCCGCAAAAGCTGAGGCTACAGCGGCGATGGTGTAAACTTTGGCAGAAACAGCACACCTGATGGATAGA
>Ga0210408_10001872_pt1 | contig 21254 bp, 17 predicted proteins | sample IncBWH4MmetaG_FD_155471 | JGI IMG/M metagenome (GOLD analysis project Ga0210408, IMG submission 155471) | Forest soil microbial communities from Barre Woods Harvard Forest LTER site, Petersham, Massachusetts, United States - Inc-BW-H-4-M | ecosystem: Environmental > Terrestrial > Soil >...
TTGCGCGCTCCGCAGCGCGCGCGCTGATGAAGCATTCGAAACTCAATGCCAAGGATCTGGCGATGGAGGCCATGCGCATCGCCAGCGAGATTTGCATTTTTACTAACGCCAACTTTACGGTGGAAGAGTTGTGAAAGAGGTTGACAGTCGACAGTTGAAAGTTGAAAAAGAAAAAGAAAAAGAAAGAGAAAAAGAAAGAGAAAAAGAAAGAGAAAAAGAAAGAGAAAGATTTAGCACAGAGGGCACAGAGGTTGCCCCGAACGGGTCGGGGCAGGCGCCGGACGTAGAGCAGAAAGAAGCGGCGGAAACCAGTTCAAGATATTTGCGAAACAGGACAGCAGGGGCAAGGCTTGACAGCACGCGAAGGCGTATTCGCGCATCAAAGGAACTGAGTAACTCATGACAAGCAAGTCCGAAAAAGAATTGGTCTATGCGCCGGGCGGCAACGGGGCCGAGGTGACTGAGTCGGTCGATGGGCAGGAACTTCTTCCGGCGCTCGATGACATGACGCCGCGGGAAATCGTGGCGGAGCTGGACAAGTACATCGTGGGGCAGAATGCCGCGAAGCGCGCCGTGGCCGTGGCTTTGCGCAATCGCGTGCGCCGGCAGAAGCTGCCGCCGGAAATCGCGGAAGACGTTTTGCCGAAGAACATTTTGATGATCGGCCCCACGGGCGTGGGAAAAACGGAAATTGCGCGGCGGCTGGCGCGGCTGGCGGGTTGCCCGTTCGTGAAGGTCGAGGCTTCGAAGTACACGGAAGTCGGCTATGTGGGGCGGGACGTCGAATCGATGGTGCGCGATCTCGTGGAGACTTCCATCGACATGATCCGCGAGGAAAAACTGGACGAAGTCGCCGACCGCGCCGAGCAGGCGGCGGAAGAACGCGTTCTCGACCTGCTGCTTCCGCCGGCGCCGCCTCCCGCGGCCGGCACTCCGGAAATCGAAGTTGCGGCGCAGCGCGAGCAGACGCAGCGCACGCGCGAAAAATTGCGCGTGCAGTTGCGCGAAGGAAAGCTCGACCAGCGCATGGTGGATCTCGAAGTGCGCGAGCGCGCCATGCCTCCGTTCGAAATCATTTCGAATCAGGGCGTCGAGGAGATGGACGTCAACATCAAGGACATGCTCTCCGGCATGTTCGGGCAGCAGAAGAAGAAACGAAAAATGAGCGTGGCCGACGCGTTCGAATACCTGATCCAGGAAGAGGAAAACAAGCTGCTGGACATGGACCAGGTGACGCGCGTGGCCGTGGAGCGCGCGGAGCAGATGGGCATCATTTTTATTGACGAGATCGACAAGGTAGCGGGGCGCGAATCGGGCCACGGCCCGGATGTTTCACGGGAAGGCGTGCAACGCGACATTCTTCCCATCATCGAGGGCACGACAGTCAACACGCGCTACGGGATGATTCGCACGGATCATATTCTTTTCATCGCGGCGGGCGCTTTTCACGTGACGAAGCCGTCGGACCTGATCCCCGAACTGCAGGGCCGGCTGCCGATTCGCGTGGAGCTGCAATCGCTGAAGGAAGAGGATTTTATCCGCATCCTGACGGAGCCGAAGAACGCACTGCTAAAGCAGTACGTTGCGCTGATGGAGACCGAAGGCGTGAAGCTCAATTTCACGGAGGACGCCGTGGCGGCGGTGGCGCGGTTCGCCACCAGCGTGAACGAACAAACGGAAAATATCGGAGCGCGCCGGCTGCACACCATCCTGGAGAAAGTTCTCGATGAGATTTCGTTCGAAGCGCCGGACCTGAAGAAGAAAAACGTGAAGGTGGACGCCGCGTACGTGAGCAAGCAACTCGCGGACATCGTCAAGAACCAGGACCTGAGCCGCTACATTCTATAAACGCCGAAAATCGAAAAACGAAACTCGAAAAACGGAGATCAGGACTCGGTGAATAGCCGTGCCATCAAAGTCAAATTAGCTGATCGCTCGGACTTCGATTTTCGAGTTTCGATTTTCGCTTGTTTCTTGATGCTTGGATGTGGGGCTCCCGGCGAACCTGTTCCACCCACGCCGGTGGTTCCTGTGGTGGTCAAGGACCTCGAAGCTCGTCAGGCCGGCGACGGGGTGGAACTTTCCTTCACTCTGCCGTTGAACTCCATCTCTGGGGAAAAACTGGCGGCGCCGCCCGCGGTTGAGATTCTTCGGGGCGCCGTTAAAGCGGATGGCTCGGCCGATCCCAAGTCTTTCCGGGTTGTTTACACGATTCCCGGCGCGATGGTGGAGAACTACCGCAGTGATAGCCGCGTGCGCTTCACCGATCCCATCGCGCCGGAAGAAACCAAGGCGCATCCCGGCGGCGCGATCGCGTATCTCGTGCGAACGCGGGCATCGCAGAAACGCGCTTCCGGCGATTCGAACGCGGTGCTGCTCCGCGTTTTTCCAGTTCCACCTGCCATCGCTTCCGCCGAGGCTCGCGTGACCGAGGCAGGAGTGGAATTGAGCTGGCCGGCTCCGGCCGGGGCTGCGGCCGGGGAGTCTGCGCAAGCTATCACTGGTTATCGAGTCTACCGCTCGGAAATCCACCCCTCCGTTCCCGCTTCGCCTTCCAAAGATCTTTCGATTGGCAAGCCTGAATCACGCGCTACGCTGCTCGCTTCGTCGGAGACCAACAGCTACCGCGACAGCTCGATTGTTTTCGACCATACCTATGTGTATACCGTGCGCAGCGTCATTCGGGTGGACGGGAACGATCTGGAATCGTCGGACTCCCCGCCGGTGACCGTGACTCCACGCGACATCTTTCCTCCTTCTGTACCGCAGGGCCTTGTCGCGGCGGTGCTTTCGGGCGCGGCTGCGGGCACTGTTGTCGTGGAGCTGTCGTGGTCCATCAATGTTGAAACTGACTTGGCCGGATACCGCGTCTATAGAAGTGAGCAGGAAGGCACACGGGGACAGCTAGTTACTCCGGACTTATTGCCCACACCTGCGGTTCGTGATACGTCTGTAGAGCCCGGCCACCGCTATTGGTACATCGTGACCGCCGTCGACCGCGCGGGGAATGAAAGCGCGCCTTGCGCGCCCGTGGTTGTTGAGGTCACGCAACCATTGCCGTAACTCCGGGTTAAACGATTATTTGAGTTGCATGAGTCTTGGGAGCCCAGCGAATCATGTTGGTACGTCCGCATTTGCCCGGTTATCGTTGGTTCCATGTTTTTCGAAACGCGGCGATTCGCACTGGCGTTTACGTGGGAGTTTGTTTGACTTTGGTTTTCACCGCCTGGCTGGTGATTGCCAACCATGCACCGTTCCTGGAACGCCTTGCGCTGGAGCGTGACATCGCCGCCGCGGCGATCCTCTGCTTCCTTGCGGCGATTCCGGTCTTCCGGTTTTTGCGCTGGCCGGGGCATTTGCTGGCATCGAGCCTGGTTGGCTGGTTGATTTTCAGCATGAGCTATCGCCTGCTCTGCCTGATCTATCACGGGCTCAGCAACCGGCTCAGCACGTTTCACGTTTTCGTGCTGGGGGCCCTCGTGTATATGATACTCGCTACGCTCTCCTGGGTTGTTGGCGTTATCTGGAGAGCGCGTGAAGCGAATGCTTCTCATCCCAACCACCACCCGAGTTAAAAAAAAATGAAAATCTGCCGTTATGTGAGGCGCGACGGTTCTTCTCCGGACTCTGCTTCTCCGCGCTATGGACTGATTGAAGGGGAAACGGTCATTGAAATTAGCGGCCCGCCCTGGGCGGCTTGGTCGCGGGGAGCGCGTTTTTCGCGGCTCGCCGAGGTGCGGCTGCTCGCTCCGGTGGAGCCTTCGAAGATCGTTTGCATCGGGCGGAATTATGCGGCTCACGCCGCGGAGATGGGCAACGAAGTCCCGAAAGAGCCGTTGATGTTCCTGAAGCCGCCTTCTTCGATTATCGGGCCGGAGGAGGCGATCGTGTTGACAAAATATTCCCAGCGCGTGGAGCACGAAGGCGAACTCGCGCTGGTCATGGGCCGCCGCTGCTCGCATCTGGGCGACGGCGACGATGCCTTGTCCTTTGTGACGGGGTACACGTGCCTCAACGATGTGACCGCGCGCGACTTGCAGAAGAGCGACGTGCAATTCACGCGCGCAAAGGGCTTTGATACGTTTTGCGCGGTGGGGCCTCACATGGAAACCGCGCTCGATCCATCCAATGTGCTGGTGGAGACTCACGTCAACGGGGCGCGGCGGCAGTCCGGCTTGACATCGCTGATGACTTATCCGGTTACGTTTCTGGTGCGCTGGATTTCTCACATGATGACCTTGATGCCCGGCGACTTGATCGCCACCGGCACGCCCTCGGGCGTCGGGCCGCTGGTTGCGGGCGATACGGTGGAGGTCAGCGTTGCCGGTGTTGGCGTGTTGCGTAATCCGGTGCATGCTCCGCAAGCGTAGGTTCGCGCAGAGCACAAGGTTTCGGTAGAATACGAACCAGTGGGGCATCGGCGGATGCAGGGAAGCCTTCCGCTCCGCTGTGATGCAGGTACGCAATCTCTCACTCGCTAGGCGCCATCCCATGCATTTGTGAAGGGAGAGTCTGTACGTTTAAGGACGTGCTTGCGGATTGGAAGGTGATTCTGGCCATGGGCGGAGCGGCGATTGCCGCGCTGGCCATGATCGCTTATGCTTTTTTTCGTCCCGCGGAGAATCCCGAGGATGAAGAACGCAAGCGGCGGCTGCACTTGAACCAGATTGGGCGCATCGCCGAAGGGCAGATCGTCGAACTGGTGGAGCATCCGCCGGTATCGCCAGAAGCGCGCAGAGGATTGTTCGGCGCGAGCGCGCGCCCGGTGAAAGACATGCGGCCGCGGCATCTGGTTTCTTACAGTTACTTGATTTCCGGCGTCACGTACCACACGGCGCAGGACATCACCGGGTTGGAAAGCCAAGTTCGGCTGGAGCGGTTGGTCGCCGGGCAGCCCGCCAGCATCAAGTACGACGCCTCGAATCCCAGCGATTCGATCCTGGTCGCGGACGATTGGTCGGGCTTGCGCTGAGTTACGAAGCGCTTGCGCTGATTGCTCTGCCGCATGGATGGTCTTCCGCGTTCTGGTTTTCCTCCGGTTGCGTTATCCTTCTCCATGCCGCTTCCGGGCGGCCCGATTCTAGTCCTATGAAAATGATCCTCGCGTCCGTTCTGACCACAATTCTCATTGTGGTGTTAACTCTCGGCGCTATGTTTATTCTGGTGCGGGCGACGGAATATGTCACGGCGCTCGAGTCTCCTTTGCAGAGAACCGTTGCCATGGGTGCTGAGCTGCTTCTCGGCGTGGTATTGCTTCTCGGGACCACCTGGATTGCCACGCATCTCGCCGTGCGCATTTTTGCGCGAGAGAATTCCCCTTCCGAGGGAGGGCCGCTTGTCTGAGCCGAAACCCAGCTTGATTCCACAGGACAAGCACCGCGACCGTATGGAAGAGCTTCGCCGCATTTCCGAGGAAGCCGAGGCCGGCGGTGGCCCGGAGCGCCGCGAGCGCGAACACAAAGTCGGCAAGCTCACCGCGCGCGAGCGCATTCATCTTTTATTGGACGAAGGGACGTTCGAAGAGCTGGACAAGTTTGTCCGTCACCGCTGCGTCGATTTCGGGATGCAGGAACAGCGTCCCGCGGGCGACGGGTTCGTTACGGGATTCGGCCGCATCGATGGCCGGCTGGTTTATGTTTTCGCGCAGGACTTTACCGTGTTTGGCGGTTCGCTGTCGGAAACCAACGCGCTGAAAATCTGCAAAATCATGGACCTGGCCATGCGCGCCGGGGCTCCCGTCATCGGCCTCAACGATTCGGGGGGCGCACGCATTCAGGAAGGCGTCGCGTCGCTGGCGGGTTACGCCGATATTTTTCTTCGCAACACGCTGGCGAGCGGCGTCATCCCCCAGATCAGCGCGATCATGGGGCCGTGCGCGGGCGGGGCCGTCTATTCGCCGGCCATCACCGATTTCATTTTCATGACGCGCGAAACGTCGTATATGTTCGTCACCGGCCCGGACGTGATCAAGACCGTCACGCACGAGGAAGTCAGCAAACAGGAACTCGGCGGCGCGATGACTCACAATGAAAAAAGCGGCGTCGCCCATTTTGTCTCGCGCGACGACGCCGATTGCCTGGCCATGATTCGCGAGTTAATGAGTTTTCTTCCTTCGAACAACCTGGAAGATGCGCCGCGCCGCAGCACATCCGATTCGCCGGCTCGCCGTGACGAATCGCTCAACACCCTGGTTCCCGCTGACCCTCAGAGGCCTTACGACATGAAGGACGCCATCCACTCTATTGTGGATGATGGTTTCTTCTTCGAAGTCCACGAACATTACGCGAAGAATCTTGTTGTGGGTTTTGCGCGCCTCGATGGCAGGCCAGTCGGCATCGTTGGCAATCAGCCTGCGTTTCTCGCGGGCGTTCTCGACATCAACGCTTCCGTAAAGGGCGCGCGTTTCGTCCGTTTCTGCGACGCCTTCAACATTCCGCTCATCACCTTCGAGGATGTTCCCGGCTTTCTTCCCGGCACGCAGCAGGAATTCGGCGGCATCATCAAGCATGGTGCCAAGCTGCTCTTTGCTTTTGCCGAAGCTACTGTTCCAAAAATTACCGTTATCACTCGCAAAGCCTATGGCGGCGCCTATTGCGTCATGGCTTCCAAACACATTCGTACTGACGCTAATTTTGCATGGCCTACCGCGGAGATTGCAGTCATGGGCCCCGAAGGCGCCGTGGACATTGTTTACAAACGTGAATTGGCGAAGGCTCCCGAATCCGAGCGCGAAAAACTCCGCCGGCACAAAATCGCCGAATTCCGCGAGCGCTTCGCCAACCCATTCGTTGCCGCCGAGCACGGCTACATCGATGCCGTGATCGAACCCGCCGACACCCGCGCCCGCATCATCACTTCTCTCCGCGCCCTCGAAAACAAGCGCGACACCAACCCCAAGAAAAAACACGGCAACATCCCTCTGTGAAGAGAGAACTCACGCGCGTCATTCGAAAATGCGGCCGCTGGTACATCGCTTATGTCAAAGAATCGCCTGGAGCGAACACCCCAGGGTAGAACGCTCGCCGAAGCCCGCCGCAATCTCGAGGATGCCGTAGCCCTTATCATCGCAGCCAATAGTGAACTGCGACGCACGCGTCCGCAGGAACTACTGCAAGATAAAACTATTTAAGTAAATACTCCTGCAAAAACTCGACTGTTGCATAGAACTGGAAATCCTGGTTCGGCTTTTTGCGGTAGCCGTGGCCTTCATCCCTGGCGATCAGCAGCCAGACGGGAGTGCCCTGCTTTTTCAGCGCATCGGCGACCTGTTGGGATTCGCTGACCGGCACGCGCGGATCGTTTTTCCCGGCGATTACGAACATAGGCTTCTTGATTTTTTCGATGTTGTTCATGGGTGCGATTTTCTCGAGGTACTCGCGCATTGTGGGGTCGCGCTCGTCGCCGTATTCCACGCGGCGCAAATCCCGTCGGTACGCCTCGGTGTGCTCGAGGAACGTCACCAGGTTTGACATTCCCACGATGTCGACCGAGCAGCGAATCCGGTCGCTGTAGAACGTGGAAACGGCCAGCGTCATGTGTCCGCCGTAACTTCCGCCGGTCACACCAATGCGGTCGCTGTCGAGTCCCGGCTGCGTCGCAATCCAGTCAAACAACGCGTTGATGTCCTTGTAGGTGTCGTCGCGCTTGAATCCGTTATCAAGCTGTGTGAACGTCTTCCCGTATCCCGTCGACCCACGAACGTTGGGGTAAATCAGCGCGATCCCGAGTTCGTTTAGCAAATAGTTGGCGCGCCCGAGGAATCTCGGCTGGGATTGCCCTTCCGGCCCTCCGTGGATGTCCACCAGCACCGGGCGCTTGCCTGCAAACTTCGCCGGTGGCTTGTACAAGAAACCTGAAATCGTCTTTCCGTCGAAACTTTTCCACCGCACCAGCTCGGCTTGCGGAAACGAATCGGTCTTCACTGCTGTTTCGCTTGTCGTCCACCGTTCCACTTTTCCATTTTCCATATCCAGCGAATAGACATCTCCCGGCCCACGCGCATTGTTCAGCGAGAAGCCGAGTTCATGCCCATTCTTGTGCCAGCGCAGGGAGCCCATCACTCCCGCCGGCAGCTTCGGCAGCGGCATCTCTTTCTTCGTGGCGGTGTTCATCACATGCAAGACACTTACACCTTCTTCGTTCGTTATGAACGCCACCATATTCCCTTCGTGCGTCAGGTCGAACGACTCTACGTCCCACGGAATACTTGCCGTCAGCAACTGCGGCCGCTTCGTTGCCAAATCCAGATAAGCCAGCCGGTGGAACTCCGAATCCTTGTCCGTCGTGACGTAAATCCCTTTGCCGTCCCTGCTGAACCGTCCTTCGCCATAAGAAACTTTTTCGGTCGCGTTCCTCGGTGTCAGCTCCGTCTTCTCGCCTGTTGCCGTATCCACTAGCCACAAGTACGATTCGTTGATGGAAAGCTCTTCCACCAGCAAAATCTTCTTGTCATCCACCGACCAATCGAGCGGCCGCCATCCGCCGCCCGCCAGTTGCGTCAGCAAATGATCTGACTTCAGGTCACCCGGATTCATCAGCCATAAATCCGTATCTTTTCCGGTGCGCCGCGTGGACATATACGCGATTTGATCACCGCTCGACGACCACGGCCCCGCAAGATTTCGCGACTTCCCATCCGTAAGCAGCGTAATGTCACCGGTGGCCACGTCATAGCGATACAACTGGTACCACTCTCCTCCGCCTATATCCTTTGAAAAAACGATGTAGTCTCCGCCGTTTGGGTGAAATCGCCCGCCGCTTACGGAATCGGCGAAAAACGTCAACTGCTGCCGCTCGCCACCCGGCGTCTTCACCAGATGAAGCTGAGGCGTCTCTGCAAACCGCGTCGCGATCAACATTTCGCGCTTCGTGGGGTGCCAATCCGCCAGGCTGGCGCTCCGGTACGACCCGTAAAGCCCCGCCGTCTCCGCCAGCGACGCCGGTATCTTCGGCACGCCATCCACGACCAGATTGTCAGCCGGCGCGATGACCGCTTCTTGCGCCGGCGCAGTCGCGGCAAAAAAGAGCATTGCCGCCACAAGTAGAATCAATTTCCTGTTCATATTTTCCCTCACCGACAAATCTGCCGCACCTTCATACACCGCAAACGATTGGACACGCAAGCCAAACCGCAAACCTAGTCTCGTCACCACACATGCTAAAATCCCGCTGCATCACAGACCAGTTATGTTCCGGAAAATCCTGATCGCCAATCGCGGTGAAATCGCCGTGCGCATCGTGCGCGCCTGCCGCGAGTTGGGAATTCGCTCCATCGCCGTGTTCAGTGAAGTTGATCGCAAATCACTTCACGTTCGCCTCGCCGATGAAGCCTACCCCATCGGGCCGGCGCCTTCGCGGGAAAGCTATCTTCGCATCGATAAAATCATTGACGTGGCGCGCCGTTCCGGTTGCGATGCGGTGCATCCGGGCTACGGTTTCCTCGCGGAAAACGCCTCCCTGCCGCGCGCCTGCGCGGATGCCGGCATCACCTTCATCGGCCCAAGCGCGGAAGCCATGGAAGCCCTCGGCTCCAAGACCGCCGGCCGCCAGTTAGCTCGCCGCGCCGATGTCCCCACCGTTCCCGGCATCAACGACCCCATCGAAAAACCGGCAGATGCCCAGGCCATTGCGCAACGCATGGGTTACCCCGTTCTTCTGAAGGCCATCGCTGGTGGCGGCGGCAAAGGCATGCGCCTGGTCTCTAGCGACGCCGAATTCGATTCCGGTTTCCGCGATGCTTCTTCCGAAGCCATGAACGCTTTCGGCGACGACCGCCTGTACCTTGAAAAATATTTGGAGCGCCCCCGTCACATAGAAATCCAGATTTTCGCCGACAACCATGGCCGCGTCGTCTCTCTCGGCGAGCGCGAATGCTCCATCCAGCGGCGCCATCAAAAAGTGATCGAGGAAGCCCCTTCGCCAATCGTCACGCCCGATCTGCGAAAGAAAATGGGCGACGCGGCGGTGCGCCTGGCGCGTGCCGGCGGTTACGCCAACGCCGGAACGGTCGAATTTCTGGTCGACGCCAATCTCAATTTTTATTTTTTGGAAGTGAACACGCGCTTGCAAGTGGAACATCCCATCACCGAGCAGGTCACCGGCCTCGATCTCGTGAAACTTCAGATCGCCATCGCCGCCGGCCACCGCCTGCCCTTCGCCTGGGAATCCATCACCCCACGCGGCCATGCCATGGAAGTTCGCCTCTACGCCGAGGATCCCGACAATAATTTCTTCCCTTCACCAGGAAAAATTCTTTCGCGCCACGTTCCCAGCGGTCCGGGCATTCGACTGGACGACGGCGTCTACGAAGGCTGGACCGTGCCCAACGACTACGACCCGCTTCTCAGCAAGCTCATCGCCTGGGGCAACAGCCGCGAAGAAACCATCGCCCGCCTTCGCCGCGCCCTCGAGGAATACACGATTGCCGGCATCAAGACCAACGCCGGTCTTTTCCGCCGCATCCTCACGGAACCCGATTTTCTCCGCGGCGAGATTCACACCAAGTGGCTGGACGAATTGCTTCTTCGTCCGCGTTCCGCTGCGTCTCCTGAGGGCGAAAATTACCCCGCAAGCTCCGTTTCCGATGCCGCCGCTATCGCCGCCGCGATCTGGCAGGCGAACCAGTCGGACAAGCACTCTCCTGCCGCACTCGCCGTCCAGCCCTCTCGTTGGAGGCAAGAAGGCCGGCGTGAGCAACTGGACCGCCTGCCATGAGGTACGAAGTCCAACTCGCGTCCTCGTATGCAGACAGAAAACACGTCCTCGAACTCGAGCGAGAAGCTGCCGGCTGGGGAGTCATCTTGGATGGCCGGCCCGCTGCCGTCGATGTGGTCGAGATTTCTCCCAATATTCTTTCCATTTTGCTGGACGGCCAATCTTACGAAATCAGCATCACGCCGGAGCCGAACGGCAAACTGAAACTCCAGAATGGCTCGCAGGAATTCACTGCCGAAGTCATTGACACGCGCGCTTGGAGCGGCCGCCGCCACGGCAGCGTCGAAGCTGAAGGCCGCCAGCAAATCGTCGCGCCCATGCCCGGTAAGGTCGTGCGGCTGTTGGTCAAAGCGGGAGACCGCGTCGAAGCCGGGCAAGGCCTTCTGGTCATTGAAGCCATGAAGATGCAAAACGAAATCCGCTCGCCCAAGAGCGGCATCGTCGAGCGCGTTCTCGCGAAAGAAAGCCAGCCCGTCAGCGCCGGCGAAGTCCTTTGCGTAGTCGCTTAAGTTTTAATAGATTTCAATAATTTCATTCCGAGCTGAAATGGAGAGCCCGAAATTTCGGAAGGAGAAAATTTCGTCAGTGGCCGATGGATCGCTGTGGCATGGTGGTCTTCGCCGCATCCGGTAGCTTGCCTGCTGCCTCGATCACCTGCTCCGCCAGGAAGTTCTTCACCTGCGCCCCATCCCGCGCGACCGCCAGATACGCTAAACGCAGCAACTGTTCCTTGCGGTTGCGTAGCGTATCGCGGATGGTTTGCTGCACCTGCGGTTCGGTGATGCCTCGCAGCCCGGGGGATTCTCGCGTAAGCAGCTTCAGGATCAGGATGCGCGGGCCATCTTTAGGTTGAACCTGAATTGGCTGGCTGACTTGCCCGGCCTTTAAGGCAACCACTGCCTTTTTCAGCGCCGGATCGGATTGGTTCAGCGCCGATTCCGGGACGAAGCCCAAGTCGCCGCCCGTTCCTGCGGTGTTCAAGTCTTCGGAATAATCCATCGCGAGTTGCGCGAAGTCCGCGCCGCTGTTCAGCCGGTCCGTCAGCATCTTCACCTTTCGCTGGGCCTCGGCTTCGTTGGTGGCGTCGTCGTTCTTGCGGTTGCGGATCTGCTGTTCTTTCCTGGGCGTTACCACGATTTGCGCGATGTGATATTGCGGTTCCGCCACGTTGAACTGCGCTTTGTTGGCGTTGTAAAAATCCGAGACGTCCTGGTCGGTGATGGTAATTTTCGCCACCACTTCGCGGTTCAGCAATTTCTGGATGGAAAGCTGCCGCCGCAACTCCAGCTTCAGATCCTCCACCGTCATGGCTTGGTCTTTCAGCCGCCTCTGAAATTCGTCCTCGGTGTAAGGGCTCTTCAGCTCCGTGAACTTGTCTTCGACCTCGCCATCGCTGGCCTCGAGGTTCAGCTTCTTGGCCTTTTCGAGCAAAATTTCGTTGTTGATCAGCTCGTCGAGCACGTTCAGCTTCTGCGAGAGCGATTCTTCCAGTGACGGTTCCTGCCCCTCGGGGTTCACGCGCGTGCGATAGTACTTGTCGACTTCCTCGCGCTTGATCTCTTTCCCGTTTACCACCGCCCACACGTCGGGCGCGTGCCGCGCCTCCTTGTTGCAGCCCGCGGCGGCGGCAAACACCATCGCCGCCAAGGGCAGCCAAGCTACCGCGCGCTTCACTCCCTTTGACTGCTTCATCGAATGCCCCACGGAATGCAGGTTCGCAACGGTCCAGTCCAAGATTCGACGCTCAGGCAGCTTTCTTGACTTTGCCGGCGCGGATGCACGCCGTGCAAACGCGCACTTGCTTCCTCACGCCCGCCACCACCGCGCGCACGCGCTTCAGGTTCGGATTCCACCGGCGCCGCCGCGTGTTATTCGCGTGGCTGATCACATTTCCAAAATGCGGCCCTTTGCCGCAGAACTCACACTTCAGTGCCATTTTTCTTCCTGCTTCAGTTTTTATTTGGGTTTGGATTTCCTGCTGGAAATGTCGCCAAACCAAGCTCCTTATTCTAGCAGACCCCCCCATCTCCGGCAAAGTGCGGGTTTTGCAGCGGCGGGGTTTTGCCGGACGTGGCCGCAGCATGCATGGTTTCTCGCGGCCGAGTTCCCTTAACTGCAAGATTAGCCCTGCCGCCCCCCTGTTCTTACGTACGGGATTGCAACACGCGCCGCGTACCAGTAACGCCTCCCATCGTATTGAAGCTATAGGGTTTGCTAGCTAAAAAAAGGCCATCTGGCCGCCCGTACCATTGTTGGCCTCGTTCCCCCCGCTTAATTTGCCCCCTAGCGCGCGCTGAAGACGGGGCGCTCTCGCGAACCATGAACGATTCTCTACAACGCACTTCCGGCGCCGCCCAGCCCGCTTCAAGGCTGGAGCGGGCGGCTCATAGCGAATCGGGCGTTCCGAATCGCTTGCCCGTCTACATTTTAATCCTGATCTTGCTCGCCGTCCTTTCCACCGGCGCCGGTTATCAATTCGCGCGCCTTGAAATTCCCGGCCCCAGATGGTTACACCCTTCTAGTGCGCTGGCGTCTGCTCCTATTCAGTCGCCAGCCGTGGCGCCTGCTTCCGATCTTCGCACCGCTAATGCCGACCTTGAACTCATAACCCACCTGGCCCCCCAACAGCAGGCCGAGCGCCTCTTGGAACTCGCTGTTCGCCGCCCCGACCAGTCTCTCCGATTGATCCACAAGAATCTGGATTCCTGGCGCGGCCGCCTGGAAGACACCGATCAGCTTTTTCATCTCGTGCTCGCCGCTCTGGACTCCAACGATCCTCGCGTGCGCGTCGCCGCCGTGGAAATCGACCTTGTAGCCAACAACCTGATGAAGTCGCCGCAGAGCCTTGCAAAGCTTCTCAATCAAATTCATAACGATCCGGACGGCCGCTACCTCGCGCTCTGGAGGCTTGGCGCCCTCGGCAATCGCGGCGTCGAGCCCGCCACGGTCTTGACCACGCTTCTTCGCTATTCTCACGATTCGAGTCAGCGGACGCGCTTCTGGGCCGTCGAGGGATTGGCCATGCTGGGCACCGCGGAATCGATCGATCCGCTTCTGACCATTCTGGCCCACGATCCCGCGAAACAGGTTCGCGAACGCGCAGCCTCCTGCCTCGCGCGTGCCGGGATGCTCACCGGCGAGCAGCGCCTCACTGCCGTTCCCCAGCTCCTGAATCTGCTGGATGACGATTCGCTCGAGCCCGAAACGCTGGACTTGGTCTACGCGTCTTTGACAACCATCACCGGCGCCTCATTCGGTAGAAACGCCAGCGCCTGGCGCGACTGGTGGGCGCATCACGACCAGCCCGAAAAAACACACCGCGTTCCCAAGTATCTTTTGTTTGCTTAATCCGATTAGGTTCTATTCTGCAGGGTTACTCGTCACGCAAAACATTCATAGGTTCGACACACGCGGCGCGAATGGCAGGTGCCAGCGAAGCCACTGCCGCGACGGCAAGCACCACCAGAACTACGCTTGATAGCGTTACACCATCAGTTGGCGAGACACCGTATAGCATTCCACTCAGGACGCGCGCGAACGCGAGAGCCAGACACCCTCCCGCGAAGCAGCCGAGGAAAGAAACTCCCAGACCCTGCAGCAAGAACCGCCTCACGATTTGTCCCTGCAAAGCTCCCAGCGCGAGCCGCAACCCAACCTCGCGCCGTCGCAGATTCACCGTGTAACTCAGCGTTCCGTACAATCCCACGCAGGCAAGCGAGAGAGCAGTGGCCGCAAAAAGACTGAGAAGAATAGTACGCAGGCGATTTTCTGCGAGGGCATCAGAGAAGCGCTGTTCGAGGGGAGCGAAATTGTACACGGAACGCTGGGGGTCGACGTCGTGGATTTGCTTGCGGACGGTTTCCGTCATGTTCATGGGAGCGTTGTGAGTTCGGACGAGGAAGAAAGTGCCGGGCTCGGCGTTGGGAGCGCACCAGTAGGCGGTGGGAACGGGGAGATGGTCGAGGCCAGTTTCGCGGGCATCGCCGGAAATACCGACAATCTCGGCCGCACCGGAATAGCCCAGATTCATGGATTGCACGTGATGGCCAATTAAGGGTGCGCCGGGGAAATAGACGTCAGCGAAGGCGCGATTCACGACGACAGTGGGCTGACCATCGGTTTCGCGGCAGACTTCGCCGGCGAGCAGCGGGATACGCATAGTGGCAAAGTAACTGGCGGAAACGAAGCGGTTCTCGGCGACGATTTTGGGCTCCGTGTCGGCGCGGCCTTCAATGAGCTTGAGTTCGGTCTGATAGTGGAAGGGAACTCCGGGAGCGCCGACGGAAATCGCTGCAGCTTCGACGCCTGGCGTCGCGCGCAGCGTTTCGAGAATGCGGTCGGTGAACTGGCGCAATTTTTTCATGTCGCCGGTTTCGCCCCAGTTCATGCTGAGCTCGAAGGTGAGAATGTGGCTGGAATCAAAGCCGCGTGAGACGCGGCCAAGTTCCTGAAAGCTGCGGAGCAGCAGGCCGGCGCCGGCGAGCAGTGTTACAGCGAGGGCGACCTGGATGCCGACAAGCAGCCACTGCAGCGGGTTTCGTCCCGACACTTGCGAGCGGCTGGTTTGCGCTAACGAGCCAGAGAGACTGTGGCGCGTGCCGCGAACGGCGGGAATCAACCCGCAGAGAAGAGTGACCACCACCGAGCAGGCTAGAGAATAGAGGACGATGCGAGCGTCGAGATGGATTTCTTCGACGCGGGGAAGCTGCGCGGCGAGAGAGCGGAAGACATCAGACGCTGCCGCCGCAAGAAAGAGACCGAGGCCAGAGCCGATGAGAGCGAGGAGAAAGGTTTCGGTGAGCAGTTGAGCTATCAGCGCGCCACGAGGAGCGCCCAGGGAGAACCGGACGGAGATTTCGTGCTGACGCTGAGCCGAGCGAGACAAGAGCAGAGCCACAATGTTCGTGCACGCGATGAAAAGCAGCAGCGTGACGGAGCCAAAGAGCAGCCAGAGGGAACGGCGCGAATCGCCGATAGTGGTTTCCTTGAGCGGCTCGATGCCGACGGCGAGTTCCGCGTCGGTTTTGGGAAACTGGCGTCCGAGCTGCGCCTGCACCGCGGCGAGATTGGCGCGGGCTTGTGCGACCGTGACGCCGGGCTTGAGGCGCCCAATGACCACGAACCAGTTGTTTTCCCGGGGTGGACCGTAAGAAAGGCCCGCAGGAATGGGGCACCATAAATCCGCCTCGCCATTCGGAAAAAGGAAAGAGGGCGGCATCACGCCCACGATGGGAGTTAGATGACCATCGAGGCGCAGATTTCTGCCGACGATGTTGGAATCGGCGTTGAAGCGGCGACGCCAGAAGCGATCGCTAATGAGGACGGCGGCAGGTCCGTTGAGGGTCTCCTCGTCGGGCGTAAATTCACGGCCCAACGCGGGGGCAACAGCCCAGACTTGAAAGAAACGGGGGGACACCCAGGCGCGAGTTACCCTTTCCGGCAAAGCGCCAGTGGATTCGGAAACATTTTCCCAGTAATAGCCGGTGAGCGCCTGGAACGTGGAATTGAGGCGATTCCAGTCTTCGAGACGAACCGGAGCAACCAAGTGAAGTGGGCTCGAAGTTTTCGGATTGTACTGGTCGATGCGCATAAGCTGATCGGCGTCGGGGAACGGGAGGGGCTTAAGCAGGACGGCGTCGATGGCGGAAAAAACGGCGCTGTTGGCCCCGATGGCGAGAGCGAGGGTGAGGATCACCGTGACCGAGAAGGTGGGAGATTTGCGAATAAAGCGGAAGGCGGATTTGAGATTGGCGACAGTAGCGTCCAGGAAGCGGATGCGGTAGACGTCGCGGACTTCCTCTTTAACTTGTTCCCGGCCGCCAAATTCGAGGATCGCGCGGCGGTGTGCTTCGTCTGGAGTCATGCCTGCGGCGATATTTTCATCGGTGAGTTTGTCGATGTGAAACCGAAGCTCGGAATCGAGTTGGGCGTCTGGAGCGCTTTTGCGGAAAAGTGCTTTCCACCAAGACATGACGACTCCTATTCTGCCGTCTGAAGAATATGGCCCACGGCTCCTGCGAGCCGGTTCCAGTTCGATTCCTCGCTCGCCAGTTGTTTGCGGCCTTTCGTCGATAGCTTGTAGAACTTGGCTTGTCTGCCGTTATCGGACTCGCCCCACTCCGCGGCGAGCCACCCCCGCTTTTCCAGCCGGTGCAGCGCGGGGTACAGCGAACCTTGCTGCACCTGCAGTACTTCCTTGGAAATTTGCCGGATTCGCTGCGCGATCCCGTAACCGTGCACCGGGCCGAGCTCGACGATTTTCAGGATCAGCATGTCCAGCGTCCCCTGCAACAAGTCGGATTTCTCGATCGGCATCGCGCCTCCTAGACGTTCGACATATATACCCCCTGCATAGGTAGATTGTCAAGGAGAGACATCCGCGTCACTATGGCCGACGGGCGTCCAGTGCCGTGCCTCCTGTTGTTTCTTTCTGAATTAGCAGCACTTATCCATCCGCAAGCTTTTCGCATAAAAAATGCTTGACCCGTCCGGGCCGCATTCGTAAAACTGCTCTCTACCCGCCTGATCTCAACCTGTTTTCCCAGGGCCCAAGAGGAAATGCATGCCAACACTGGACCGCCGTATTACGCGCCGTTTGATCATGAAGGTCCCTTTGAGATTTCGCTCTGTGCAAGCGCCTGACGGTACGGAGAGGGACGCCGCTTCTATGAATATCTGCCATCACGGAGTTTATTTCGCCACGGATCAGAAGGTGCCCAAGGGAGTAATGCTTCAGGTTCATTTGAAATTGCCTCGCGAGGTTGCCGGGGATGACGTCGCGGAATGGTGCTTCACCGGCCGCGTCGCGCATGTCGAACCCCTGGGGGACCCAAATGGGAAATCCGGCGTCGGCGTGCAGTTCCTCTGCTACGAAGTTCCTCCAGCCTCGATCTAGCGGCACACGGGATAACCCAATGGCTTCGTCCTCCGTCTATTAAAAGGCAGGCTACCCGGGAAACTCCGCAGCAGGGAGGCCGCGTGAAACGCCGCGATTTCCTCCATCGTACCGCTTGCGCCGCTGGCGCCGCTTGGATTCACACCGCTGCCTTCGCGCGGCGGCCGTTCGCTCTTCCTGCCCTCTCGCGCAAGTTCAGCGCCTCAGACACCGTCACTCTCGGCAAGACCGGCATCCAAACCAGCCGCCTCGCCATGGGCACCGGCACCGTCGGCTCCGGCCACCATTCGCACCAAACCGCCCTCGGCGTAAAGGGTCTCTCGGACTTGCTTCTCAACGGCTACGACCACGGCTTGCGCTTCTTCGACTCCGCTGATTCTTACGGCAGCCATCCGCACGTCGCCGAAGCCCTCAAACACGTCCCCCGCGACAAAGTCACCGTCCTCACCAAGACCTGGGCCCGCGACGCCGCCACCGCTCGCGCCGATCTCGATCGTTTCCGCCGCGAACTTGGCACCGATCACATCGATGTCTGCCTCATGCACTGCCTGACCGAAGGCGACTGGACCGAGCGTTACAAAGGCGTCATGGATGTTCTCTCCGAAGCCAAGGAAAAGGGCATCATTCGCGCTCACGGCTGTTCGTGCCACAGCATCGAAGCGCTTCGCGCCGCCACAAAATCTCGGTGGGCCGAAGTTCATCTAGTTCGCATCAATCCCGTTGGCGCTTATATGGACTCCGCTCCCGACACAGTCGTGGGCGTCCTCCGCGAAATGCGCGCCGCCGGCAAAGGCATCATCGGCATGAAAATCCTCGGCCAGGGTGAGCTGCGCCACCGCCAGGACGAAGCCCTCAATTTCGCCCTTGGGCTCAATCTCCTCGACGCCTTCACCATCGGCGCCGAATCCCAGTCTGAGCAGGAAGACTTAATTCGCCGCATCGCCGCCGCGTAGGAATCTTCCTAGTCCTTAAACATTAATGCGAGTTTTTCTAGAGGGTAGGTTGTTGGTCACGCGCGAAGACTATTCGCACCGCAACGCGATCATGGGATCGACGTTCGTGGCGCGGCGCGCGGGGATGAAACACGCCACAAGCGCAACTACAACCAACAAAACGATAACAGCGACAATGGTAAGGGGATCGTTGGCGTGGATGTCGTACAGCATCGATTGCAGATAACGTGTCACGCCCAAGGCCACCGCGGTGCCGGCTGCGGCGCCCACGAGCGCCAGCGCCAGGCCTTGCCGTACCACCGATCGCAAAACATCGTTCGCTTGCGCGCCGAGCGCGATGCGAATACCGATTTCGCGCGTGCGACGCGTGACTTCATAGGCCAGCAGCCCGTAGAGTCCGATGCAGGCCAACACCAGCGCCAGCAATCCGAAAAAGCTCGAGAGGCGAGCGACGAGGCGCTCCTGAAAGAGCAGCCGATCGATCTGCTGCGATTCCGTCGTAACGTCGCGGAGCGGCAAATTCGGATCGATTTGCGCGACGGTTGTGCGAATGACGGGAACCAACGCTTGCGGGTCCCCTGCCGTGCGCACCTCGAACGATGCGCCTAAACCGGTCTGCGGCGTGTACATCATGGGATTGATTTCCCGCCGCAGGTCGCCGTATTTCGAATCGCGAACCACACCGATGATTTCATACCCTGGACTAGCGGGTTCATCCTCGCTTCCGGCGGATTCACCGAAGCGTTTTCCCAAAGGGTTTTCTTTGCCGAGATACTTGGAGACGAATGTCTGGTCCACGACGACGGGCTTTGGAACCGTAGCCGACGCGGCCTTGTTGGCGGCAATCTTATAGTCGGAAGCGTCGAAGCCGCGGCCGGCAAAAAAGGGAATCTGCATGGTGCTGAAGAAATCCGGGCCCACGGCGAGTGTATCAGATTCCGATTCACGATCTTGAGGGGTTCCCGGCCAGTGAAAGCCGGTGATCATCAAATTTCCGCTGAGCAAAGGGACCATGGAGTAGCTTGCCGACCGTATGCCCGGCGTTTCGGCAAGGCGGCCCTGCAAATCGCGGTAGAAACTATCGACCTGCTCGTCTTTGTATCCCGCGAGCGAGGGGTTGATCCCGAAAAGCACCAGGTTGTGGGAATCGAAGCCAACGTCGATGCTGCGGAGATTTTGCAACGTTCGCACCAGCAGCCCAGCGCCGACAAGCACCACGATCGCCAGCGCGACCTGCGCCACAACCAGCGCGTTTCCGATGCTGAAGTGTCTGCCCCCGCGATGCGCAAGTCCGGTCGCAGAGCCAGAGCCTTCCTTCAGCGCGGGAGTCAAATCAACCCGCGCACCGCGCAAAGCCGGCGCAATGCCAAACAGGATTCCCGTGAAGAGGGAAACCGCGGCTGTGAATCCCAGCACGCGCATGTCGATGCTTGTGGCGAATGCGAGCGGCCGCGGCTGATTGGTTGATACGAACGAAAGGATCGTGTGGGTGCCCCAGGATGCGAAAACAATTCCCAAGATGCCGCCAGCCGCTGCCAGCATCACGCTCTCGGTCAGGAGCTGCCGCACCACCCGTGCCCGCCCGGCCCCTAGCGCCAATCGCAGCGCCATCTCTTTTTGCCGCGCCGCCGCGCGCGCCAGCATTAAGCCAGCGACATTAGAGCAGGCAATCAGCAGAATAATTCCAACCGCAAACATCAAGACGTATAAGGGATTGGCATACCGACCGCGCGCCCCGGTCAATCCAGTTTGTGCGCTGATCAGAGTTATGGCCGGTTCGTCGTCCGGCTTGGAAAGCGTTCTGGCTTCCTTTGCAATCTCCCCCGGTGCCGGGCCTTGCGCCGCTTCCGCGGACGGGACTGGTGCTACCTGATCTGTCGGAGATTTTTGGGCGACGGCGGTTGGAGGCATCGCACCGCGAACAATTGCCTGGCCTTGCGGGCCACCTGGTGGCAATGGCGCGGGTCCTACACCTGGGCTTGGCGGCCCGCCAAGAACCATTTGTCTCCGCGCTGGACCATTTCCTCCTCGCGGCCCAGGAGGCTCGGCAACTCCTCCGCCAGCCTCGAACAGCGGGACAGACCCGTACAGCATCTCGTTGCGGAAGACTCCGCTAACTGCTGCTTGAGCCTGGCCCAGGTCCGTCCCCGGTTTCAGCCGGCCGAGAACCGTCAACCACCAAAAAGTTACGTTGTCCCGGCGATTGTTCCACATCATGGGATTGGTGATGCGGGGCCCCGCGGCGAGCGGCAGCCAAACGTCGTAATCGCTCCCCGGCGTAATCCCCGTGAATCGTTGCTCAGCCACCCCTGCGATCGTAAAAGGGGTGCCGTTCAACTCGATCGTGCGGCCGATCGCCTCGCGAGAGCCGCCGAACGATCGCTGCCAGTAGCCGTAATTGAGCACGGCAACCGGCGTTGCCGTCAGCAAATCGTCGCTTGTTTCAAGAACGCGGCCCGCCGCCGCCTTCACGCCCATCGTGCGGAAAAAATCTCCGGAAACGAGTTGTCCATTGATCATGGTCGCAGGACCGTTGCCGGTCAGAGCAAGGAAACCAGAGTTGGCAAACGCGGCCACTCCGGAAAACTGGTTTGCCTTCTCTATCTCGCGGAACATGGGCTGCGAAAACGAGCAGCCCGATGGATTTGCTGCGCGTAGGCCGAGATCGCTGGGGCAGTCGCCCGAGGACATGT
>Ga0210408_10001873_pt1 | contig 21253 bp, 21 predicted proteins | sample IncBWH4MmetaG_FD_155471 | JGI IMG/M metagenome (GOLD analysis project Ga0210408, IMG submission 155471) | Forest soil microbial communities from Barre Woods Harvard Forest LTER site, Petersham, Massachusetts, United States - Inc-BW-H-4-M | ecosystem: Environmental > Terrestrial > Soil >...
GGATCGAATGATCCGCGGCGCTTCAGCATCTCATCTTGCGAGGCGAGCACCTCGGGCAGCGGGCGCTCCATGAAAATCAGCTTGTAAGACCTGCCTTGGGGAATCGAAAGCAGAAGCTGAGAAATGACTTTCACAGCTTTGCCTTCGGCTTCGTCAATGCGATTGGGCTCCTTGGGGAGGAGCTTTATTGGCTCCCATTCACAATAACCGCGGGGATTGTCGATGTCGGGTTTGCGTTCCAGATCAGTGAGCAGAGGCATGCCACCGGCAGCCAGCATCTGCATCATAAGAGACGTGCCGGAGCGCGGCAAGCCCGAGACGATGGTGATCACGATCTAACCATAGTAATTTGCCATGCCTTGGCGGGGCCAGATTAAGGTGTGCCCGACGGTGTCACGGTCCAGGATTTGCCGTCAAAGTGCACGGGAAGCGCGAGGCCAAATAGCTTCAGAATGGTGGGAGCGACGTCAACGATGGCAGGCTTTTCATCGCTGATCTTGTGATTGCAGAAGAGAACTCCAGGAACCAGGCGTGGATCAATGCAATGGTCGCCGCTCCATGCCTTCAGGTTGTCTTCGAAAATCTGACTGGTGACCTTGCCCATGACTGAATCCCACGACGCGCGGAAGCCGTCACCGTAGCCGACAATCAGGTCAGGCGCGTTATCCACGTAGGGCCCCGCATACACGGCATCGCAATCGAAGATACCGGTGATGCCGGCGCGGCCCGATGCAGGGTCGACGAGTCCGTCGAGTTTGCGCCGCAATTCGTCCTTCAAGGCGTCTGCTTCGGTCCCTGGCTCAACAACGCCTTCGCGTTCCCGCCCTTTGAGATTCAGATACAGGCCATTCAGGCCCATCGTGTATGCGCGGGTGCGAGACCAGTCCACGTCCTCGAACCAGTCTCCACTTTCGGTGCGTCTGGACTTCAGGACCAGGTATCCGTTCTGATGTAACCACGCATTAAGGTTGACGCAGCGAGCAAACGATTTGAAGCCGTGATCGGAAACGACCATCAACAGGGTCCCCTCGTCGATCTGTTGCATGACGCGCCCAATCAGTTCGTCCATGCGAGCATACAGATCCTGGATCACCGTGGGACGCTGGGCGGGAGGCACATCCTGAGCGGCGGGATGATCCTCATCGAGGTAACGCCAGAACATGTGCTGCACACGATCCGTGGTATCGAAGACGCAGGCACAAAGGCCCTGCTGCGTTTTCTCCAGCGCGTCGAACAACATGCGCTCACGATCGTCATGGTTGGCGTAACACTGCGCGAGGAAGGCTTGATCGTCGAGCACTTCTTCGTTCAATGCCCATGTGTCTTCAGCCAACCCCAATGTGGCATAAGGCCCAAACAGTTTTGCCAGATAGATGGCGTACGTCGCTGGCTGAGAGATGGGTAGATCGGGCCTCCCGGGATCGATGTTCACCGGAGTCACGTATACCTCAATTTCGGGCGATAGTTCCTTGAGATAAAAGCGGCAGATTCCATGCGCGCTGAAGCCAAACCCTGCCTTGAACTTCACCGGAATCCACTCTGAGTACTCGCCAACCTCTAACGTGAAACTCTCTAAGTTCACCTTGAAACGGGCTTGACGACCGTGGTTGTCGGGATGAATCTCAAAGCTTACTCGGAGTTCGTTGCCGGACCCATTGGTCAGCGGATCGTCGGGGCCAGGAACGTAGGAGGTGCACCACGATTCGGCACGCTCGATCGGAACCTGAACGCCGCCTTCGCGAAATTTATCTCCGCGAAGGCGAGTTGTGCACAAACAGAAAGTGCCTTGGCTCCCTTTCAAGTCAGGAACGCACATGCCGGAGAGCAGAACGCCGGGGAACTTCTCGGGCGGGAATGTCACCGGCACGCGAATCACGGAACAGAAAATGCCGGCTTCGCCGAGCCAGTGCCAGAAAGGGGTTCCGCGGCGCATGCCTCGGATTCTGGGCCCACCGAGCGGAATGGTGTACTTGCCCAATTTCCAGCTCCGCTTCGGTCCTTTGATCTCCGCTGAGGAGAGGTAGGGAAGGTAGTTGCTGAGGTCTCGGCCGAGAAAATCGTAGATGTTGTGCTTGCCGGGGTTTACACCCGTCATGAACGTGGACCACGCGACCGGAGAAATAGGGGGGAATGTTGTCCGTAATTTCCGGAAGGTCCCCTGCTCACGCAACTTCGCGAGATTGGGTAGCCTGCCTTCGGCGATGAATCGTTCCGTCAATTCCGGGTCCATGCCATCGAAGCCAAGAATGACGGCGCGTTTGATGGTCGCTTTTCCGTAAGTCTTGCGTCGCCGCAACAGACGAAATAACTGGCGGAACGGCCAGGCAAAAAAAGCGTATGCCGAATACAGGAAGGCGACGAAAAGCGTCCAGAAAGAAGACAGGACGGCGAAACCCGCTCCCGGCCCGGCGTATGCCTGGCTGGGTAGGGGACTGAGCAGAACGATGCTCAGAACCGCCAGGCACGCAAGAAGGCGCCCGCGTTCAGCCCGGGAACTTGTTCCCCACTTCATATCTCGATCCCAAGGATACTTTTGAACACGAAACCAGACGCCAGCGACAGCACAAAGAACAGCCAGATCCAGTTCCATTCGAAGCCAGCGAACGGCATGTTTCGGGAAGGATACTGTACGTCGATTGCTTCGATGAGGCTGTTGTCGGGCAGAGCGGATTCTCCAGAGACAAACATTCGCTCCCAGAATTTTCCGCGGAGGCGGACGGAGGACAAGCGCGATAACCCGGAACCAACCACCATTCGCTTCGAAAAGGTCTGGCCCGAGGCTTGAACATCGACCATGTAGTCGCCAGCCTCTTCCGCCACAACTCTCCAGACAACCTCGCTCTCGGACGGAATGTGAATTGCGGGCGCTGTAGTCGCCAGCCCCTTCGGCAACTGGAGCGACACCTCGTTCAGCGTCTCAGGACTGTCCATCCGTACCTTTACCAAGAATGCGTGCCCGGCTTCGAGCGGCACAGATCCCAAATATCGATCAAGTTGCAACATCAAGAAAGTCAGAGGCACAATCACAAACAGCAAAGGCTTGAATGCCAGCCGGAGATAGTGACCGGTCGCCATCACAATGCAACCGTAGGAGCGAATAACTATGGGAATCTGATCCTGGAAAAGCTTGAGCGCCAGCAGGTGTGCCTTGAGTCGATCCTTCGCGATGTGGATCGCCTTCTGGTCGGAGGTGTAGCGAAACACGACCACCATCAGCAGACCGACGACAAGTGAGATCCCGACAACGATTATGACTGGAAGGTTAACTTCAAGAGATCCCATAGGCGCACAATGGTGAAGTCAAACTATTCGATATACCCAAGCCCCTGGAGCCGCTTCCTTATAATATCCTTCGATGTAGAACCACCCTCGCCGGGAGGCAGCACTTTGTTCACTTCCTTTTCGAGGGCGTGCAACACGAACTCGTCCACGGTTGAGTAGCCGCACGCCTCGGCGCACTGCTTCACTTTATCCAGCAATTCTCCTTCGAGCTTCACTTTGTGGGAGCCGAACATCGATGTCCTCTATCGCGACCACAATTAGTGGGCTGCGTGGCCAGGATTAAACACGGATTGTCCAATCATACCTTCTGCCTTGGCGATTCCAAACTCCGCCAGAATGGTCGGGGCAATGTCGGTTAGAGCGGGCGTCTGGGCTGCAATCTTGCGGTTGCTCAGGAGAATCCCGGGCACGAGAGTGTGGTCCATGCAGTGGTCGCCACTCCAGGGATTCGTGTTGTCCTCAAGTTCCTCGACTGGAAAGGCGCCCAAAATCGTCTGCCATCCAGCTCTGTAGCCGCGGTTGTATCCGACCAGCATGTCGGGACCAGACTCGGCGTAGGGTCCCTGATAGGCTTCGCTGGCAAGATCCACGCGCGTGATTGCGTGCTGTTTTGTTCTTGGATCTTGCACGGCGAGCAGTTTTTCCCGAATCTCCACCATCAGGCGGTCCGCGGCAGTTCCAGGCTCAACGATTCCATTTCTCTCGCGGCCTCGCAAGTTAATGTAAAGCCCGTTCAGTCCGAGACCGTACGCGCTCGTCTGAGTCCAATCGACGCCGGCAAGTGGTTCGCTAGAATCGAGCCTCGCGTTTTTTTTCAGCCTGATGTATCCGTTGTCCAGCAACCAGGTATTCAGGTTGAAGGAGCGATAGTAGGGGGCAAATCCGTGGTCGGAAAGAACGAGCAGAGTTGTGTGATCCTCCCGTCTGGGCAGCACTTCCCCCAACACCTGATCCATCTGCTGATAAAACTCCGCGATCGCTGTGCCGTTTTGGCCGGCAAGCGTGGCATCGTATTCGGGATGTTTGTGATCCATCAACCGCCAGAACATGTGCGAGTTGAGATCAAGACTAGAAAAGTAGAAAAAGAAAACCCCGCGCTCGAACCTGGAAAACTCGGCGTGGAAGATACGCCGGTGCTCGGCCAGCACAGTTCGGGCCTGCTGCAGATATTCGTTGTCGTCGAGCATGCCATCCGAAAGAGCTTTCGTATCTTCGGCGATTCCCTGGGTGTGGAACTCTCCTGCTTCGTCTGTAACGAAACGCGAATAACTGGACGGCGTCGAGATCGGCAGTGCAGGATCCGCAGGATCGATGTTGATAGGTGATACGTACAACTGGAACCGGGGATGCGCCTGTTTGAGATAAAAACGGCACATTCCTTTCACCTTTCCGAAGAACGGAATAAGCTGGAACTCTACACGGATCCACTCGCTCCACTCTCCCTCGCGCAACACAAATTCCTGGCTCTGCACGGAAACCTTGGCCACAGGCTCCAGAGGATCGACTGCAACCGAGAACGGTTCGGTCGCGGGCGGCGCTCCTTTTCTGAAGGAATTGTCGGGCCCAATCAGATTGGCCCTCACGCGAGAGTTCTCAACCTGCACGGCGATGACTTGCCCACCTTCGACCGCTCCGGCCGCGGCCATGGGATCATCAGTGTAAAAGGAAAACGTTCCGTAAGTCCCCCTCAGATCGGGAGTGCCCATCCCTGAGAGAGTTCTTCCCTTGGCGGGGACGGGAGGGAAATTCGAGGGAATCCGAAAAATCGTGTTCGGGACACCGTGTTGATCAAGAATCTGCCAGAATGCTTGCCCCTTTCGCAATTGTTCGGCGCTGCCGCCTCCGAGCGGAATCGCCCAACGGCCAAAGTGGATCGCGTGTTTCGGTCCTTCGACCCGCGAGGCCGAGAAATAGAGCGCCATGGTCTTGGGGTCGCGGTGAATGAAATCGAAGATCCCATGGCCGCCGGCATTCATGCCTGTAATAAGGTTGGACCACGCCACCGGGCTCTGTGGAGGAATGCTGGTGGTTAGTTCGCGAAAGTCTCCCTGGGCTTCCAGTTTCGCAAAGTTGGGCATCTTGCCTTCGGCTATGAACCGGTGCAGGAGTTGGGGATCCATGCCGTCGATGCCTAGAATGATCAGACGCTGATCGCCACGCCAATTCGGGCGCGCGGACCGGCAGGAAGGCAGCATTGCCACCACTACCAGAAGGACGACCATGCATAGTACCCAGAAACTTTTCTTCAGAGACTCAACCCTCGGAGGACTTCGTTCCGCCTATGACACTTCCTCGCAACATTGTTAGACTTCTATCCATGCTGCGGTGTTTGGGCTCGTGCTGCTCTGTTGCCATTCTAGTCTGCGTCGTTTCTTCGGTCGACTCCCTGGCCGCGGCTAAGCCGAACATCATCCTCATTACTCTAGACTCGGCGCGGGCTGACCGAATGGGCTTCCTGGGCGCGCGCCGCGGGCTGACCCCCAGTCTGGATAGAATTGCGCAGCAAGGAATTGTCTTTGTTCGGGCATACGCGCAAGCGCCCCTCACGGTAGCTTCCAACGCAACCATCCTTACTGGTACCTATCCCCAGACCCATCGGGCAAGCGAATTCGGTGTTCCTCTGGCGACCACGCTTCCATACTTGCCAGACTTGCTTCATACGGGCGGATACCACACTGCTGCATTCGTGGGATCCATTCTGCTGGATCCGCGGAACGGTCCCTTCCAGAGTTACGACCGCGGCTTTGATATGTACGATGCCGGGTTTCACCAGTCGCAGCGTGGCGAAAGCCGCTTCCAGTCGGTCGAACGCCATGGGGACCAAGTGGTTGTGCGAGCCACGAAGTGGTTGACCGAGAACAAACAACGGCCCTTCTTCCTTTGGGTCCAACTGCACGACCCCAACGCCCCTTACGGTGCTTCGTATGATCGCCCGATCGCGGCCGCGGATACCGCCGTCGGGAAGTTGGTCACGTTTCTGAGGAGCCAGTCGCTCTATGACGACAACCTGATCGTAATTGCATCGTCCCAGGGAGAGAGTCTTGGCGCGCACGGAGAGGATGCGCACGGCATTTTCCTTTATGACGAAACCATCCATGTGCCGCTTGTTCTGAAATTGCCGAAAAACCAGATGGCTGGGAAACAGATCAAGAACCACGCACGTCTTCTGGACATTGCGCCCACGGTGTTAGCGGAAGCCGGCATCCCAGTTCCTGCGCAGATGCAGGGACAGTCGCTGATGCGAATTGCTCAAGCCAGTTCCCAGGCCGACCAACCAGCCTACTCACGCAGTGAACTTCCTCATCAGGGTTTCGGATGCAGCGTGCTCGAGTCATGGCGGGTAGGAAAATATCTCTACATTCGCGCGCCAAAACCAGAACTCTACGATTTGTCTGTCGATCCGAATGCGACCCACAACTTGGCGCCGAGTGCAAAGGCGACACTTGAAACCATGGCTTCCCAATTGCAGGCCTTCGACCGCCACCTCGTGAACGAAGCTGGCAAAGCAACCGACTCAGGATTGACCTCCCGTGAGATGCAGAAACTGGCTTCGTTAGGATACGTCGGGCTGCAGAAATCGGACACCCGAGCAAATGCCGCAACGGAGGGCGCCGATCCGAAAGACGTGATTGCGGCAGTAAACAAAACACTTGCGGCCCTCCTTGAATTGGACGACGGCAAACTGGAGAAGGCGATTGCCGCGCTGGGGCAGGTACTTGCTGCACAACCCAGCGCTTTTCTTGCACAGTACGCTATGGGTACCGCACTAACTCAGCAGCAGCAGTATGCAGGAGCCGTCGGATACCTGCACAAAGCGATCGAACTGCAGCCGGATTCCGCCTGGGCCCACTATGAGATGGGTCTCAACCTGATGAAGACCGGCGATTTCAAGACTTCAGCCGAGCATCTGGAAATCGCTTCGGGGCGCCTGCCTGGGTTTTCTGCATTGCATTCCATGTTGGCCGAGGTTTACGAACACTTGGGACGCAGCCCGGAAGCGGCTCAGGAACGAAACAAGGCATCCCAGAAAAAATGACAGATCCGCCCGTGTCGCCGATCGCGTGGGCATGGTGCAGGTATGCTAGGTTGATGAAACCCGTGAAGATTTTTCGCGCGCTGATAGGACTGTATGTACTGGTTCCTCTGTGCGTTCCGGCATCCTCCGGGCCCACGAAGGCGCCGCTTCCCGATATCTTCCTTATAACGATCGATACCCTTCGAGCGGACCACGTACACTGCTATGGATATATCGATGTGGCGACGCCCGCGTTGGACGCGTTAGCGAAAGACGGCGTGCGCTTCACCCAGGCTTTCACGCCCAGCCCAATCACCAACTCATCCCATGCCAGCATTCTGACTGGATTGCTGCCAGGATCTCATGGGGTGACGGATTTCGGCGTGCCGTTGTCGGCGATCCATCCGACCGTAGCGGAGTTGCTCAAGGCAAAGACCTACCACACAGGGGCCTTTATCGGGGCAGTAATCCTCGATAGCAAGACCTTGGCTCCGGGTTTCGAGCGCGGGTTTGATTTCTACGATAACTTCCCGGAGCATTCACTGACGAAGTCTCGCTGGGGACGTCTCGAACGCCGCGGCATGGACGTCGTGCAGCACGCGGAAGGATGGCTAAGTAGGCATCCTGCCGGGCGACATTTCCTCTGGGTGCACCTCTACGATCCCCACGATCCGTACCAACCTCCAATGCCTTATTCACACATCTACAAGGATCACCTGTACGACGGCGAGATCGCATACGCGGATTCTGCTCTGGCGCACTTCATTGCTTATCTCAAGAGGAGCGGCAAGTACCAGGATTCGATCATCGTCGCCGTTGGAGACCACGGTGAAGGTTTGGGAGAGCACCATGAAGACACGCATGGGATCTTCCTGTATGACGCAACCACTCACGTCCCAATGATTGTTAAGCTTCCCGGAGAGCTCAGCGCCGGCAAGGTCGTTAGAGCGCAAGTGCGTACCGTCGACATTATGCCAACGTTGCTGGAATTGGCAGGTGCGCCTGCTCCTCAGACACGAGATGGAGATTCGTTGAAGCCGTATTTTACCGGCAACGATGAAGCCGGTCGCCCTGCGTTCGGGGAAACGGACTACCCCTTGCGTTTCGGATGGGCTCCGCTCCGGTCTGTCCGGAGCGAGGGTTTCAAGTTTATCGAGGCACCAAGGCCGGAGCTTTATGATCTGCAACTCGATGCCACCGAATCGAGATCCCAGTACGAACCTCGGGACGCACGAGTGCAGAAATCGCGTGCCCTGCTGGCGGAAGTGCGCACCAGAGAGGCCTCAGTTAGAGCATCCAAGGAAGGTGTAGGGTCCGGAACCAGCACCGAACGAAACCATGGTGCTTCGGCCTTCGCAGGAGTAGAAAAAACGGCCGCCGATTCGAACCCATCCTTGCTGCCTGATCCGAAGGACAAGATTGAAGAGCAGAATCTACTGCACGCTGCCATGATCGCTTCGGATGACGATCGCACGGTAGAGGCTGGCAAAACCCTGGAGAAAGTACTCGCATTCGATCCCAAGTCGTTCGCGGCACTGCGTCAACTGGGCGAGTTGGAGTTGCGGGCAGGAAATTATGCTCAGGCGGCCCAGTATCTCAAGAGCGCCATAGAAGTCAACCCGGATGATGCCACGGTCTCGTTATATGAGGGGCAAGCGCTGGAAAAGACGCACGATCTTCAAGGTGCGCGGAATGCGCTCGAGACCAGCCTGAAACTCATGCCCGAACAGTTCCAGGCTCGCTTGCTACTAGCCCACGTGTACTTGGGCCTGAAAGACCCTATAGCCGCCGAAGACCAGTTTGAAGCAGCGTTGTTGCTCCAATCGGGCAGCCTAGACGGGCAGCTCGGCTTAGCAGACGCGCAGATAGCAAGAGGCGACTTCGCGGATGCGGCTCAATCGCTGGAAGCGCTCTCGAAAGTGCAACCGAAGAATGCGCATGTCTTCGATCAGCTAGCGACGGCGTACTCTGGACTTGGCAAGAAGGCTGAAGCTCAGCGAGCGGAGGCGAAAGCCAAGCTGCTTCGCAACTGCAAATAGTTTCCGGCAGTTCATCCAAGACGATCACGTGGCCCAGCCTTGCAGCCGCAGAAGAACCGCATCCTCTGCCCATGGGTTGCTAATGTCGAGGTGAAACCGCTGGTTGCGGGGCTTTCTGTGCCTGATCTTGAACCCGCGATTTCAACCCACGATCCGCATGTGTCTCACGACTTCTCAAAGACTTAGGCGGCAACTTGGAGACACTTAAGTTGTTGAGACTAAAACATAACGCAGCCCCTGAAAAGGCTGGCGTCGGCGGTTCAACTCCGTCCCTGGCCACCATATTTTCAATTCTCGCCCGCTCTCGAAACCTCACTCTTTCGCTGAGAATACCCACGCAGCGTCACCGAATCGATTGATAGCAGTTTCTATCACTGACGGGTTCATCCTTCGGCAGCTTTGCATTTGACAAACACGATAGCGGTTGAATAATATTCAACCGCGTGGTTGAACGTTCTCAGACCGGCGAGCTCAATCGGATATTCTCGGCGCTTGCCGATCCCACCCGGCGCGCCATCCTTGCCGGGCTTACCCGGCACCCCGCCACCATCAAGGAAATTGCCAAGCCCTTCCCCGTGTCATTGAATGCAATTTCGAAGCATGTGATGGTGCTGGAGCGTGCCGGACTGGTGCGCCGTGAGATCAAGGGGCGCGAACACCACTGCTGGATCGACCCGCATCCTCTGCGCGGGGCCAACCAATGGCTGGAACACTACCGGCAATTCTGGGAGCAACGTCTGGATGCCTTGGAAGTATATGTAGCGCGAAAATTCAAAGCGGCAGGGAAAGGGACTGGGCATGGGCATGGAAAGCTCCACTGACGGGAGACATCGAGTGGTGATCCGGCGGCGGATGCCGGCGCCGCGTGAGGTCGTATTTGAATCCTGGATTGACCCGGAGGGACTGCATGAATGGATGTGTCCAGGAGACGTGGTTTCCGCGGAAGCGACGCTCGACGTCCGGGTAGGTGGGTCCTTCCGCATCGTGATGAAGGGCGCGGATCGCGATCATGTGCACACGGGCACTTATCAGGTGGTTGAGCGGCCGTCGAAGCTGGTGTTCACCTGGTCCGCGGATAACATACCAGGCGAAATGACGCTGGTGACAGTGGAACTTTTTCCTCACGGCGATGAAAGCGAACTAATGCTGACCCACGAGCGCTTCCCGAAGACCGATGTGGCCAAGCGGTATGAAGGAGGTTGGGGAATGATCGCAGACAAGTTCGCGACGTATTTGTCCCGCCGCAGTCACAGGGCAGAGAAACGTTGAGAACTGCCCGAAGTCAACGGAGTTTTTACTTATTCAAAAGAGCTTGGATTCGCGTCTTGCATTTTGCTAACGATATGCCCCTGGGGCTTTGCCCATTGATCGTTTGAATGCTTTGCCGAACGAAAACTCGGAGTCATAACCTACGCGTCGAGCAATTTCATAGATCTTTGCATCCGTAGTTTGCAATAGGTGTACAGCTTTGGTGAAACGGTGGCGTTGAAGATAGTGGTGGGGCGTAGTGCCAACCCGCATTTTAAATCGGACGGCAAAGGCAGAACGCGACATATTCACTTCGTCCGCTAGCGAGTCCACCGTCCAGGCCTGCTCTGGACTGCGATGAATCAAGCCTATCGCGCGTGCGATGGAACGGTCACGCAGGATGGCGAGCAACCCGCATTCCCCGTTGGAGGAGGACAGAACATAGTCGCGAATGCCGCGAAACAGCAACGCTTCCGCCATGCGGGTGATGATCGCTTGTTCGCCTGGGCGCGAAACGTTCAACTCCTCATCGATGCATTGCGTCAAGGCGCGCAGTTGTGCAGAAGAATTGTCACGGCCCTTAATGTGAAGCAGCGGAGGAAGCAATGCCCCCAGGATGTTGAGTTTCGGATGGTCGAACTGAAATGCACCGCACAGCAGGGCGGTCAACGATCCTCGGCCACCGTAACAAAAACGGCGATCCGGTGTGGGGGGATACTTGGTCAAAAGTTCCTGTAACGGCTGTATGGGAGAAGCAGGATGGTCGTTTATGTTGTGGGAGGCAGTGCCAGGGAAAAGGATAGTGTCTCCGGCAGTTATATGAAGAGGGCTATCGCCATTTGCCGTCACCCAGAAACGGCCACTCAGAACAATGTGAAAGACCGCCATCCCGGGAAGATCTACATGCAAACCCCAGGGGGCACGGAGTTCCGCACGGCAGAAAATAACCGTTTTCATTGTGACCGACCGCAGAATCTGGGTGACAAGATCCTGGGTAGAAGGGTTCGTGATCCGGCTAATCGTGGAGAGTTTCATGGACAATTGGACACAAGCTTAGTTGTTATGGACATGGAGAGAAAGAGGACGCGCCCTTAGCATGGGCGATGATCGTGGCTGCGATTGTATCAGGGAATCGTTGGGGGATTTGTCCGAACGCAAAAGCAGCAGCATTAGAAAATTCCTAATACTGGACGAAATTTGCAATGGTTTTTCAGCGTAACAGCTGAAATTTCTCAATGTTGGCAGTGCGAGAAGGCACAAATCAACCGTGATTCACAAGATCTGATCAAAGAATCGTGCGCCTATCGTGCTGACTTCTGCGTGAAAAGCATAACGCAGCGGCATTACAACTTATCTAGGGAATGCGTCGATAAAGAGGAGACAACAGTGCAAGAGGAAAAGAACAAGCAAGTTATCCGGGAGTTCACGCGAATTTTCAAGAACGAGCATAACGTGGATGGGGTTGCCCATCTCTTTGACAGCAAGTTCGTTCACCACTTTCGAACGCCGATGCCTGCTGGCTTTGAGGGGTTGAGACAAGTCGGCATCATGATGAACGGGGCTTTCCCGGACGTCGTAGTGACGGAAGAGGATCTCATTGCCTCCGGCGACAAGGTCGTCGAAAGAAGTTCAGCTGTTGCCACTCACAAGGGCGCGATGATGGGCGCACCGCCGACCAATAAGAAGATCAAGTGGTCCGAGATTCACATCTACCGTCTGAAGGATGGAAAAATTGTGGAGCATTGGGCGGAGATTGCCATGATGGAGCTCTTGCAGCAGGTAGGCGTACTTCCACAGCTGGGCTGATCCGTGGCCCGGACGCACGTTCGCGGGATATTCCCCGCTGCTCTGGGAAGGATTCCGTACCAGCGTAGAGAGGAAAAGTTTTTCAGGTGCACGTGTCAGAGCAAACGCTAGGAGAGACAAACAATGTCCGATGGTGCTGACGTAGTCCGGGGTTTCATGCAGGCGCTCGGGAAGGGCGACTTTGCGGAGGCAAGAACGTTTCTCAAGGACCAGTTTTCATTCAAGGGTCCATTCGACAGTTTTGACCGAGCGGAGCCTTACATCGAGGCATTGAAGCGACTGTATCCCATCGTCGATAGCGTCGACATGAAAAAGATCTTCACGGATGGGAACGACACCTGCGTTCTCTACGACATGGCGACGAAAACGGTTGGGACGGCATTGATCGCGGAGTGGTACCGCGTCGAAGGTGGAAAAATCGCTTCGATTCGTGCCGTGTTCGACGCTCGTCCGTTCGCGGCTATGTTCGCCCCAGTTGATTCAACTTTAAAGGCGCGCGGAGAGGGTGGGGCCGCAGCCTCTGTGAGAGGAATCACGATAAAACCGAGGAAGGAATTATGACGGCATCGAAGACGACCGAAATTGCAGTCCTCGCTACCGCAAAAGCTAAACCTGGCAAGGAGGCCGATCTCGAACGGGCGTTGCGAGAGGCAGCGGTTCCCACGCGCGCACAGCGCGGCTGCCTGCAGTTCGCCCTTTATCAGTCGGTGACTGATCCGGCCACTATTACGGCTTTCGAGCGATGGGCTTCCGAGGAGGATCACCAGAGGCATCTGCAGGGGGATCATGTGAAGACGCTGATCGCTCGATTCGATGGGATACTGGATGGTCCGCCCCAGATCGTACCCATGAAACCGCTTTGAAAGCTCGACCCAATTCACGAGAAACAAAAGCCGTACCCCTAACAATAAAGGTCCCCTGCACGTTTCACGAGGCAACGACATGAAAATCTCAATACAGTCATTAAGTTTGTTCGCAGTAGTCTTCATGGGCTACTGCGCCTACGGGCAGGAAAATGCGGCAAACCTTTCCAACTCCAAACTTCAACCGCTGCCCAAGCCACTTGAAATTCACCTCGCACTAAGCGCAGCGCCTCCGCATCTGCGCGCGGAGGCAACTGTCTTCGTACTCGATCCGGCCAAAGGCTATGTGCTGGAACGGCAGGGTATGAACGGCTTCACCTGCTATGTGCAACGAACCGACTACATGCGCGAGGACTACGGTGACAGTTATATTGCCCCGGAATGCCAGGATTCTGAGGGCACCAAGTCCATTGTTCCGGTTGAGTTTGACATCGAACGCATTCGGGCCGAAGGCAAGCTCGGCCCGGCGCAACTGAAGCAGGAGATTATTCGCCGGTTCAAGGACGGCGTCTACCACTCACCCGCCCGCCCGGGAATTGCTTACATGCTCTGCCCAGCCGTAAGACTCTACGGCGGTCCAGGGTCGAGAACAACTGTGGCGATGAACATGCCTCATTACATGTTCTTCGCCCCCAATCTCAAGGCTCAAGATGTAGGGGCAGCACCGCCGATGGGGCCGTATCCCTATTTCATCAATCCGGGCCCGATGTCCTACATCATTCTCAATGTTGGCGAGAACGAGAAGGCGCAAATCAACCGTGATTCGCAGGAATTGTTGAAAGAGGCTTGCGCCTATCGCTCCGACTTCTGCATCCCCGGCGTAACGCCCGGACACTAGTACACCGCAATGTTCGAGGAAATAATTTCAACTCTTAAGGAGAGCACGATGCCCAACCCGTTCTGTCACGTAGAACTAAACACCACCGACCTTCCCAAAGCCAAAGATTTCTACAAGAAGCTTTTCGATTGGAAACTCGAAGACACGCCCGACGGCAATTACAGCATGATCCATGTCGGCGAGGGCACTGGCGGAGGCATGATGAAAAATCCCATCACGGGTGCGCCTTCATTTTGGCTCGCCTATGTTTTGGTGGATGACATTCAGGCCTCATCCCATCACGGGTGCGCCTTCATTTTGGCTCGCCTATGTTTTGGTGGATGACATTCAGGCCTCAACGAAGAAGGCCAAGTCGCTCGGCGCAAGTGTGATGAAGGATATTACAGAAATTCCTGGGTTCGGCTCCTTTAGCGTGCTTGCCGATCCGACCGGCGCACACTTTGCTCTCTGGAAACCGAAATCCTAAATTGCTTTTTGGCGCATGGGAGCCCTCCCCTGCGCCAAATTTAACAATTCATACGATAGGCAGGTTATAAGATCAATGGCTAGCATGAGCACTGCTCCAATATCTCACATCACTCCCGACAACGAGTGGAGAGAATACCTATGAGGCTGCAGAATAAAGTTGCCGTGATCACCGGCGGCAACAGCGGAATCGGTCTTGCCACCGCGCGTGAATTTAAAGCCAACGGTGCGAGGGTGGCAATCTTTGGACGGAATCAACAAACTTTGGATCAGGCCGCTGCAAGCTTAGGCGCCGACGCTCTCGCGGCCCAAGGGGACGTACGCAAACTGGGTGACATTCAGCGATTTTTCGAGCAGGCCGACGCGCGATTTGGAAAAATTGATGTCCTGGTCGCCAACGCCGGAATTGCCAAATTTGCGCCCGTCGCGAGTCTGTCTGAGGAGTTGTTCGACGAACTCAATGACATACTCTTCAAGGGCGTGTTCTTCACCGTGCAGAAGGCATTGCCCTATCTGCGCGACGGTGCTTCGGTCATACTCGTCGGCTCCGGCGATTCGGACAAGGTAGGCCGCGTGGGCACGTCAATTTATACCGCGGCCAAAGCCGCAGTGCGGTCGCTGGCACGGTCTCTGTCGGTTGAGCTGCTTCCCCGTCGTATCCGCGTCAATGTGCTTGGCCCGGGCATGACGGACACTCCAATCATCACCCGCGAAGGCGGCCCGCCGGGCGTTTCACCGGCAGAGCTTGCGGCGGCCATAACCAAAACCATTCCCCTGCGGCGGCGTGGAACGCCGGAGGAGATGGCCAAAGCGATACTTTTTCTCGCCTCCGACGATTCGAGCTATTGCCTCGGGTCGGAACTTCTTGTCGATGGCGGCTTCACCCAACTGGTAAATCCAAGTTAATTTAGGTGGAAAGGAAACGAACATGGCAGAGATGAAGCATCAGATACCCATCAAGGCGGCGCGCGAGAAGGTTTACGCCGCCATTACAACCCCCGCGGGTTTGCGTGGCTGGTGGACTGCCGACACCAAAGCCGATGAAAAGGTTGGCGGCAAGGCAGAATTCGGCTTCGATAAGCGTGGCATGGTATTTCGCATGACCATCGTCAAGCTGGAACCCGGGAAGCGCGTGGTCTGGAGTTGCCATGGCGACCATCCGGAATGGGACGGCACGACCCTGACGTGGGAACTAAGCCCTCAGGAGGGCGGCACGACCTTACGCTTCAATCACAGCAATTGGAAGGCGGCCAGCGATTTTTATGCCATGTGCAATTCCTCTTGGGGAGAATTGATGTACCGTCTAAAGGACTATGTGGAAGGGAAGAACCCAGGACCGCACTGGAAAGAATGAAGTGAATGGAATGGGTTAGCATCTCGGCAAAAGGAAGTGACACTTAGAAAGGAAGGCATCATCGCATGGCAATCTACACAATCGCGCAGTATCGGGTTCGGCGCTCAGGCGTGGACAAGGTTAAACGGGCCATTGAGGAATTCGTCGAATACGTCAAGGCCAACGAGCCAGGCACGCGCACGTATGTGGCATGGCAGGAGAAAGGCGATCCGACTCGTTTTGTGCATTTCTTCAAGTTTGACGACGCGGCCGCGCATAAAGTTCACAGCGAATCAAAAGCAGTAAAGCGCTTCGAAGCCGCGTATCGCCCCGAACTGGATGGTGGAGACGTGGTCTTCACCGATTACAACATGGTGGCTACCAACCAAAAATGATTCGCTGGGGGCTGAGTCCAATTTTGATCTAACCAAGGAAGGCACGCATGTCTAATGCTGGAGAGACACTTCGCCTGTTTTACGCTGCGGTCGACAAAAGGGACCTAACCGCGAGAGACACTTCGCCTGTTTTACGCTGCGGTCGACAAAAGGGACCTAACCGCAGCCCGCACTTATTTGGCCGACGATCTCGTATTCGTCGGTCTATTTGAAACCTATCGTGGAGCCGAGGAATACCTGCGTACATTCGCCGGACTCTTACAGATCACGGTACGTTTGGATGTGAAGAAGATCATTGCCCAGGGAGACGATGCCGTGGTCTTTTTCGAGCTCGAGACTAAGGCGCCAGCGGCTGCCACCACGCTGGTGGCCGAATGGCACCAGGTCAAAAACGGTAAGATCCGCCACGTCCAATCCGTCTTTGATGGCCGACCGTTCGCGGCCATGTTCTCCCCCAGTCCGTAACCAAACGTGAAAATATCCCGAGGAAGTATCATATGCCTGACATATTGCATCGCATTGGAATCAAGTCGTCCGCGAGCAACGTTTTCCACGCCCTCTCAGAGGAGCGTGGCCTTGCCGGATGGTGGACCAAGAACGTCAAGGCTTCGCCCACCGTCGGCGCCGTCAATCAATTCCGGTTCGGCGATGCCGGTTTCAACGATATGAAGGTTGTCGAACTTGTCCCCGGCAAGCGGGTGAAATGGCAGTGTGTGGACGGCGCGAAAGAATGGATCGGGACCGAACTGACCTTCGAGTTGCGAGAGGAAAAAGAGAGCACTATTGTGCTTTTTGCCCAGCGTGGCTGGAAGGAGCCCGTCGAGTTCATGCACTATTGCAGTACGAAGTGGGCGACCTACCTGGTGGGATTGAAATCCCTGTGCGAAACCGGTAAAGGTACGCCATATCCCGAGGATGTAGACATTGGCTAGGAGGAGAACTTCGCATACATTTAACGCTCCGTTCTTCCTTCACACTCGCGAACCGCTTACTCTCCGGCTGTGCCATGCTGTCCCAGCCACGATGCCAGCAACGATTGCTGCTGCGACTTCAACGCAATGCAGCCGTTGATGCGCTCGATCGATTGCCGATAGGTGCGTTCCGCCGCTTCAACCTTGTGGGCGGCGAAGAAGTTCGTCACCTGATCGCGCATGCTGGCATCGCAGAACGAACTGGTCGCGTTCACAACCTGAGCGCTGGCGAAAGGACCTCCAGCTTTCTCCACTGCGTCCCAGTGCGACTGGACAAAGTTCCAGGCCAACTTCTCGCCTTCCGGATTCCCCATGACGCTGGTGATCAGCCCCAGCGCATCCTGCGAACGGACATCCGGAGAAATCGCGAAGTCTAGCGTACGCTGCAGCAGTTTGGGATCGGTAAACTGCGGAAGCGTGTAGAAGAACATGTAGTACTCTTCCGGCGACTTGGGGCTCTTCAATCCAGCCATCACCCGGTCATAGAACGCCTCATCACCACTTATCGCCGCCAGCCCGAAAGCGCTGCCAGCGAGTTCCCGATCCACCGACGTCGGATCGGCGATAGCCCGCTCAACGATTTTCCGTGCCTGAGCAAGCGCTTCCGGATCGCGGGCATCGTAGCCCAGCCCATTCAGCACCCGCGCGCGCAGGGTCCTTTGTTCGTCGCTTTCTCCAGGCTTCGGCTCCCAGCCCATTTCCCGCACGATCGGCGACAGATATTGCCGCAGCCATGCGCGATAGCTTTCGCGATCTCCATCGTCGACCAGATATTGGCCGATGAAGTCCAAGCGCCCCAGCAAATCATCCATCACTGCCCGGTTGCGATCTTTTTGCAATCCCTGTGCCAAGGCCAGATAGTCTCCTACCGGCTCCCGACCAACTCGCACCGATGCCCAGATGTCGGACTGCAGTGCGATCCGCTCCCCAGACGAAAGTTTGCTTTCCGCATCCTTCGCCAAAGCTCTCACCGCTTCCGGCTGGTAGCCCAAACGGTAGTAGCCGGTCGCACCCGCATTCGCTAGAACCCAGGTGGAGCAACCAGGGAGCGTGAATGTCTCTTCCTTCTTGGTAAGCAGCTCGCACTTCGGTGCGCCGGAAGCGGAACCCTTGAGGCATAGCGGTATCTGCCAAAGCTGGTCGCTCGGAGCCTCGAACTTCGCACGGTCAAAGTAATACCGTTGCTGCTCCAGATTGACCGTCGTGGAGTTCCCTGCGCACTGCGCCTTCACGTTGATGATGGGGGCGCCCGCCTGCTTCACGAAGGTGGGCATGATCTTGTCCACAGGCTTCTTGGAAGTCCTCGCCTGCGCGTCCCAGAAATCGTCGGCGGTAGCGTTGGCGTACTCATGCTCTTTTAAATACGCGTTCACGCCGGCGCGGAATGTATCTTCACCCAGGTAGGCCTCCAGCATGCGCAACACTGAGGACGCCTTGCCGTAAGCAATGCCGTCAAACAGCTCCATAATCTGTGCCGGCGTTTCCGCGGCCTGATGAATTGGACGCGTATTGGCCAGCGAATCGGTGTTGAGTGTTCCCGTTGTTCCGCTCACATCGTCGAGATCAAAATTCCATTCCGGCTTCCATACCTTGAGTGGCTTGCTGGTCATCCAGGTGGCGAAGCCCTCGTTGAGCCACACGTCGTCCCACCACTTCATGGTGACCAGATCGCCGAACCACATGTGAGCGATTTCATGGGCGGTCACGCCGGCAATGGTTTTCTTGAGGCCAGTCGACCCATGCTGCTCGTCAATCAGCAGGATCACTTCTCGAAACGTGATGCACCCAATGTTCTCCATCGCGCCCGCTGAGAAATCCGGCAGGCCGATCAAATCCAACTTCCCGTAGGGATACTTGATGCCAAAATACTTGTCGTAGTAGCCGACGATGTGCTCGGCCGCGTCCAGCGCGAACCTGCCCATTTCTTTCTTCCCAGGTGTGCTGTAAACGCGAATCGGAATGCCGTCGACCTGGCCTTCGACGTATTCGAAATTGCCCACCACCAGCGCCGCCAGGTATGACGACATCTTGGCCGTGGTTGCGAACTTCACCACGTGCTTGTCGCCGGGTCCCGGCGTATCGGAAATGACCTTCTGATTGGAGATTGCGACTTGCCCCTTGTCCGCCACGGTAGTAATGTCGTACGTCGCCTTGTATGCCGGCTCGTCGAACGACGGGAAAGCTCGGCGCGCGTCCGTGGCTTCGAACTGCGAGGCAGCATATTTGCGACCCTGATCATCCTTGCCGAGGTAGAGGCCGCGCATCTCGTCATTGAGAATGCCCGTATAAGTAATGTGTATGGTCGCGGGACCAGCGGCCAGCGGCGTCGCCACCGCCAGTACCACCATTTCTTTTTCCTTCTGCGGGGTCACCGTAGCTTTCTGCGTACTCCCACCCGCAGTGATGGTCACATCTTGAAAATCGATGTCCGCCGCATTGAGCGTGATCTCCGCCGTGGGTTTGAGCACGCGGATGGAGATCGTCTCATCTCCCTGGAACTTGGCTTTTCCCAGGTCAGGGGCGAACGTCAATTTGTAATTGTCTGGCGTGGCTACTTCGGGTAGGCGTTGCGCTGCGGACAGCGAAAGTGCCGCCACGGCGAAGGTCAGGGTCGCAAGAATTCGTTTCATAGTTTGTCCTCAGGACCTGCTCGGAGAAGTTTCTTACGATGACTCTGCTGCTTGGATACCCATATGAAAGACGTACTGCGCTGTCGCATAATACGGAAAGCGCGCCCAAAAAGTTCACTGGCGGGATGAGACCGTCCCGTTCAACACCGTCATCGTGCAGCGGTTGGCCCCAAACCAGTAAGGAATCTCGCGGTAGTCCTCGACCGCGAACACAGCCAGGTCGGCATCTTTCCCCGGCTCGATGCTTCCCTTCCGGTCCGCCACTCGCAGCGCCCACGCCCCATTGATCGTGGCCGCTGCGATCGCCTCCGCCGGCGACATCTTCATATGCGTGCACGCCAGCGACATCGCCATGGGCATGCTCATCATCGGCGATGTGCCCGGGTTGTAGTCGGTGGCCAGAGCCACCGGCACGCCTGCGTCAATCAACCGCCGCGCTGGAGGATATTCTTTCAGCCCCAAAAAATAGTTCGCCCCCGGCACCAGCGTGGCCACGGTATCGCGTTTAGCCAGTTGCGGGATGTCGTCCTCATTCACATGGTCCATGTGATCGAATGACGCCGGATTGAAGCGCAAGAACGGCCACAGAATTGTCTCCGAAAGCTGGCACATGTGCGCCCGCACGTCGAGGCCGTGCCGGTCGGCGGCTTCGAAAATCTGCTCCGTCTCCTCCGCCGTAAACGCCCCCTGGTCGCAGAAAACATCCACAAACTGGGCGAGCTTCCGCCGGGCCGCCCGCGGAATCATCTCTTTACAGACGGCCTCAACATACTTTTGTGAGCGCCCCTGGAATTCTTTTGGGACGACGTGCGCCCCCAGCAGAGTGGACACTACGGTCCCCGGCCAGCGCGAGGCTGCCTCCCGGATCGCCTCCAGCGACTTCAGTTCCGATTCCACCGTCAGCCCGTAGCCGGACTTAGCCTCGACGGTCGTCGTGCCGTGGGTCGCCATGTCGTGGAGCGCAGCCAGCACCTTGTCCGCCAGAACATTCTTCCCTGCTTTGCGGACGCCCTCCAGGCTCGACCGAATGCCCCCACCGGTTGAAGCAATCTGATCGTAGGAAGCGCCCTCGATCCGCTTCTCAAAATCCACCAGCCGCGGACTGACAAACACCGGATGCGTATGCGAATCCACAAACCCCGGCAGGACAATCTTCCCCGCGCAGTCGATCTCGACAACCTTCTTCCGATTCTTCTTCAGCCAGGGATCGCGCAGGGCGTCTTTGGTGGTGCCGACGGAAACGATCTTTCCGCCGAGGCACAACACCGCTCCGTCTTCGATGATGCCGAGTTCTTTGAGTTCGCGCCCGCGGCGAGGACTTAGGCTTCGTGAGGCAGGCCGCAGCGTAAGCAACTGGCCGACGTGGAA
>Ga0210408_10001875_pt1 | contig 21229 bp, 18 predicted proteins | sample IncBWH4MmetaG_FD_155471 | JGI IMG/M metagenome (GOLD analysis project Ga0210408, IMG submission 155471) | Forest soil microbial communities from Barre Woods Harvard Forest LTER site, Petersham, Massachusetts, United States - Inc-BW-H-4-M | ecosystem: Environmental > Terrestrial > Soil >...
GCGCAGCTGCGCGAGCTGCACGTGCGGGTACGCCTGCCGCAGCCTTGAATGCCGCCGCCGCAAATCGCGCGACACGAGCCGGTTGACTCACCATGGCGCACGTCGTCTACGTGCATGGCCTGTGGCTCCCGGGTGAGGAGTCCCTGCTGCTGCGTCGCCGGCTCGCGCACGAGTTCGGCCTCACGCTGCAGGCGTTCCGCTACTCCGCCGTCTCGTCCACCATGAGCGACATTGGCGAGCGGCTCGCCGGCTTCGTGCGCGAGCTGCAGGCGCCGGCGGTGCATTTCGTCGGTCACAGCCTGGGGGGGTTGGTCATCTATCGCTTCCTCGAGCGCTTTCCCGACCAGCCCCCCGGTCGCGTGGTATTCCTCGGCACCCCGTGCGTGGCGAGTCGCGCGGCGCAGCGCGCCGGCCGCTTCGCCCCGGTCGCGCGCCTCTTCGGGCAGCCCGCCGCGGAGGAGCTGTTGCAGCCGCGCGAGCGGCGCTGGGCACAGGCGCGGCCGCTCGGCATCATCGCGGGCAGCCAGCCGATCGGCGTGGGGCAGCTGCTTGCCGGTTTCGCCGAGGAGAACGACGGCACGGTCGCGGTGAGCGAGACGCGCATGCCCGGCGCCACCGATCACATCGTGCTGCCGGTCAGCCACCTGGGGATGCTGCTGTCCGCGCGCGTGGCGCGCGCGACGGGGTCGTTCCTCACGCAGGGGCGGTTTGGCCTGCGCTAGCGCCCTCAGCCTCGCCGCGGCGCATCCAGCAGCCGCCGCAGGCGATACAGCACCTCGAGCGCTGCCTTCGGCGACAGCTCATCCGGGTCGACGCCGGCGAGCGCCGCGCGGATTTCATCCTCTGCCGTGTGCGCAGGCGCCTCCGTGGCCGTGGCGAACAACGGCAGTTCCGTTTGCGCCGCGGCGTCGCGGCCGTTGGCCGAGGCGCGCTCGCGGTCGCGCTGCGACTCCAGCGTCTCGAGGTAGCGCCGTGCCTCGCCGATCACACTCGGTGGCACGCCCGCGAGCTGCGCCACCTGCAGGCCATAGCTGCGATTGGCGGGGCCGTCCTTCACCGCGTGCAGGAATACGATTGTCTCGCCGTGCTCGGTCGCGTCCAGGTGCACGTTGGCACAGCCGTCGACTTCGGTGGCGAGTGTCGTGAGCTCGAAATAGTGCGTGGCGAACAGCGTAAAAGCGCGCACCCGCGTGGCGATGTCGCGCGCCATCGCCCAGGCGAGCGACAGGCCGTCGAAGGTACTGGTGCCGCGGCCGATCTCATCGAGCAGAATGAGACTGCGCGCGCTGGCGTTGTGCAGGATGTTGGCCGCTTCCGTCATCTCCACCATGAAGGTGGAGCGTCCGCCGGCGAGATCGTCCGCCGCACCGATGCGCGTAAAAATACGATCCAGCGGACCTAACACGGCGCGGTCGGCGGGCACGTAACTGCCCACGTGCGCCAGCAGCGCAATGAGCGCCGCCTGGCGCATGTAGGTCGACTTTCCGCCCATGTTGGGACCGGTGATGATGAGCATGCGGCGGTCGGCGTCGAGGCGCAGATCGTTGGGCACGAACGGCGCGTCCGAGAAGCGCTCCACCACGGGATGCCGCCCGCCGTCGATGGCTATACGCGCTTCCGTCACCAGCTCAGGGCGCGTCCACTCGAGCACGCAGGCGCGCTCGGCCAGGCCGGCGAGCGCATCGAGCTCGCCGAGCGCGCCGGCGGTGCTCTGCAGCGGACCCAGGGCGTCGATGAGCTGCGTCAGGACTTCTTCGTACAGCCGCTTCTCGCGCGCCAGCGCCTGGTCGCGTGCACCCAGCACCCGCTCCTCGAAGCGCTTCAGCTCCTCGGTGATGAAGCGCTCCGCGGACTTCACCGTCTGGCGCCGGATGTAGTCCCGGGGCACCCGCTCGGCATCGCGGCGCGCGACCTCGATGAAGAATCCCTGCACGCGGTTGTAGCCGACCTTGAGGGCGGCGAGTCCGGTGCGTTCGCGTTCGCGCCTCTCGAGCTCGAGCAGGAAGGCGTCGGTGTGGGTGGCGATGCGCCGCAGTTCATCGAGCTCGCGATCGTAGCCGCTCGCGATGACATCGCCCTCGCGCACCAGGGCGGCGGGCTCCGCGGCGATGGCGGATGACAGCAGAGTCACCACGTCCTGATGCTCATGCGTGCGAGCGTGCAGCTCCTGCAGGAGCGGCGCGTCGAGCGCGGCGAGCACGGCGCGCACTGCCGGCAGAGCGGTGAGCGAGGTGCGCAGCTGGGTGAGGTCGCGCGGCCGCGCCGAGCGCAGCGCTACCCGCGCCAGGATGCGCTCGACATCACCCACGCCCTTGAGATGGCCGCGCACGGCGCGGAAGCTGCGCGCATCGATCAGGGCGCCGAGGGCGTGGTACCTGGCGCGCAGCGGCGGGTGCGTGGTCAGCGGGCGGTTGAGCCAGCGGCGCAGCTGCCGTGAGCCCATGGCGGTGACGCAGCTGTCGATGACCGCGAACAGCGTCGCGTCTTCGCGCCCGCTCAGGCTGACGTCGAGCTCGAGATTGCGGCGGCTGGCGGCATCGAGCATCAGTGCATCGCTGCGCTCCTCGACGTGCAGTGCGCGGATGTGCGGCAACGCCGACTTCTGCGTGTCGCGCACGTACTGCAGCAGCGCCCCGGCGGCACGGATCGCGAGCGGCAGATCATCCGCGCCGAAGCCCTTCAGATCGAGCGTACCGAGCTGGTCGGTCAGCAGGCGCGAGGCGCTGGCGAGCTCGAAGTGCCACGGCGGACGCATCCGCAAGGCCGTGCCCGATCGCGTGACGGGCTCGACGCCCGCGCCCTCCGCGAGCAGCAATTCCGCGGGCTTCAGCCGCTCGAGCTCGGCGGCGAGCGCCTGGCGCCCCTCACCCTGCAGCACCGTGAAGCGCCCGGCCGCGAGATCGAGCCACGCGAGCCCGAAGCGGGCGTCCTCGCGCGCCACAGCGCCGACCAGGGTGTCCTGCCGCTCCTCGAGCAGGGCGGTGTCCGTCACGGTGCCGGGTGTGACGATGCGCACCACCTGGCGCTCGACCGGCCCCTTTGAGGTCGCCGGATCCCCCAGCTGCTCGCAGATCGCGACGCTCTCGCCCTGGCGCACCAGCCTGGCGAGGTAGCTGTCCACGGCGTGGAACGGCACCCCCGCCATGGGGATCGGTTCACCGGCCGACTGCCCGCGCGTGGTGAGGGTGATGTCGAGGAGCGCCGCCGCGCGGCGGGCATCATCGTAGAACAGCTCGTAGAAATCGCCCATCCGGTAGAACAGCAGGGTGTCCGGATGCTGCCCCTTGATACGCAGGTACTGCTGCATCACGGGCGTATGAGATCTCGCGTTTAACGACTTGTTTTCGCTGTCCACTGGACTGTCCGGATCTCGGGTCTCTACGAGGAGTCTTCCTTCTCGCGCAGGTGGCGCTCCTCCTGCGTGCGGTGCAGCAACTACAGGCTCTCGCCTTTGGCCTCGACCCGGGCTATGCGACACCCTCAGGCGCTGCGACACCTCCGCCACGGCGTGATCGCTCAAATCATAGCCCGGAGCTGTTCATTCCGTGGGAAGTCCAGCCGCGCAGTCTGCCTCGGTTGAACCCAAGTCTCCCATCGTGGTACTTACCCGCTAGGGGAGAGCCAGGCTCGGGGTCCGCCTGCCAGTGGGTAAGTTGCCTGCGCGAGCAGGCGGCCCAAGCACGCGGCCGAATCAGTGAACCTTTGCTGCTGGTACCGGAGCGCCTTGGAAAATGCTGTCGATCCTGGTTTGCCACTCCTATTTTCTGCGTTTCGATCAGAAGCAGTTCGAGCGCGCCAAACCCTATCCTCCGCTGGCGACACTGCAGGTAGCTTCAATACTGCGGCGCGCGGGGCACGAGGTGGCGCTGTTCGATGCCATGCTGGCCGAAGGCATCCAGGACTACCACCGCAAGCTGCGGGCCGTGAACCCCCAGCTCGTGCTGTTCTACGAGGACAACTTCAACTTCCTCAGCAAGATGTGCCTCGGCAAGATGCGCCGGGCTGCCTGCGAGATGATCACTGCCGCACACCGCGGCGGCGCCCGGGTGGTTACGGCAGGCGCCGACGTCAGCGATGCGCCTGAGCCGTATCTGCTCGCGGGAGCAGATGTCGCGTTGCTCGGCGAGGGTCTCGCAACCCTGCTCGCACTGCTGCCAAGGCTCGACGCGCACCCGGATGCACACACCGGCGAGCTCCTCGAGGGCCTGTCCGGCGTCGCCTCGCTTGCGGGCGGACGGGTAACGGCTGTAAGCGGCGCGAGAATTCTGCCCACCCCGGACCAGGGTGAGCTGCCGGCGTGGGATCTGGTGGATATCGATCGCTACCGCTCCGCGTGGCTGAAGGCCCATGGCTATTTCAGCCTGAACATGGCTGCCTCGCGCGGCTGCTCATTTCGCTGCGCCTGGTGCGCCAAGCCGATCTGGGGAAACCAATACCTGCAGCGTGCACCGGCCTCCGTCGCCGCGGAGATGGCGCATCTGAAGCGCGCATTCAGTCCCGACCACGTGTGGTTTGCCGACGACATCTTCGGGTTTCGAGTGGACTGGGTCGCCGAGTTTGCGAGGGCCGCACAAGCCGCGGGCGGTTCGGTGCCCTTTACGATACAGACGCGCGCTGATCTAGTCAGTGAGCGGATGGCGCGCGCGCTCAAGGATGCCGGGTGCAAGGAAGCATGGATTGGCGCGGAAAGCGGCAGTCAGAGGGTGTTGGACGCGATGAACAAGGGCACCAAGGTAGCCGAGATCGTGACGGCTCGTGCGCGCCTGAAGTCTGCAGGCATTCGCGTCGGATTCTTCATTCAACTGGGGTATCTGGATGAGCAGCTGCCCGACATTGTGGCTACGCGGGAGCTGCTCGATACCGCGATGCCGGACGATGTCGGCGTGAGCGTGTCATATCCCTTGCCGGGCACGAAGTTCTACGAGCTGGTCAAGACGCAGCTCGGAGTGAAGACTCATTGGCAGGACAGCAATGATCTGGAGATGATGTTTCAGGGTACCTACACGTCCGATTTCTACCGCGCGGTCAGAAACCTGCTGCACGATCAGGTATCCCTGCAGAGGCTCGACGGCCCGCAGCACAGCGCTGAGCATTACCGCGTAAGGCGCGTGCTGGAACGGCGCTGGCAGGAGCTGCTGTCGCACGAACGGCAGTACCGTACTGACCCCGGAGCTGCGGCGGCGATCTGAAGAGATCGCGGAACACTACCGGCTAGCTTTGGCGGAGATTGCATGAGTTGCTCCACCCCAGCCATGCCGCGGCTGAACGTCTTATGGGCGGCGCTCTTCAGGACCACGGAGACTCTTGCCCGTGAGCTTGCCGACCCCACGAACCGTGCGCCTGCATGGAGCGATTTTGAATGGCGTATGGCGCAAGCCGCCGCGGCTATACACGGCATCTCACCGATCTTGGCGAGCAGCTTGCGATGGCGCGGACCGGAAAGCTGGGCGACGTTCCTTAACGAGCAAAGGGCTCACGTAGCAAGCCGCCACTCCCGCATCGCGGACCTGCTGGCACTCATCAATGGCAGAGCGCGGTGCGAGGGGATCGAGCTCATCGCACTGAAGGGAGCGGCACTGCATGGGATGGGCATATACAGGGCGGGTGATCGACCCATGGGCGACGTCGATTTGCTCGTGCGCCCCGCAAGCCTGGAGGCCGCCGCGCGTCTGCTGGCAGCGCTCGGGTATGAGCAATGCGGCGTGAACTGGAAACACCGGATCTTTCTGCCAGCCGGGGCGCATGCCCCGGCCCCGCTTGGCGAGAATGGCCGGAATGCAATCAAGATTGAGCTGCACTGCCGATTGGTCGAGCACTTGCCGTTATCAGAAGTGGACATTTCCGAGCTCATATTTTCACTCCATCCGAGTCCTGGCCTGAGCTACTACCGTTCCAGGGCATGTTTGATGATCCATTTATTGCAGCACGCGGCCGGCGCCATGTCTGCACGAGCGCTCCGAGTCATCCACTTGCATGATATAGCTCTGCTTGCACCGCGTCTGACAGCCGTGGACTGGGAGGAATTGACCAGACAGAGCGCAGACGATCGAAGCTTGTGGTGGGCGTTGCCACCGCTGACCCTTACGGCTCGCTACTATCCAGATGCCATTCCGCCCCGCGCTCTGGAGGCCATCAGGCCAAGCTGCTCGCGGATGCTGGCGCGCATCTCGCGGCGCGCAACGATTTCAGACGTCTCCTTTTCGTACCCGTGGGTGGATGCTCTGCCCGCTCTCGGCTGGTCTGCATCAGTTCGCGAATCATTGAGTTACATCTTGAGTCGCGTCAGGCCTCCTGATTGGCGCACTTCCGAGATTCGGTACACAGCCGAGACGGAGTCGTGGGCAACCGAGAACAACTGGTACCAGCTATCTCAATTTCGACGGGTGCTGCGCTGGACGGTCAGTCGTCCTTGTCGCGTACAAACGATGTACGCGGTTCGTGCGGCTCTCGCACGTCCGCTGTGACACAACGCCACCGTGAACAGGTCGATTGCATCGCCCGGCCTCCTTGGCGACACGACGAGACGCGACTATTCGCGCAAGCTGCAGCTCTTCAACTCATTTGCTGAACCCGAGCTTCGCCAGGCAATCGACAGCCTGAGCTTGCAGCCCGGCATGCGCATCCTCGACGCCGGCTGCGGCACAGGCGAGGCGCTGCACTGGCTGTGGGATGAAGTCGAGCCCGAGGGCGAGGTCATCGGCATCGACCTTGCGACGGCACACACGGCCGCCGCCCGCACGGGAGTCGCACCGCGGACATTCGTGTTACAAGCAGATCTGCTGCAGGCGCCATTTGCCCGCGCGAGCTTCGATCTCATCTGGTGCGTCAACACGATCAACCATGTGCGCGATCCGGTCGCTGGCGTGCAGGCTCTCGCAACCATCTTACGGCCCGGCGGCCGAATCGCGTTGGGACAAAGCTCGCTCGTGCCGGACATGTACTTTGCCTGGGACTCGCGACTCGAGCGGCTGACAAACGAGGCGGTGCGCCGCTATTACCGGGATCGTTATCGACTCGACGAGCGCGACCTGACGGCAGTACGGTCGATAATCGGTCTCCTGCGCCGGGCGGGTTTGAGCAGAGTCATCGCACGAACCCGCATCATCGAGCGAGTAGCCCCCCTGCGCGCGGCGGATGAAGCCTATCTGGCGCAGGCGATTTTCCGGGACACCTGGGGAGAACGTCTGCGGCCGTATCTCCCGGAAGACGACTACGCCGAGCTCGCTCGCCTGTGCGATCCGCAGCATCCACAGTTCGCCTTGCGGCGCCCGGACTTCCATTTTCTGCAGAGTTTCACGTTGGCGGTGGGTGAGATCTAGCGCCCCGTTGCCGGCCGGCGATGAGCTGCCCATAGAGGGCTTGAAAGCGCTCTGCAGTGTAGTCGGCATCTTCCCGAGTGGCCCGCTTCAGGGCCTCACGAGCGACGCCCAGGCGCAGATCCTCGTCGTTGAGCAGCTGCCTGACTGCCCCTGCGAGGCAGGCCCAGTCTGCGACCGGCACCGCCACTGCGGCGTGTGGCGCCCATTCGGCTATGTGACCCACCGCAGTGCCGACCGTCGGGACACCTGCTACCGCCGCCTCCAGCATGGCGAGAGGGCCGGTCTCGTGGCGCGACGACATGATCATGAGATCGGCTGCCTCCACGAGCGGGCGCAGCTCCCGTTGAGGCAGAAATCCTCGAAAGGTCACTCGGTCGGACAGCCCCAGTTGCCCGGCGAGGGTCTGCATTTCACCTTGCAGGAGATCCTCGCCGATGATGTTCATCTCGAAGCTCAACCCTGACCTCATGAGCGATGCCAGGGCTCGCAGCAGCGTCGCTTGATCCTTCACGCGATTCAGGCTCGCAACGTGGATCAGCCTTGCCGGCCTGCCAAGATCACGGCGAGCGGGTTCGCGCGGTGGCCACACGTTGAGATCGACGCCGAGCGGCACGCGTTGTGCCACCAGGCCGAGTTTCGACAGCGTCTGGATAACCGGCGTACTCGCGGCCGTGACGGCGGACGTTCCTCGCAGGACCAACCCTTCTCGAATGCGTCCCCGCCATCTCAGCCGGTCGCCGTAGCCAATCTCAGGCAGCGCAACGAGTTCGCCACCACCAACGTGTATGAGACTCGGGATACCGAGGATTTTCGCCGCCACCACCGTAACCAGACCACACGACCCGGACCAGATTGCATGCACGACACCGAAAGGCGATGAGCGATGCATGGCACATATGGAGCGAACCGCACGCAGACGCATGTGCCGGAAACCGATGTTGTGGATTTGTGCGCCGGCCAGGTCCCAGTCGCATGCTTGGGCCTCCTGCCTCAGCGCGAAGACATGCACCTCGTTACGAAGCGCGAGCCGGCTTATCAAAGCCAGCAGCGCCGGAATCACGCGATACTCTCCCGATCGATCAACGCCTCCCGGTACCACCAAGGCGATGCGCATCTGCTGCCCTCGCTTGCCCGTCGGCCTACCGCGCCCGAGACACGAGCAGCTCCCTCAGGACCTCGACGGTCTCGAGCGGATGGCGCCCTCTGCGCACCTCGAACGCATCGACACCCGAGACGGTCCGGCTGAAGGTGGTCCACTCCGGCTGGTTCGCCGCATACGACTGGGCGGCAGTCAATTTCACCAGCAGCTCGGACTTAGGTAGCGACCTCAGAAGCGGATGATTGCCGGCGCTGCGGGCCGAAAGGAATGCGACCGCCGTAATCTTCACCGGGGAGGCAGCCAGGCGATAGCCGCCGCGCCGCAGGTTGACCTCGAACTTCTTTACGCCGCTGCGGCGCCTGATAACAGGCGATGCGCGAATCGCCGCGGCGTCACGGGCTCGCGCCAGCCAGCGCAACGAGTCGGAGCGAACGTGCAAGAAGTTTGCGACGCCCGTCGCAACCATGGAATCGGGCACCACAAATACGCTGTCCTCTGACACGAAATCGAAGCCTTGCAACAAGCAATGCAAAGCCACAGTCGACTTCCCGGAACCGCTTGGACCCATCAGCAGCAGTCCGCGGCCGCCTCGGCCGACACAGGCGGCATGCAGAGGCACCAGTCCCTGGGTGCGCGCGGCCAGGGTAAATACCGCGAACTCGATAAGCTCATAGCGCACGTGATAGGGGAATTGGAGCAGTTCCGCGGACACGACTACGAGCGCCGACCGCTCTCCTGGGGACAGGACTACCAAACCTGACGAGTTCGTCGCTGCGCCCAGAAAGCCCGCCCCGGAAAACATCGCCAGTGGTGGCGGCCCGGAGCGCATGCGCGAGCGGTCACCGGATGTGAGCAGAAGTCCGACTCGTAACCACGGTGCCCTGGTCGACAGCCGATGGCGCGGCAAGTCCGCGTACGCCGAATCCACCAGCCGCAGCAATTGACGACTGTTGCTCTCGAACTGAAACCGACCGCCCAGCAATTGAAAGTGTTCCCGCGCGATTGGCGGCAAGCGTTCCCGAAACGGATCGGAGAGAAGATCGGGTACCATGGTGTCGCCTTTGCGAGTTACGACTGATGTCAAAAAAGTCCAATTCTGCCAGTAGACATCTGTCCGGCACAGTCCTCGGAATCTCTGCCTATTACCACGATAGTGCCGCGGCGCTGGTGCGTCAGGGTGATTTGATCGCGGCGGCTCAGGAAGAGCGTTTCTCGCGCAAGAAGCATGACGCACGGTTCCCGCAGCACGCAATCCGCTACTGCCTGTCCGAGGCGGCAATCGACCTCACCGATCTGGACTACATCGTCTTCTACGACAAGCCGATCCTCAAATTCGATCGGCTGCTCGAGACCTATCTAAGTTACGCGCCACGGGGGTTCCGGTCATTCCTCGCCGCGATGCCGACGTGGATGAGTGAGAAGCTATACCTGAAGGACTCGCTGCGGAAAAGCCTGGCCAGCCTGGGCGGCTGCAAGTGGCGCGCCCTGCCGCCGCTGCTGTTCACCGAGCACCACCAGTCGCATGCGGCCTCGGCATTTTTCCCGAGCCCCTTCGAACACGCCGCGGTGCTTTGCATGGACGGCGTCGGGGAATGGGCGACCACCTCTGTCTGGCTGGGTCACAACAATCGGCTGACGCCGCAGTGGGAGATCGACTTTCCCCATTCCCTGGGAATGCTCTACTCGGCGTTCACTTACTTCGCGGGATTCAAGGTCAATTCCGGCGAGTACAAACTCATGGGTTTGGCGCCGTACGGGGAGCCCAGGTATGTTGACGCGATTCTCAGCGAGCTCGTGAACGTCAAGGACGACGGTACCTTCCGCCTGGATATGCGGTATTTCAACTACGCTGCCGGACTCACCATGACCAATGAGCGATTTGCCGCGCTCTTTGGCGGACCCCCGCGCAGCCCTGAAATGCAACTGACTCAACGCGAGCTGGACATCGCACGGTCAGTTCAAGCCGTGACCGAGGAGATCGTGCTGCGTCTGGCTCGCACGGTGCACCGAGAGCTGGGCACCGATTATTTGTGCCTCGCCGGAGGCGTCGCGCTCAATTGCGTGGCGAACGGCCGGCTGCTTCGCGAAGGTCCTTTCAAGGACCTGTGGATTCAGCCCGCTGCCGGTGACGCCGGCGGGGCGATCGGCGCGGCGCTGGCCGGCTGGCACGAGTATCTTGGCAATCCGCGGGCTCCCGACAGTCGCGATTCCATGAAGGGCAGCTACCTCGGCCCGCGGGCACCGGCGCACGAAATCCTGCGCTATCTGGATTCCGTGGGGGCAATCTACACGCAACTCGATGAGCCCCAGCTCCTCTCACGGGTCGCTGCGATCCTGGCCGAGGAGAATGTTGTCGGCTGGTACCAGGGGAGAATGGAATTCGGGCCGCGCGCGCTGGGAGCTCGCTCGATCCTCGGCGATGCGCGCAGTCGCAACATGCAATCGATCATGAATCTCAAGATCAAATACCGCGAATCCTTCCGCCCGTTCGGCCCCGTTGTATTGGCTGAGCGCGTGTCGGATTACTTCGAGCTGGATCGGGCGAGCCCTTACATGCTGTTGGTCGCGCCGGTGAAGGAGACCCTGCGTATTCCCATGACGGCAGAGCAGCAATGCCTGTTCGGTATCGACAAGCTGAATGTCCCCCGCTCGACCATACCTGCGGTCACGCATGTGGACTACTCCGCCCGCGTTCAAACCGTGCATGACGACACAAACCCTCGCCTCTGCGCTCTGCTCAGGCAATTCGAGGCGCGAACCGGATGCCCAGTGCTCGTCAACACTTCGTTCAACGTGCGAGGCGAGCCGATCGTCTGTACTCCCGAGGAGGCATACCACTGCTTCATGCGAACGCAGATGGACTACTTGGTGCTCGAGGATTTTCTGCTGGCGAAACGCGAGCAGCCGAAACCGAAAGAGGACGACTCGTGGAAGCACGAATTCGATCTCGACTGATGCACTGGGCGGCTTGCGATTTCCCGAGGCCCGAGCGCGCCGGCTTACGGCATTTCGGTCTGGTCACCGGCCTCACCGTCATCGGGTTGTTCGGCCTCGCCCTGCCTTGGCTGCTGCAGCGGCCTCATCCGCAGTGGCCGTGGGGGTTGGGCGGCCTCTTGGTAGCGTTGGCTCTCCTGATGCCGAACGCGTTGCGAGTGGTCCACGGGGTGTGCATGCGTCTGGCGCTGCTTGTGAGTCGGTTGACCACCCCACTCATCGCCGCAGTGGTGTTTTTCCTTTTCATCTCACCCGCCGGGTGGATAATGCGCATGGCGGGCCGCGATCCGATGGCACGGCGACTCGATCATGACGCCCCTAGCTACCGCGTGCCGGCCCGGGACTGCGATCCCAGCGACATGGACAGGCCTTTCTGATGTTCGAGTTACTGAAGGACCTGTGGCGCTTCATGCGGCAGCGCAAGAAGCTGTGGCTGGCGCCGATCATCATTCTGTTGGTCCTGGTGGGGCTGTTCATCGTGCTGTCGCAAAGCTCGGCGCTGGCGCCGCTCCTCTACACTTTGTTCTAACCGCGGCGCAGGTTCAGTGCATGCGCACTGCCGACCGTTCAGCCTCGCACGCGCGGTGTGACTCGAGCCGCGCACGAGGCATGGCCAATGCCGAGTGGCTGCTCCTGGGCGGGAGCATCCTGGTGAGCCTTGCACTATTGGAGCTCTTCCTGCGTTTGTGGTTTCCACTTTTTCCTTCCCCCTACCAGCCGGATGACGTGCTCCTCGTCAAGCTCGTCCCCGGTGCAAAAAAAGCCTTCACCCGCCAGGCAGTCAACGGTGGGCAGCGCATTGTGTCGCAAATCAACAGTCAGGGTTTCCGCGGCGAAGAGCTGCGGTCTCTGGATCACCTGAAACGTGTGATCGTCTATGGTGATTCCAGTGTACAAGCCGAGTTCTCCGATCTTGCCGCTACGTTTCCAAAGCAGCTGGAGTCGCGGCTGGCGCCTGCGTCCAGTGCGGGTGTTGAGGTGATCAATGCAGGCGTGGTGGGCTATGGGCCGGACCAGATCAGCCTGCGGCTCCCAGGCGACCTCGAGACACTCAAGCCAGCTCTCGTGGTAGTGGTAATCTTCGCAGATAACGATTTCGGTGATTTGATCAGGAACAGGATCTACAGGCTGAACTCGCAAGGTGACATCGAGTTGAGCCACTACCGACTCGCGCCGTCATGGCGAGCGAATTTGCAGGAGGCTGCGCATCCCCGCGGCCTGCGCCGTTTGCAACTGGAGAGATACGCATCCAGGCTGTGGTGGATTGTTCGGCAGCTGTGGTCACAGGCGCCGCTGGCCCCGGACGAGGGTTACTACTCAACCTATGTCGAGCAAAGTCTGCAGCGCAGCCAAATTGAGTTCCGACACTACCTGACCGATGGCGCGGACGTTGGCTACGCTGAAGACCCATTCGCGGACCCCTACGACGCCGACATCGCGCTTCAGCCAGACTCGCTCTCGGCCCGCCACAAGACCGCGCTCATGGAGAGAGTCCTCATCAAGCTCCGTGACACAACCGGCCGCGCCGCAACGGGGCTGGTACTAGTGATTCTCCCGTCCGCTGTAGACGTGTGCGACCACTATTATTTTGTGAATACTCGCCGCTACCCGCAATACGATCGCGGTCGGTTGTCGCGGCTCGTGGAAGACATGGCAGTGCGCAATGGCATACCCTATCTCAATCTGTGGCATGCATTCCGGGCAGAGGATGCCAACCTCTATTACTTTCACGGGGGCGATGATCACTGGAATGATGCCGGGCAGGCTAAGGCCGCGCAGCTGCTGGCGGACCTGATCAAACAGCGCCAGTTGCTCGACGTCCCAAATCGCAAGCCATGACCAGATCGAGCAGCCCACATCCGGAGCCGTCGGCCGCTACGCTGCCGCAATTGCGCGACACGCGGGATGCTTTTGACAGCGTCGCCGCAGACTACGACGGTCCTCGCGGTAATAACCCTCTGATCCAGGACATGCGCAGCGAAATGTGGCGCTGGCTGGACGCCGCATTCGCCGCCAGCAGCCGTTTGATCGATATTGGCTGCGGCACCGGACTCGACGCCATCCGCATGGCGCAACTCGGACATCGTGTAACGGCAACAGATTGGTCGCCACAGATGGTGCAGCGGACCAGCGACCGTGCCGAACGGGAGCGGCTGACGGATCGTGTACGGGCGATCGCCGTGGGTGCTCACGAGCTTCACCGCTTGGACGGCGAAGGCCTCTATGATGGCGCGTACTCAAACCTCGGCCCGCTCAATTGCGTGCCCGACCTCGGCGAGGTATCGCACGAGTGCGCTCGCTTGCTCAAGCCCGGGGGCGCTCTCGTGTTCACGGTCATCGGCCGCATCTGCCCGTGGGAGATTGTGCATTACTTGCGGCAGCGGCAGTGGGCGCGCATCAAAGTGCGCTATGGTCGTAGCGTCGTTCCTGTCAGCATGAACAAGCACACGATCTGGACGCGGTACTACGGCCCGCGGGAATTCTATCGTGCTTTCAGTCAGCACTTCTTCCTCAGCCACTTTCGCGGGCTGTGCGTGTTTGCACCTCCGCCGTATCTGACCTGGGTGCGAGAGAGACACTCACGCTGGCACGAGCGGTTGTGGCGCCTCGACCGGCTGGTATCCGGTTGGCCAGTGCTGCGCGGTACCGGTGATCACTTCCTCATGGTGATGAAGAAGCGGTGACGGACGGCCATGCCCGACTCGAGCTCCATCACCATTCGACCCTATCGCTTTGGCGACGAACGCGCCCTGGTGGGGCTTTTTCAGAAGGCATTCGGACACCCCACGACTGAGGAGCACTGGAGATGGAAGCTGAAAGCCCAGCCGTCGGCGGTCGAAAACGTGTGGCTAGCGATGTTCGACGACCAGCCGGTGTTCCAGTATGCCGGCATCCCGACCCGATTCTGGTTGTCGCAGACGCCGGCGAGCACCATGGTTTCCGTGGACACCATGACCGCGCCCGAATTCCGGCGCCGTGGCCTGCTGACGCGAGTTGCGGGGCGCGTTTATGCGGAATGGCGTGACAGAGGCATTGCATTCGTCATCGGCCTGCCGAACGAGCAGTGGGGATCGCGAGCCGCCGCGCTGGGATGGCAAGCGCTGTTTCCGCTGCAACGGCTCGTCCGTCCGTTGCGCCCGGAAGCGATCCTCGCTCGACGACTGAACGTTTCCCTTCTGAGAGAGGCGACTTTCCTTTCTGCAGTGTGGAACCGATTTCTGCAGGGGCGCGTGAGACGAGACCCGCGGGTAACGACCGAACCGATCCAGCACGCGGACGATGCCTTCGATGAGTTTTGGGAGCGTAGCAAAGCAGAATGGATGTTCTCAACCGTGCGCGATCGTGCGTGGGTCACCTGGCGGTTTCTCTCATCGCCCACGCGTGCGTACCAGCTGACGCTGGCGCGGCGAGATGGCATGCCGTCAGGCTACTGCGTGCACAGTGTGACCAGAACGCAAGGGCGGACCTCCGCTAACCTCGTCGAACTCTTCGTCCCCCGGACGGACTACGCAACCCGTGACACTCTGCTGTGCGAGTTGATCGAAAATCTTCTGGCGGCAAAGGCGGAGGTGCTGTCCACGCTGGCCGTGCCCGGCACACCACTTTTTTCCTGGCTGCGCCGCGCCGGCTTCCTTCCGTACCACGCATTTTCGGTGCAACTGGTTCCTCTGAGCGCGGCACTGCCCATGGCTGCGATGCATGACCCCAACCACTGGAATCTCACCGGCGCGGACTTCGATGTCATTTAGGTCGCGGTTGCGTCCGGTCAAGCGGGCGAGCGCGAGCGCCGTCGAGCTGATCTGGAGAGTCGGCTTTGGCGCCGCGGCTAGGCTCGTGCGCCGGGATATCAACCGATGGATATCGCCGGGCGGGCAGCGGGTACTGGTTGTAGCTCCTCACCCGGATGATGAAGCGATCGGTTGTGTTGGCACGATCCTGCTGCACGTTCAGTCGGGGGATCGCGTCTGCGTAGCAATCGCTACCGATGGTCGGCGATCGAGGGCGATCCCCGACCCCGTTCAGATGGCCCTGCAGCGGCGACGCGAGGCCACCGATGCCGCACGCCTCATGCAGCTCGAGCGTCTCGAGTGGCTCGGCCTTCCGGAAGGCGAATGGAGCGTGCGCGCGTTGCAGGATCCTTTGCGCGCTCTGATTGAGGAGATCGAGCCGAACATCATTTACGCGCCATCGCGGATCGATTTTCATCCAGAGCATTTCAAAGTGGCCCATGCACTGGCTCTCGCTCTTGACGAAGTCGGGGCGCGGCAAGAGCGCGTTCGGGTCTATCAGGTTCAGGTTCCGCTGACACCGGTCATAGCCAACCTCGTCGCGGATGTTTCCGCACTTGTTCCTCGGTGTGAAGCCGTATTGCGCGCGTACGTGTCTCAGGCGGGAAGCGTGGCGTGCGCATATCGGCAGAGACGCTACAGTGCGCTGCTGCATGGAATCGCGAAGCACGCGGAGGAGTTCTGGGAAATGCCTGCCAGCCGCTATGTTGCCTTGCATAGCGTGCCGCCGCTGCAGTGGCCAAACGCATTCCGTGGTTTGCGAAATTTTCCGCTCACGGACCCTCTGGCATATCTGGTAGGCCGCAACGCGCGGCGAAAAATGCGCTGCTGTTAAAGACGCTCAATTTCGCGGGGCCGGTGGCAAACGCGGGCTGCGCGTGAACGCCAGAAGTGCGCAACGCACGTATTCCCGCCAGGTGTGCAGCCCGACGGGCACCCCGGTCAAAAGGACCCTGGCGCCGGCGGCGCGCTGCCGTGCGTTGAACAAATGCAACGCGACGCGGCCGCGCTGGTGTTGCATGAATCTGCGGCAACTGCGGGCCTGCTGCACGGGAATTCGCCCCGCGCGGCGATAGGCCTCGTAACTGTCCAGCAGCATCTGCAAGCCAGCGGCTCGTTCGATTGAATCGGCGGAGCGCGTCGTGCTGCGTGAATCATTTAGTTCTATTTCGCTGAGGGGTTCCGCAATGTAGTAGGTCGGTCCTTCGCAGCTGAGTCGGAACCAGGCCTCAATATCTTCGGCATAGCGATGGTCCTCGCGAAATCCTCCTATGCAGAGCATCGGCGCCCTGCGAAGCAGAACCGAGGATGAAGTCATCGCTATCCCGAAACGCATCCGGGCGGCATGGTAGTCCTCGATCAAACCCGCCGGAGTCGCGCGCCGCGAGACGGGTGTATCGCGAACCTGGATGGCGGTAAAAACGGCCACGACGTGCGGAACGAGCCTCGCCGCGGCGACGGTCTTCTCGAGGAAAGTCGGTCTCCATTCATCATCCGCATCGAGCAGCGCGATCCAATCCGTCTCCGTAAGGCGGATCCCCAGGTTGCGCGCGGCTCCGGGGCCGCGGCACACAGTACGCACCAGGCGAATGCGTGGGTCCGATATTTGCTCGACGCACTCCGCACTACCGTCGCTTGACCCATCATCCACGACTGTCAGCTTGAAGTCCTTATGGGACTGTCGCAATACGGACTCGATTGCTCTACGAACGTAGGCCCGCTTGTTGTGCAGTGGAATGACAACGCCAATAGAGTCGGACATGGTTGCTACGTCGTCCGCCACCAGACAGCGTGCCACGTGACGTCGTCGAAGACAAAGGATTCACGCCCTGCCAACGGCATTGCTCGCAGGGGTCTCTCGACTGCGTGTGCCGCCCCTGCGAAATACGTCACGAGACAGGTCTGTCCGAGTCGCGACATCAATTGCAGCGTCTTGGGGATATCGCGGAACGCGTACAGAACTTCGCAGGCGGTGACGATGTCGAACTTCCGGCCTTCTGCGACCCAAGGCTGATCTTGGAGATTGCCGAGGACCCATTCAACGTGCGCAGCACGGATGCGCGCCCGCTCGATTGCGGTGGACACGACATCGATGGCCGTGAGCTGAGCGCATAGCCTCGCGAGGTGCTCGCTCTGATGACCTTCGCCGCAGCCGATCTCGAGGATCGAACCCACCTGACTGGCAGGCGCGATGAGCTTGCGAGCGAGAATGTCGTTGGTTCGGGCGAAGCGAAATTGCTCCTTCTGCGACGTCATCTTCCACGGATCGGGCGTATCATAAAGAGCCTCGAGGTGGCGCAGGACCTCTCTATCGGACATTCCGTGTCCTGCATACCTGATCCGCGTACGACGAACTACATTTCCGGCGTAGGACCGCAACTTCAACGGCAGCTCGAAGATTTCCGCGAGCGTGATCAAGATCGGCAAACCGTGTCGTTATCTCTTGGAGCCGTGCCGCCAAGCAAGCCCTGCAGATGATACCGTGATACGCACTCGGTTCAATCTGCCAGCAGCTCGCCACGCCGCGCGTTTCCGCAGACCGAGATGCTTGTAACTATTGTGGGCGCAATCCTGGCACTTGCCGGGGGCGTCTGGTCGTTGCGCGCCCGGCGGTATCGCGCAGCCTTTCGAATTCCGGCACGCCGCAATGACCAGTGTGTTTGCCGCGGGTCGCATCGGACGTTCCCGGTATCGGTCCGACCGCACGGGCTCGAGCTGGCGGTGCCACTCGGCCCCGGCGACACCGCATTGCTCGCCATCGACGTTTCCGCGACAGCTGCGGGCCGCATGCTGGATCCATTCATTGAGGTAGAGCATGACCGCGTGAGCTACCGGCAATACTTTGAACGCGGCGTGGGCGGCACCCGCTATCTGAATCTTTCCCCTGCAGTCCAGCGATCGGGCGCGAGCTCAGCGCGGAGGATCGTGCTGCGGGGCGGGCATATCCGTTGGAAGGCGGACGCCTCGCTCATGGTGTTCGAATCCCCTGCAATCGGCGGCGGCGACACATTGATAGTAGCTCCGCACCCGGACGACTCTGAAATAGGGGCATTCGGGTTGTATTCCACCTGTCGATCCTGGATCGTCACGGTCTCCGCCGGCGAGCGCAGCCCAACCGATCTCGCGCCGATAGTTGCAGGTGCGGAGGAACAGACTCGCTGGCGCGCCTTGCTGCGCGTTTTCGACAGCCTCGCGGCTTCTGAGCTCGGAGGCGTGCCGCGAGAGCGTCGTTTGAGTCTCGTCTTTCCAGACGCTCGGCTCAAGCAAATGCACGACAATCCGGCAGAAGCGTTCAGACTCGGCTGCGAGGATAGCCTGCCTCGTCAGGCTCTGCGATCAGGAAACCCTGTCCCGGAGCTCCGGCATGCGGCGGCGGACTGCAAATGGGGCGACCTGGTCGCGGAGCTTCGTTGGATGCTCGACACCGTGCGTCCAAGGACGGTTCTTTGTACCCACCCGCTGGTCGATCCGCACCTCGATCATGTCTTCACGTCCATCGCCCTGGCAGAGGCCCTGCGCGGGGGCGCGCATGCGCCCGATCTCTTTCTGCTCTATGTCGTCCATGCGAATGAGGCGCCACTGTATCCGTTCGGCAGCGCTGCAAGCGTGGTGTCGCTGCCGCCATGGGAGCACAAGGAATGGATAGCCGACTCCATCTATTCGCATGCACTGTCCGAAGACACCCAGCGCGCGAAATTCTTCGCCGTCGAAGCCGCCCATGACTTACGCGTGTACTCCGCTTCGGGTCCGAGATCACTCCGGCAGCTCACGACCGTCCTGTGGCGGGAGCTCGCGGCCTTCGTCAGCGGAATGGGACTGCGACCCACGGACTTTCTGCGCCGAGCTCCACGGCCCAATGAGCTCTACTACGTCGTGTCCGCACCGGGATTCCTCGAGCTCGCCCAGCGCGCGCTCGCCGCTACGAATTCTCGTGGTCACTGCCCGCTGCGCCCACCCAGCGGCGGGCAATAGGGAGCAAGGCACGACGTATCCACGCCTGAGTCCGTCGCAACGCACGCGACGGCAGTTGACGTAAATGAATTGCGGATCGAGTCAACACGGTAAGCTGTGCAACGTGGTACCCAAGAGGCCGGGCCACGGAAGCGGTGAACGCGCTGATGAGCCGCGCCTGCTGAGGAGGCAGCGCGGCAGAGTAGCCCCACCGCTCCACGACGCCTGCGCCGCCCTGCTTGAACGAAGAGTTGGAGCGGGCAGCACGACCAACCACCGTTGGTGTCGACATCGCTGGGTCCGGGGAGATTCCCAGGAACGCACCGACACGCTCCATCTCCTGCACGGGGTGATCCGTGAGATCCTCGTACCGTACAATGAGATATCGACCTCGGAATCGTTGCACGTGCTTCTGCGCGAGCTGCAGCGATCGCCGGATTGTCTGCGCATGTTCGGCCGGGTCGAATTCACCGCTCCCCGCCGCGCGATAAAGTTCGAGGAGCGACGCCAGTGTCGCGCTGGGCTCGCGAACGAGCTGAATGAAGCGTGCCTGCGAAAATGCGCTGAGACGTTGCACGTTGCGTTCGTTGAGGGGAGTCTTTTCGACCCAAAGGCGTGGCGCGCTCAATGGCGCGGCCACGTCTCTAAACGCCGCGACCAGAGCCAGTAGAAGCGCGAACGTCGCAAGCGCAGGCCGCGCCTCGACCAGCGCCACGCGCCATCCCAACAGGCGCTGGGCGAAGAGCAACGACGGGTTACCGTGCGGTCCGCTGCGGCCGAGCTTGAAGTGCGGATCCTGGTTCGGGTCGACGAGACGGGCAATCCAATCTGCGATAAATCGGTCGATATCTCGCGGTGCCGGATCGGCCCGCGCCGCATAGTCGAACGACGTGAAGTACGTCCCCTCGCTGGGAAGGACCAGCAGCTGCGGATGACCGTCGAGGAGTTGTTGCAGCAGCGTGGTGCCGCTCCGATGGTGTCCGCACACAAAGACGGGTCGCTCGAGCCACCCGAGTGCTCGTGCGCTTTCCTCGAGGGTTGGAGCAACGACCCTCGCGCGTCGAGCCTCGCGCACAACTGTCCGCGCGTACGCCGAGAGGTCCGCGAGGAGGAGGGCGCGGTTTCGCGCCGGGCCGCCTGAGGGCAGGAGCCTCGCGATCGCGTCCTCCATGCCGATCCAGTCCGGAGATGTTGCCATTGCCACCGGCGTGCCGCCTCGTCCCAGCGTTCCCAGATGCAAGCTGCCTGTTACGACACTTGGCTCGACCAGACGTCGAGTGAGTTATCGATTCAGAACACCAGTATATATAATTGCTTGGCCGCTGAGCTTCACGGAGCTTGCATACGTTGCCGACCACGCCAACCGTATCGATCATCCTGCCAACATTTGACCGTACGAGGTTCCTTAGACTGGCGATCGAGTCCGTGTACGCTCAGACCTATGCGGACTGGGAGATGATCATCGCGGATGACGGCTCGAGCGAGGAAACGAGAGCCTACTTGCGCAGCATCACAGCGCCGCGAGTGCGAACGATCTGGCTGCAGCACTGCGGAAATCCCTCGCGGGTTCGCAACACCGCCATCGAAGCAGCCACCGGCCGTTACCTGGCGTTTCTCGATTCTGACGACATCTGGGCGCCGTCGAAGCTGGAAAAGCAGATCGGAGCGCTGCAGGATCGCGCTGAGCGGCGCTGGAGTTACACGGCTTGCGATCGTATCGACGAGAACGGGGGTCCGCTCGTCGACGAGCGTTTGCGCACACTCGTTCCCCAGGAAGGGTGGATCTTTGAGCCGCTGCTGAAGCTGGAAGTATCGATTGCAATGCCGACGGTCGTCGCTGAGCGCGATCTCGTCCGCGAACTTGGTGGCTTTGATGAAGATCAACGATTTGGCGAGTTCCACGATCTGTGTCTGCGGCTCGCCATGAAAAGCGAAGTCGCGGCTGTCCGCGAGCCGCTGTGCTCGGTGCGCGCCCACGGCGAGCACTATAGCGGCGATAGAATTGCGGCACAGATCAGCTGGATGCGACTCTACGAGAAGATGACAGATCTCGCCCCAAGTGCGCGCCGTGGGCGCGC
>Ga0210408_10001876_pt1 | contig 21210 bp, 20 predicted proteins | sample IncBWH4MmetaG_FD_155471 | JGI IMG/M metagenome (GOLD analysis project Ga0210408, IMG submission 155471) | Forest soil microbial communities from Barre Woods Harvard Forest LTER site, Petersham, Massachusetts, United States - Inc-BW-H-4-M | ecosystem: Environmental > Terrestrial > Soil >...
GAGCGCCAACCGTCTCCTGTGCGTCCTTAAGGAAGCGGGCAGCGCAGTACCCGACCTCATCGCGGATCACCTCGAACGAAGCCCAGAACTCGTCGTCCTCTTCCGTGCGTAGCTCCACAGAGGCATAAGGCCCTCGAAGTCCCCAAGAACTGTCCCATAGGCAATTGTCGGCCGTAAGGCCGCCCGCCAAGTGCGATCAGGCGTTTGCCTTGTCGGCGTAGCGCTGTCGGGCTGCCTGCCGCGACACTCCTAGAGCCAGTGCGATGTGGTTCCAGGATCTGCCGTGTGCGCGGGCGACGAGAACGGCCTCCCGCAAGCGGGCGTCATCTGCTCTTACTGTCTCAGCGGCTGTCGCAACCTCGCGGAGGTCGTCGGTGCCTTCGGCCTCAGTGGTAGCCGGGTCCAGCGAGTCGGCGATCCGCTCAAATCGCTGGGCGGCTTGCTCGATTTCTTTGTCCGTGTGTCGGGTCATTGGCCACCTCATCCGAGGAATCTGTGGAACTTGGGTCGTAGGGGCTGCGCATGGATGACGACTGGGTCATCGTCTTCGATGTCGAGCGCGCCGATCTCGAGCAGCGCTCCGTCGGATGCTGGGCCGATGAGCATGACCAGGTCATCATCCAGAAGCACTCGTCTCATGGCGTTGCGAACGGCGTGCCATATGTCCGCGTCGGCGATCTCGTGCTTTCACGCTGGCTCGCCGATCCGCATCTAGACAATATAGCTTGTCTGGCGCTTGCTCGGCGTCACTGGCGAGGCTCGTAGCTCCAGTTAGCAGGCCGCTACGAGACATCGAGCCCGGCTGCGCCGAACACCGCGGGGTTTGCGCAACGTACGGTCCTCTCCATTTTCCTCGCGAAGACCGAACCACGGCATACCGGACAGGATGGGCCGCGGGCCTACTCGTTGAGCCCGACCACTTCGAGCAGCGCGATCCAGTCGACCTGGCCGCGCATGAATTCAAGTTCTGCGAACTTGGTGGCGAGCCGTTCCGTGCGTTCGCGCAGGCCCCTGTCCGCCGGCTGCACATAGGGAGCGAGCAGGCGTCGGGGAATTTCGTGTATTTCGATCGCTTCCACATGCTGATCGTATTGCTTGACGTTGCTCGGTGCCGCGCCAAAGCCACTTGCGCTCCAGGCGCGGACATCTGCACATATGTCCGGTACCCGTAGCGCGGTCATTTCCTGCAGGCTCCGGGCGAGTCGATGGGCGGCGTGCGTGATCTCCGGGCTGCTCCATGTCAGCCGGTTCAGGGTATTGACATATGTTCGGACAATTGCCGCGTCAGTGTGGTAGCCGGTCGCCCAGAGGGCGCCGGCCGCCTCATAGCTGAGCTTCTGACCTTCTTCGCTTTGCGGCGAGCCCGCCCCTACGTTCGGGCATTCGGCGTGGAACCGGAGGTCGAGCCTGTGGATGCTCGCTTCGACCGACGACCATGTGGTGACGGCGGCATGCAGCACCTTGTAGCTGGCCGCAAGATAGGCGTGGGTCGATGCGATGTCTCGTGATGTGGCACCTGCCGTAGCGGGCGCAAACGCGACAGCGAGCACCACGATGAGAATCGCTGCACATCTGGACATCTCCGCTCTCAATATATCTGGACGGCGGAGCCGGGTGTCGCACACACCGCAGAATGGATCGTCGTGCCGCGCTCGAAGAGGCAGGGCTGACATCGCGCGGCGCTGAGATCCGTTGCCACGTCCGGCCCGCCCACCCCGCCCACGCAAGTAATGGCGGCGACACACCGGCCGGCGCCGCAGGTGGCTGCTGTAGAATGGCCCCGTGTTCCCGGTGCTGGAGGAGACAGACCCAGATCTCGCGGCGATGCTCATCCGCGAGGATCAAAGACAGGCGGAGTCCCTGTTTTTGATCCCCTCTGAGAACTACTGCTCGTCTGCGGTGCTCGAAGCCAACGGCACCGTGCTCGCGAACAAGTACAGCGAGGGATATCCCGGCAAGCGGTACTACGAGGGCAACGACGTCATCGACGAAGTCGAGCTCCTGGCACAGGCGCGCGCCAGGGAACTGTTCGGCGTCGAGCATGCGAATGTCCAGCCCTACTCCGGGTCCCCGGCCAATCTGGCGATCTACCTGGCGTTCCTCGACCCCGGTGACACCGTCATGGGGCTCGCGCTGCCCGCGGGAGGCCACCTCACTCATGGCTGGTCGGTCTCGGCCACGGGCATCTGGTTCAACGCCGTCCACTACGGCGTAAGCCCCGATACCGGCCGGGTGGACATGGAGGAGGTGCGAAGGCTGGCGCATGAGCACCGTCCCAAGCTGCTGTTCTGCGGAGGGACGGCCGTGCCCCGCACGATCGACTTCGAGGCGTTCGCGGCCATCGCCCAAGAGGTCGATGCCCTGATGGTCGCCGATGTGTCGCACATCGCGGGGCTGATCGCCGGCGGCGCCCACCCCTCGCCGGTGCCGCATGCCGACGTGATCATGACGACCACGCACAAGACGCTACGTGGCCCGCGGGGCGCGATCCTGATGTGTCGCGAGCGGTTCGCCAAAGCGCTGGATCGCGCGGTCTTTCCCGGACTGCAGGGTGGACCTCATCAGCACCAGACCGCCGCCATCGCGGTCGCGCTCGGCGAGGCGTTGACACCCGCGTTTAGCGACTACGCCCATCAGATCGTCGCCAACGCAAAAGCCCTCGCGGACGCTCTGTCGGAGCGCGGCTTCACGCTCGTGTCCGGTGGCACGGACAACCATCTGATCCTGCTCGACATGACCTCGAAGGGACTGACCGGCAAGGAAGCCTCCACGGTGCTGATTCAGGCGGGGATCGTGACCAACGCAAATGCGATTCCCTTTGATCCGCGCAAGCCGTTTGACCCCTCGGGCGTGAGGATCGGCACCCCGGCGGCGACGTCGCGTGGGCTGCTCCCCGAGCACATGGGTCAGATCGCGCGCTGGCTCGACGAGGTCGTGGAGGCGGGCCGCAGCGGCGAAAGCGACGCATTCGCCCGGGTAAAGGCCGAAGTCAACGATCTCATGCAGCAGTATCCGGCGCCCGGCTGCAGGTCCTCGGCAGCCGCCCCAGCGGCGCTGTCGCACTGACACGCCCGGGACCCCCCCTGCTGCCGGCCTGGTCGTCAGTCCGGTGAGCTGCCGTTGCGCGCGACGAGCGTGGCCTGGCCGGCGTCGGTCCAGATCGTCTGCTCACGTCCCGGCCCCACGCCCACCAGCGTGACGGGGGCGCCGACGTGCTCGGCGATGAACCGCAGGTAGTCCCGCGCCGCGCCCGGCAGGTCTGAGAGCGTACGACACTCTCCCAACTCCTCGCTCCACCCGGGCAGCTCGGTCAGCTCGGAGCTCGTGTGGTGCAACACCGACTGGTGGTAGGGAAAGTCGTCGAACTCGGCGCCCTCGGCGCCGCGATAGCTCGTGCACACCTGGATCCGGTCGAATCCGGACAGCACGTCGAGCTTGGTTATGGCCAGCGCGGTCATCGTGTTCAATCGCGCCGCGTAGCGCAGCGCGACGAGGTCCAGCCAGCCGGTGCGCCGCGGACGGCCCGTGGTGGTGCCGAACTCGCCGCCGCGCCGGCGGATCAGCTCGCCGGTCTCGTCGTGCAGCTCGCTGGGGAACGGACCGGCGCCGACGCGCGTCGTGTAGGCCTTGGAGATGCCCCAGATCTCGTCGATGTTCTTCGGCCCCACGCCCGTTCCCACGCAGGCGGCGCCCGACAGCGGGTTGGAGGAGGTGACGAACGGGTAGGTGCCGTGGTCGATGTCGAGCATCGCTCCCTGTGCCCCCTCGAAGATCACCTTCTCGCCGGCGTCGAGCAGATCCCACATCAGCTTGGCCGTGTCGGCGATGTGCTGCTCTAGACGGTGACCGTATGTCAGGTATTCCTCGGTCATCGCGTGCAGGTCGAGCGACGGGTCCTTTTCGAATGGCCGCAGCGACAACCGCTTGGGCTCCATCGCCGCGACGATCTTCTTCTTGAGGATCTTCTCGTCGAGCAGGTCCTGCACGCGGATGCCCAGCCGCGCCGCCTTATCGGCGTAGCACGGGCCGATGCCCCGCCGGGTCGTGCCGATCTGCAGGCTGCCGAGCTTGGCCTCGCCGGCGGAGTCCAGCAGCAGGTGGTAGGGCATGATCAGATGCGCGTTCGCCGAGATCCGCAGACCGCTCACGTCCACGCGACGCGCGCGCAGCGCGTCCAGCTCCTCGATCAGCACCTTCGGATCGATCACGACACCGTTGCCGATCACGCAGCGCTTACCCGGGTAGAGGATTCCCGATGGGATCAGGTGCAGCTTCCACTCCACGCCCTCGCGCACGATCGTGTGACCGGCGTTGTTGCCGCCCTGAAAGCGCACGACCGCATCCGCCTGCTCGGCGAGCAGGTCGGTGATCTTTCCCTTTCCCTCATCGCCCCACTGGGCGCCGACTATCACGATTCCGGGCATGGCTCCGTATGAGTGTAGGGGGGCCTTACCTCTCGGCGGTCAGGCCGTGCGCGCCACCGCCTCGAACTCGCGCCGGCGCTTGTCCTCGCCGAAGAACGGGAGCGGGTGGTCGCAGATCTCCTCCAACCGGGACACCGTCCGCGGGCCGATCTGCTCGGACAGCTTCTCCGGCGTGAGGTTGGTCGTCGCCAGGATCGCCCGCTGCGCCTCGTAGCGAGCGTTGACAATCGAGTAGAGCTGCTCGAGCACCCAGTCCGTTTTGCTCTCCACGCCGAGATCGTCGATGTGCAGCAGATCCACCGCCGCCAGCCGATCGAGGAAGTCGAGCTTGCCGACGTCGGAGTCGAGCGTCTCGCGGATCAGGTTCAGCAGCCGCGGCAGCGAGTAGATCGCGACCGATCTGCCTGCCTGCAGCGCGGCCTTTGAGACGAGCATCGCCAGCGTCGTCTTACCCGTACCGACGTCTCCGACGAGCCACAAGCCCTTGCCCGTGTCGAGGTTCGCGTCGATCGTCTGGACATATCTGCGTATGACGCGGATCTGCTCCGGAGCGATTCGCGCGATGTCGCTCACCGGGGGACGGTCGAACGATACGTCCTGATACCTGCGCGGTATCCGTCCTGCCAGGTTCCGCGTTCGCGCCATCGCGATCCGTCCCGCGCGGCAGCGGCAGTCCGAGGCGGTGTTGCTCGCCTCCTCCACGACGAACCCGCTGCCATCGCACATCCCGTACGGGCACTCGCCCGCTCGTGCCGGTCCCATGGCGCCCGCGAGTGGCGACTCGGTGGTCTGGGGCCCGAGTGTGAGCGGTTCGGGAACGCCTGAGCCAAACGGAGCCGCGCTCACAGCTCATCTCCTCCTGGAGGAAGGCCCGGGGCCGATCGACTCGGTGCATCCAGCGCATACCGTCCTTCGGGGGCATAGCTCGAGAACTTCGGGTACTCCTTTTGGAACGTCAGCGTCACCTTGCCGACCGCGCCGTTGCGGTGCTTGGAGATGATCAGGTCGGCCTCGCCGGGACGCTCGGAGTCCTCGTCGTAGTACTCGTCGCGATAGATGAACATCACCAGGTCGGAGTCCTGCTCGAGGTTGCCGCTCTCGCGCAGGTCCGAGAGCTGGGGCACCTTCGGGGTGCGCGTCTCGACCGCGCGGGACAGCTGCGACAGCGCGATCACCGGCACTCCCAGCTCGCGCGCGAGGATCTTCAGGCCGCGGCTCAGCTCGCCCACGGCGGTCACGCGCGAGTCATAGCGGCTGTCGGTGCGCATCAGCTGCAGGTAGTCGATGATGATCAGCCCCAGCCCACCCTCGCACTGGCTGTGCAGTCTCCGTGCCTTGGCCCTGATCTCCAGCAGGCCGACGTCGCTGGAGTCGTCCACCCACAACGGCGCCGCCGCCAGGCGCTGGCTGGCCTTGAGGATCTTCGGCCAGCGCTGCTCGGCCACCCGCCCCTTGCGCAGCTCCTCGCCCTTGATGCGCGCCTGGGAGGCGACGAACCGCTGGGCCAGCTCGGCCTCGGCCATCTCCAGGCTGAACAGCGCCACCGGCTTGTTGTGTTCCACGGCGGCGTTCTCGGCGATGTTGCATACCAGCGCGCTCTTGCCCATCGCCGGGCGGGCGGCGATGATGATCAGGTTGCCGGGTTGAAACCCGCCGGTTATCTCGTCCAGGTCCTTGAACCCCGACGGCGTGCCCGTCAGCGAGGTGCCTTCGATCGACAGCCGATGGAGCTTGTCGAGCTCCTCGTGCAGCACCTCCTCGATCGCCCTGAAGTCCTGCTGGCGGTCGTCACGGGCGACCTCGAGCATCGCCTTCTCGGCCTGCTCGACCAGCTCGCGCGGCGCCGCGGAGTGTCCGAGCACGCTCTCCTGGATCTCGAACGACGCGCTCAGCAGCCGCCTGAGTAGAGCGTTCTCGCGCACGATCTGGGCGTACCGGCGGGCATGGCCGGCGGCGGGGACCACGCCCGTCAGCTCGTCCACGGCCGCCGGTCCGCCGATGTCCTCCAGCTTGCCCATCTGGCGCAGCCGGTCGGTGACCGTCAGCACGTCCACCGGCTCTGACTCGTTGTACAGCGCGAGCATCGCCGCGTAGATCGCGCCATGGCGCTCGCGGTAGAAGTCCTCGGCGCGCAGCCCCTCTTCGATCACGAGCGCATACAGCGCCCGATCGGACAGCAGGATCGCACCGAGCACCGACTGCTCGGCGTCGAGGTTATGGGGAGGCGCGATCGCGGTCCCGTCCGCGCCCTGGCGGCGCTGGGTTCCGCTCCGCACGCCGTTGCTGGTCGTGGCGACGGTGCTCATGATGAGAACTCGCGCGAGTCTAGATCGCCGCCGTCGGCGACCCGCACGGACACCCCGCTATATCGGCATAGTTTGCTCCCCACGAACACATGTTCGCAGGCGGGGCAGATGCTACTTCTTCGCCACGACCATAGTCTTGATCGTGGCGGTCACGCCCTCGACCACGTCGACCACGACCATGTAGGTGCCGACGTTCTTGATCGGCTCGGGCAGGTGCACGCCCCGTTTGTCGATTTTCAGCCCCCGCGCTTCACGGATCGCGGTGGCGATGTCCTGGGCGGTCACCGACCCGAACAGCCGCCCGTCCGCGCCCGCCTGCTGGGGGATCGTCAGCACGGTGCGGTTCAGCAGGTTGACGTTCTCCTGGGCTTTCTCGATCGCGTTGCGTTCGGCTCGCTCGGCAGCTTCCTGGCGCTGTTTGATCGCTTCGATCGCGCCTCTCGTGGCCGGCTGGGCGAGCTTGCGCGGCACCAGGTAGTTGCGCAGGTATCCCTTGGAGACGTCGATCACCTTGCCCTGCTCGCCGAGCTGCTCGACGTCCTGCAGGAGTATCGCTTCGGGCATGATCGTCAGTCCTCCGTCCGGGGCCTAACGTTCCCGATCGCGGTCGCCTCGTTCGCGGCGCGGACTGTCGTCGCGACCACCCTCGTTCACGTACGGCAGCAACGCCAGCTCGCGCGCGCGCTTGACGGCTGTGGCGATCTGGCTCTGATGGCGCCGGCACGCGCCCGTGATTCGTCGCGAGCGGATCTTGCCCTTCTCGGAGATGAACTTGCGCAGCGTGCCGACGTCCTTGTAGTCGACCCGCTCGATCTTGTCGCGGCAGTGCTGGCATGGCTTACGCCGCCCGCTACCGGGACCGCCCTTCTTGTCTCGCCGGCGCACCGGCTTGCCGCGACCGCGCTTTGCCACTTCAGATGCCTCGCTATGTGCTTGGGGACTATGGGAAACTAGAACGGAATGTCGTCGTCGCCGGCGCCACCGGCGGCAGGCGCAGCCGCGAAGTCACCCTCGTGAACGGGGACGTCGCTGCCCTGTGAGACCCCGTTGCCCGCTCCACCAACGCCGCTTCCGGCGTCCTCGCGCGAGCCCAGGAACTGCACCGAGTCGGCAATGATATCGGTTGCCTGCCGTTTCGTGCCGTCCTGCGCCTCCCACTCGCGCCACTCCAGGCGTCCGTCGATCGCGACCGGCCGTCCCTTGGACAGGTAGCGCGCGGCGTTCTCGCCCTGCGCGCCCCATACGGTCACGTTGAAGTAGTTGGGCTTGTCGACCCATTCGCCGGTGCTGCCGTCCTTGCGACGCGTGTTGCATGCGATGCGCAGGCTGCACACGGACATGCCGCTCGGCAGCGAGCGCAGCTCGGGATCGGCGGTCAGGTTGCCGGTCATCACGACTCTGTTGATGTTGGTGGCGGCCACGGTTATTTCCTTTCGGTATCTCTCTGTGTTTGTGTCTCTGGGCTATCGGTGCCCGAGGCCAGCCCGCGGACGAACTTCCGTTCGTCTGATGGACCATCGGCGAGTGTAGACCGGGGGGCGGCCATCTCTTCGCGCCGGCCCCGCTGCACCCCGCTCGTTGCGGCCGATTGCCGACTCTCAAGCGCCGGCGACGGGCATGATTACCATGATCACCGCGCCGATCCGTACAGCGACCGGGCTACCGGCGCGCGCGCGAGGAGGTCCTGAACACCTCGTCCCAGTACGGCGCGCTGATCCCGAACCCCTTGGTCTCGTCCTGAAAGTGGTGGCGCATGTGCCGCTCGCGCAGCATCCGGCCCAGACGCCCGCGCGGGCTGAAGTGGTGGACGTAGTAATGGATCATGTCGTACGCCAGGTAACCGGCGAAGAACCCCGCACCCAACGCCGGCGCGTAGGAGCTGCCGAACGCCAGATACAGCACCCCGAACACGACCGCCCCCAGTGGCACGCTCACTGCGGGGGGCATCACCAGGCGCAACGGGTCGTTCGGGTGCTCGTGGTGGACGCCATGAATGATCCAGTGCAGCCGCGCCCCGATGCCCTGGTCGGGCTCGAAGTGGAACACGATCCGGTGCAGCCAGTACTCGAACAGCGTCCACAGCGCATACCCGCCGACCGCCAGCCCGAGCGTCGCCGCGAGACTCACGCTGGACAGGCTCCACGCCACCAGCGCCGCGATCCCCGGACCGAAGATGATCACCGGCACCATCGGGTGCACTCGCGAGCATGCGTCCAGCAGCCGCGACTCGAACATCGGCGGCGAATCCCTCAGCACGTCGGTCCGGCTCGCGGGCCCCTGCTCACCGGTGTCCTGCGCCCAAGCCATATGCCGAGTGTATTACCCGCCGTGCGAGCGAGCTACGCCGGCTCGCCGAGGGCGACCTCGGGCGGAGTCTCGGCCGGGGGCGGCGGCGCATGCTGCGCCTCGGCCTGTCGAGGATGCGCGGCGATGGCGCTCGCGCCGGCTCGCATGTCGGGCGCGTCGGGCGTGCCCGGCTTGAGCTTGACGATCCGGAATCTCAGGATCCCGTCGGTGATCCGCAACGCCCGGTCCAGCTCATGCAGCAGCTCGGGAGAGCTCGCGTGGAATTGCAGCAGGTGGTACTCGGCGTCGGTCTTGCGCTCGATCGGGTACGCCAGCGCCCGGTCGCCCCAATCGTCCTCGCGCACCACCTCGCCCGCCGCCGCGATCGCCTCGCGCGTGTCGGTGAGGATCTTCGTGCGGACATCCTCCTCGGCCTGCGGATCGAGCAGCAGCACAAGGTCGTAGGTGGGGGCGGCCAACGTCATGCGACGGCACAGCCTAGCGGGTCTGGGGCTCACGACAGGTGTCATGGGTAGTTCCAGTCGGCGCATGCGCCGACTGGCGGGATCGCGCATGCGCGATCCCGGGAACGGCCGCATGCGGCCGTTCCACCGAGCGGTGCATGCACCGCTCGGGCAGCCGCGCATGCGCGGCTGCCGACCTCGCCGCTTGCGGCGAGGTCCTCCGAATCAGCTTTTACAAGCATGCGGCGAGCCCACCGCATGGGCTTTCATCGAGCATGCAACGTGTCCCCACACCGGGCGAGTGCGAGAGAGGCGGGAGAGAGGGGCAATCTGTCGACCGCTCGTTTTCGTCGTATGCGACGGACTCTCCGACTCAGCGTCCCTTAGCCCGAATGTCGGCCAGCTGCTCATCGATCCAGTCGCCCGGATCGCGCGAGGTCACGATCTCCGCCAACCCCCGCGCGCGACGGCGACGCTCGTCCGCCTCCATCGTCAGCGCCGCGTAGATCGAGTCGGCCAGCTCCTGGATGTCGAACGGGTTCACCGACAGCGCATACTCCCCCAGCTCCTCGTGCGCGCCGGTGTTCTCCGACAGGATCGACACGCCCTCGCGCTCGTTGACGATTGGACCCTCCTTGGCGACCAGGTTCATGCCGTCGAACATCGCGTTCACGAGCAGCACGTCGTAATGCTTGTACGCCGCCATCGCCTCGTCCAGATCGTCGCGCAGCTTCAGCTGGATCGGCATCCAGTCGGGCGTGCCGTGACGATGGTTGACGACCGCCACGAGCGCCTCGATCCGCTCCAGGTACTCGGCGTACTGGGGCACGTCCGTACGCGAGGGCATCAACTGGGCCATGAACGTCACCCGCTCGGTGAACTCGGGGTGCTGCTCCAGGAACAGATCGAACGCCGAGAACCCGCGCAGCACGTTCTTGCTCAGGTCCGCGCGGTCCACGCGCAGGATCAGATGGTCGCGGCGGCGACGCATCAGCTCGGCCTCGTGCTCGGCCACGCGCGGACTGCGCGCGAGCGCGCGCGCGGCCATGTGATCGATCGGCAGCGGATACGCGCGCACCCATACCTCGCGCTCGCCGTAGCGTACGATCCCGCGCTCGAAATCGACCTCCAGATCCATCAGATCGCGGCAGCACTGCAGGAAGTTGCGCCGGTACGAGCGGGTGTGAAACCCGATGATGTCATTCGCCAAAAGGCCCGCGTAGATCTCCTCGCGGATGCGGGTCGGCAGCACCCGCCAGGCGTCGGACTGCGTCCAGGGGATGTGGATGAAGTGGTGCAGGAACGCGTCCGGGCGCGCCCGGCGCACGAGGTCGGGGAGCGTGTACAGGTGATAGTCGTGCACCATCACCACCGGCTCCCGCACGCCCTCGAGCTCCTCCACGACCGCCCGGGCGAGGTCCTCGTTGACGGCGTTATAGCCGAACTCGAACGCCTCGATCTCCTCCCTACGGATGTCCGGGGCATTGGAGAGGTCCCACAGGTAGTGCTGGATGAACCACAGCATCGGGTTGGCGAACAGGTTGTAAAACCGGTCGTACGCCTCCTCGTCCGAGACGACCAACCGCACTTTGAACTCACCCCCCGCCGGCGATCTCACCGGGAAGGCCCGCCCGCCCGCAGCGCGCGAGGCTGCGGCGTCGTGCTCGGACATCGCCGAGGCGATCCAGATGGCGTCGCGGTGCGAGGCCAGCCCCGTCAGCGCCGTCACCAGCCCGCCCGAGCCGCGCTGGATCTCGCCGCCCGCGTGGAACGTCACCGGCCCGCGGTTGGACACCAGCACCAGCGGACCTCGCTGTGCCGGTGCGTCGTTCATGACTGGGCGAGCTCCCCGAAGATGCGCAAATAGTCGCGCAGATAACGCGGCGTCAAGAAGTGGGTGCGCACGTGCTCCTTGCCGCGCCTGCCCAGGAACTTGCCCAGAGCCGGATCTTTGAGGATCTCGAGCACGCGCTCGGCGCACTGCTCGGCGTCTGAGACGAGAAACCCGGTGACGCCGTCCTCGACCTGCAGCGGAATGCCGCCCACGTCGCCCCCGATGAACGGCTTCGCCTTCCAGATCGCCTCCGACACCGTCAGGCCGAACCCCTCGCGGGTGGACTTCTGCACGACCACGTCCGCGTGGGACTGAAACGCGTTGACCTCGATCGCGCCGACGTTGTTGAAGTTGTTGAGGATGTGTATGTCCGGGTCCCCGTCGGCGTGGGCGATCGTCGCGTTGAAGAAGTCCCATCCCTCGGGGTCGTCCGAGGCCATCGACCCGACCAACGCCAACTGCACATCGCCCAGCGTCTGCTTGACCTCGCGGTAGGCGTCGATCACGCCGAGCGGGTCCTTCCAGGGATCAAAGCGCGAGACCTGGCAGATCAGCGGCCGGTCGACGTCGATCCCGAACTGACCGCACACGAACGACGCGTCCTCGGGCGAGAGCGCCATGTTCTTGGGCGTCAGCGGGTCGATCGCCGGCGGCACGACGTTGACCGTGCCGCGCATCCCCTCGGGCACGTACTCGCGCATGTGAAACAGCGTCTCGGGATAGCTCGAGATGTAGGGGAGCAGCTGGGCGATCGTCTGCGGGTTCGGCGTGGACAGGTCGATGTGACAGCGCCACACCCAGCCGGCGGCCTTCTCCGGGACCAGGCTATACAGCGCCGCGGGCTGGGGATCGTGGACCAGGCACACGTCCCAGCCGCCGGACAGCTCGCGCGCGTTCATCTCGTTGTAGCGCCGCCACGTGTCCCACTGCTCGGGGTCGAGGTCCTGCGGCGCCCCCTGCAGGGCGTTGTGCATCAGCTTGGTCGCGTTGAAGAACTCCTCGCGCCCGTAGATCACCTGCCACTCGCAGTCCAGCCCCACGTCGCGCATCAGCGGCACGAGCGTGTACAGGATCTCCGACACGCCCCCGCCGAACGCGGTCGCGGAGATGTGCACGACCCGTTGACCCTTCAGCGGCTCGGCGAGCTCGCGGATCTCCTCGATCAGCTCCCGTCCGCAGATGTGTGTGTAGTCGGCGAGCGTCTTGTTGCCTACGGCCACGGGCTGGAGCACGCGCGGACGATACCTGACGGTGGACTTCGGCAAGCCCGCCCGCGCGAACCCTTACTGTCTGTGCAGGCATGCTCAACGCACGCATATACCGCGCGGCGTTCGCCCCGTTCGCGATCGCGCTGGCGATCGCCGCGTTCTCACTGACCGCGCGCCCGGCGCCGTTGCACTCGACGCTGGCCCCGGATGCGTTCGACGGCCGGCGCGCGCTGGCCGAAGCGCGGCAGCTGGCGGTTGAATTCCCGCAGCGGCGCCCGGGCGCCGCCGGCGACGAACGGTTGGCTCAGCGCGTCGCCCACACGTTCGAAGCATTGGGCGGCACGGCCGGGGGAGGATTCTCGGTGCACGTCCGGCAGGTGCGCGCCCAGACGATCGACGGCGAACAGACGCTCGAGACGGTGATCGCCCAGCGTCCGGGCGCCACGGGCGCGAGCCCGATCGTGATCGTCGCTCATCGCGACGCCGCGACCCCCACCTCGGCGGCGCAGCTGTCCGGGACCGCCGCGCTGATCGAGCTCGCGCGCGTGTTCGCCGCGCGCGAGACCCAGCGCACGATCGTGCTCGTGTCGAGCAGCGGCGGCTCGGGCGGTGACGCGGGAGCGGCGGACTACGCCGCGCATGCCTTGTCCGGTGCGGTCGACGCGGCGATCGTGCTCGGCGACCTTGCCTCCACGCGTGCCCACCAACCGCTGGTCGTGCCGTACTCCGACGGCTACGGCAGCGCGCCGGATGAGCTGCAGCGCACGGTCGCGGACGCGATCGCACACGAATCGGGCATCCAACCGGGCGCTCCGAGCGCGATCGGCCAGCTTGCGCACCTCGCGTTCGGGTTCGCGCCCGGCGAGGAGGGCGTGCTCGCCGCGGCCGGGCTGCCGGCGGTGCTCGTGCAGGTCTCAGGCATTCGCGGCCCCGGCGCCCGCGCGCCGGTGAGCGCCGAACGTATGGAAGGTCTCGGCAGGGGGACGCTCAGCGCGATCGATGCTCTCGACGTCGCACCCGACATTCCATCCACGCCCCAGACCGGCCTCGTGCTCGCCCGCCAGATCGTTCCCGAGTGGGCGCTGCGCCTGCTGATCGGCGCGCTGCTCATTCCCGTGGCGGCCGTTCTGCTCGACGGTCTGGCCCGCGCACGCCGACGCCGGCAGCCGTTCGCGCGCTGGACGGTGTGGACGCTCACCTGTGCGCTGCCGTTTTGGACGTGCGCCCTGTTCGCGATCCTGCTGGGCGCCCTCGGCGCGATCGCCGCCGCACCGTCCACCCCGGCGCCGGCCGGCGCGATGCCGTTCGACGGCGCCGCCGCCACCGCGGTGCTGTCATGCGCGGCCGTGCTCGGGCTCGCGTGGCTTGGATGGCCCGCGCTCGCGCGGCGGCTGGGCCTGGCGGTGCCACGCCCCACACCGGAGGCTGCCGGGGCCGACGCCGCCGGAATCGCGACGCTGCTCGTGCTGCTGGCGCTCGCGTGCGTCGTGTGGATGTTCAACCCCTACGCGGCCCTGCTGGTCGTGCCCGGGCTGCACCTGCTGCTGCCGATCGCCTCACCCGAGCGCCGCCCGCGCCCGGTCGCGGGACTGGCGCTGCTCGTCCTCGCGCTGGTCCCGCTCGGACTGCTCGTCGCCTTCTACGCCCACCAGCTCGGCTATGGCCCCGGCGAGCTCGTATGGTCCGCAGTGCTGCTGCTCGCGGGCGGGCACGTCGGAGTGCTCGCGGCGGCGATCTGGAGCGTCGCCTTCGGATGCGCCGTGGCGATCGCCCTGGTCGCGTTGACGCCGCCCGCGGATCCTGCCGGCATCGGGAGCGACGAGCATCCTGAGATAACGATTCGAGGCCCGCTGTCCTATGCGGGCCCGGGATCGCTCGGCGGCACGGAGTCCGCTCTGCGACGGTAGGCGGTTCCTCGCCAAGCCACCGACGCCGGCTCCGCGACACCTCGATCCAGCCGATCCTCCTCATCCGGCGTGCCTCCTACCAGCGGTGCTCGAACCCCTGCAGCGGCGCCTGCACACCCCGCTCGTCCCGCAGCGAGGCTCCCGGCGCGTTCGCCGCGCCCGCCGGACCGGCGGGGGCGACTGAGCCGATCCAGGTCACGCCGACATCCGACACCTCGGCGACCGCCTCCAGCGCGCGCTCGCGCAGATCGGGCGGGATGCACACGCACAGCTCGTAGTCTTCCCCGGCCGTCGCACCCTGCTCCCAGTTCAGCACGCCCGCGCCGAGCGGCAGTCGCTCCAGCTCGACCTCCAGACATACACCGCTGCTCTCGCCGAGGTGCCGCGCGTCGGTGCCCAGCCCGTCGGACAGATCGATCATCGCGCTCGCGCCGGCTCGCGCCAGCGCCCGTCCCTCGCGCAGGCGCGGGAACGGCCGCCCGGGACGGCCTCCGAGGGTCCCCGTCACGCCGACGAGATCGCCCACCCGCGCTCCGTCGCGCCCCACGAGTTCGTGGGTCTCGTCCGCCCAGCCGACGACCGTCACGCACGCCGTCAGGACCGGCGCCGCGACCACGTCGCCTCCCGCGATGGTCGTGTCGGCGCGGGCGGCCAGCTCGAGCGCCCCCCGCATCAGCTCGAGCGCTTGCCGCTCACCGGCGCTGGGGGAGACCCCCAGCGCCACGTATGCCTCGCCCGGTCGTGCCCCCATCGCCGCGAGGTCCGACAGCGCCCCCGCCAGTGCCCGCCAACCGACGTCCGCCGGGTGATCGAACCCGCCGTCCAGGCGAAAATGCACGCCCTCGACCATTGCGTCCACCGAAGTCACGCACAGCGCACCGCCGGCGCGCACGACAGCGGCGTCATCGCCCGCGCCCCGCACGACTCGCTCCGCCGGATGCGCCAGCTCGAGCTCGGCCGCGATGGATTCGATCAGGGAGCGCTCCATGTTCCTCCCCGGAGCAGGTTACGGGGGTCGAGGCCACCGTGCCGTGGATGGGATGCGACACACGGTGGCGAACCCCGATCGGTAGGCGTGCTGCCGATCGGATCGGCCGGCATATGGAGTATCGCGACCGACCGTAGATCGGTCGGCGCAGATTGATCGCCGAACGGCCGCTCAGCGATGCCGGTAGACGATCCGGGCGCGGTCCAGATCGTACGGTGAGAGCTCGCAGCGGACGCGGTCGCCCGGGAGGATCCTGATCCGGAAGCGACGCATCTTGCCGGCGACGTGCCCGAGCACGACGTGGTCGTTGTCGAGCTTCACCCTGAACATCGCGTTCGGGAGCGCCTCGATCACCTCGCCCTCGAATTCGACCTTGTCTTCCTTCGCCACTTATCCGCATCCGATCCAGCCCCGCTCCACCTGGGTGGGCGCGGCCCGTGTGTATGTGCCGATCCCAACCTACCAGCGTGGCGAGTTTGCCGGTAGCTCATGGGGCCCGCGGGCGCGGTCACGGATGCGGTTCGGCGCCGCCGGTGGGGGCGGGTTCGGGGGTGTTTTTTTCAACGGGCGGACGACTGGCGGGTTCGTGCGGTTCGGGACTGCGTGGAGTGGTGGCTTCGGGAGTCGCGTTGCCCCCCGTTTGCGTGCCGTGCTGTCCGGGCGGCTTTTTGGTCTGGCGCTTTTCGGATGGTTCGCTGCCCGACTGTTCGTTTTCGCTGGAGCGCCCGGTGCTCGCGAACCGCCCGAAGAACGGCTGGTAGGAGATCGATTCTTTGGGTGCAGGAAATTCGACGCACGGCTTGCCTTCGGTCACCGCCGCCATGTATGCGTGCCAGATTTCCGCAGGCAGGTACCCGCCCTGCTGGGGCTGGCCGTGGACGCTGGTCATCGACACGCGCCTGGTTGGATAGCCCATCCACACGACCGTCGAGTAGTTCGGTGTGTACCCGTCCAGCCAGGCGTCCACGAGTTCGCTGGTCGTACCCGTCTTGGCCGCCGTCGGGCAGTTGATCGCCGAGCGCGTGGCGGTGCCGCCGAGCACGTTCTGGTGCAGGATGTTCGTCTCCTCGGCGGTGACGCCTTCGCTGAGGACCTTCACGCGATGCGGGGTGCCCCAGTGGCGGTCGACGTGACCGTCGGGAAACACAACCTTGGTGATCGCGATCGGCTTGTTGCGCCAGCCGCCATCGGCGAGGGTCGCGTAGACGTCGGCCATTTCCAGCGGCGTGACCCCGAGCGTGAGCCCGCCCAACGCCTCCGCCGGGTAGCTGGACAGGTGCGTTTTGACGCCCATCTTGTACGCCATCTGGGTGATCGTTTCCTCGCCCAGATCGGCGCCCAGCTGGGCGTACACGGTGTTGTCGGATTTGAGCGTCGCCTGGACCAGGTTGATCGCGCCGTTCTGCTCCCCGCCGAACGTTTTCACTTCGTATGTCGGATAGCCGGTCAGCCACCCCGGCTGCAGCGTGTGGGAGTCATATATGGTGGAGTTCGGGTCGATCCCCCGCGAGAGCGCATCGGCGAGGTCGATCGCCTTGAACGTCGAGCCCGGCTGGCGATGCCCGTCGGCGGCGAGATTGTACTGGGACTTCTCATAGCTCTCAGACTCCGCCATCGCCTCGATGTAGCCGTTGTGCGGGTTGATCGTGACGATCGCCGAGGCGGGGTCTTCGGGCTGGTTGAGCACTTCCGCGATCGCCTTGCGGGCCAGACTCTGCATGTTCAGATCGATCGTCGTATACACCTTCAACCCACCCTGTTCGACGGTCTTCTTCCCGTACCGGTGGACGAGCTGCTCGTGCACGTATTCGAAGAAGAAGTCCTCTCGCCGCTGGCGGTAGAACGTGCCGAGATGCACCTCCAGCGGCGTGTGCTCGGCCGCGGAGGCTTGCGCCGCGGTGACGTAGTGCAGTTCCGCCATCTTCGCGAGCACCTCGTTGCGCCGCCGCCGGGCGACGCCGGCGTCGCGGAACGGGTTGTACTGCGAGGGCGCCTGCGGCAGGCCGGCGAGCAGCGCCGACTGCTCGAGGTTCAGCTGCGAGGCCGGCTTGTCGAAGAAGATGCGCGCCGCGGCCTGCACGCCGATCGCGGTCTGTCCCCCGACCGTTCCGTACGGGACGCTGTTGAGGTAGCTCGTGAGGATCGAGCGCTTGGAGTGGTGTTCGCTGTAGTCGATCGCGAGCTTCGCCTCGACGATCTTCTGTTTGAGCGTGTGCTGGTCGCCCCCCAGGTACACGTTGCGCACCAGCTGCATCGCGATCGTCGAGCCGCCCTGCAGCGGCGCTCCGTGGGTGATGTCCTTGACGGCCGCGCGAAATATGCCGGTGAGGTCGACGCCGTTGTTCTTGTAGAACCGCTGGTCCTCGATCGCGACCGTGGCGTTCTTCAAATCGGTGGGGATTTCGCTCCAGCCGACCGGGCTGCGCAGGTTGTCGGATTGGATGAACCCCAATCGCGTGCCGTCCGCGGCGAACACCTGCGAGGAGCCGTCGCTGATGATGGGGTGCAGCGTTCCCAGCGCGGGCGCGGTGCCGGCAACGTGTAGGACATAGCCGACAGCGGCGATCGTCCCGAGCACGAGCACGGTCGCGAGCACCCCGCCGCCGACGAGCAGGATGCGCGTTGGTCCGGCGCGGTTGTGCCTGCGCCGACGTTGTCTTGCTTGCCTGGACATCGCTCGCTGCAGCCGAGGGTAGCGTGCAGCGGGCCCCTGCGGCCCCGCTGCATGCGCGCGCGTCATGACACTCGCAACGCAGCGGCCGTCTACGCTCCCACGTGATGAGTCCGGACACAGCCGAGTTCGCCGTTGGGGAGGTCTCGCCCGGTCAAGCCGGCTCGTACGGCGCAGCGACCGCCACGGGCCCCGTGCCCGTGCGCTCCCGCGGGCGTGTCGTCGTGCCCCGTGCGCCACGGCGCTTCCCGGCAGGGGCATGGTTGACGCGACTGCGGGCCGATCCCGCGCGAATGGCGGCCATGCGGGAGACTTGGCGTGCGCTGTGGATCTCGCGGCTGCTCGTGTGGGTCGCGGGCGCCGGCGCCGTCGCGACGCTCGGCTTTGGGCCCATCCGCGGCGCGTTCGACCCGCCGGGCGTGACACGAGGGTTCGGCTGGCTGGGCGATCTGCTGGCCGCGCCCGCCGCGCGCTGGGACTCGGCCTGGTACCTGGTGATCGCCCACTACGGCTACCGACCGGAGCTAGGCTCCTTCACCTCCGCGCGCGACGCGTTCTTCCCGCTCTACCCGTTTGGCCTGCACGCGCTATCGGACCTCGGGCTGCAGGCGGTGCTGGCCGGCGTGCTGTTCTCGCTGGCGGCATTCGCCCTGGCGCTGTACGGCCTCCATCGCCTCACCACGCTGGAGCTGGCCGGCTCCGGGCGCCCGGGCAGCGGCGACATCGCGGGCTTGGCGGTGCTCGTGACCGCGCTCGCGCCGATGGCGTTCTACTTCTCGGCCGTCTACTCCGAGTCGCTGTACCTCGCGCTGTCGGTGGGGGTGTTCCTGTGCGCGCGCCAGGGGCGCTGGGCGTGGGCAGGCGCGCTCGGCGCGCTCGCGGTCGCGACACGCAGCATCGGCCTGGTGCTCGTGCTGCCCGCGCTGATGCTCTACCTGTACGGACCGCGCGAGGACCGCTCCCCGGACTTCGACTCCGTGGAGCCATCTCGGCCGCCCGGCGGCGCCGGCGCGCGCGCGATCCGTCGCCTTGGGCGCCGGCTCCGAGTGGGCCAGCCTCGATATAAGCCGCGCGCCGACGTCCTGTGGCTGGCGTTGCTGCCGGCGGGCCTCGGCCTGTACATGGCCTATCTGGGGCTCTCCGGCGGCGATACGCTGGCGCCGTTCCACGCCCAGGACGTCTGGGGACGGCATTTCGCCGGACCGTACGTCGGCGTGTGGGACGGCGTCAAGGCCGCGTTCGAGGGCGCGCGCCAGCTGCTCTCGGCCCAGCGCGCGCACGTCTATTACCCGATCGCCGCCGGCAGCCCGTTCGTGGCCGCCGGGCACAACCTGATGCTGCTTGCCTTCCTGCTCGCGGCCCTGCCGCTGTTCGTGCTGGCGCTGCGCGTGCTGCCGCTCGCCTACGGCGTCTACGCGATCGCCGCGCTGGCGCTGCCGCTCTCCTCCCCGCCGGCTGCGCAGCCCCTGATGTCGCTGCCGCGCTTCCTCGTCGTGCTGTTCCCGTTGAGCATGGCGTTTGCCGCCTGGTTGGCCGCGCGACCGCGCGCGCGCTCTCCGGCGCTCGTGATATCCGGGCTGTCGATGGGGTTCTTCGTCGCCCAGTTCGCGACCTGGCACTGGGTCGCGTAGCGATGAGCGACGCGACCGCTCCCCCGGGCAGGCGGCAGGACCCGCCCGGCGAGGAGGACATCCCGCCGGCGGGTGGCTCTCGGGAGGGCGGACCGCTCGCCGGGCTCCCGCCGGGGCCGAGCGATCCCTGCCGCTCGCCCGACATGGGCTGGTCGCCGTGGACGGCGCCGGTCGCGTTGGTTGGAGGGCTGGTGCTCGCGGCCGCGCTCGCCCTGATCGTGGACCTGCCCGCGACGCTCCTGTTCGGGGTGAGCATCACGCAAAATCACACTCCCCCGGGAATCGAGCTCGCCGACACGATCGTGCAGGACGTGGCGTTCGTGCTGGCCGCGGTGTACTGCGCTCACATCGGTGGACGCGCGGTGCGCGCGTGGCAGCTCGGGCTGCGCCCGCCCGGCGTCGGCTGGAAGTCCGCCACCGGCATGCTCGTGCTCCTGCTGGTCTCCTTTCTGATCCTGAGCCTGATCTGGGCGGCAATCTTCAACCCCAAGCCGGAGAAGCTGCTCGAACAGCTGGGGACCAACGAAACCACGTCGCTGCTGCTGCTCAGCGCTGGGCTGACGTGCGTCGTGGCGCCGATTTGCGAGGAGCTCCTGTTTCGCGGCTTCATCTTCACGGCGCTGCGCGGCTGGCGTGGAACGTGGCTCGCGGCGGCGATCACGGGCCTCCTCTTCGGCGCCGTCCATGCCGGCTCGGCGCCGGCCTTGGACCTCGTCCCGCTGGCGGCGTTGGGCTTCGGCCTGTGTCTGCTGTATCGCTATACCGGCTCGCTGTATCCGTGCATCGTGGCGCACTCGCTGAACAACTCGCTGGCGTTCGCCGCCCTGGAGGGCTGGGGCTGGCAGGCGCCGGTGCTGATGATCGCCGCGCTTGCCTCGATCGGCGTGCTCGTGCTGGCGGCCAAGCGCATCGGCCTGATCGTGCCCGAGATTGCCCCGGAGTCCGCGAGTCGCGTTCTCGAGGCCTCCGCTGTCGGCCCGAGCACGTAGGATCGCGGCATGCCCACCACAACCCGCTTCCCTGCCCGCGTCGCTTCCCTGTCCGCTGCTGTGTTCGCGGTCCTCTGCGCCGTCGCGATGGGGGCGCCCGCCGTCTCCGTCGCGGCCCTTGCGCCCACCTCCGCGCCGGCCGCTCCTGCGGCGCCGAGCACCCCGACCTCCCCGGCGCCCGTCGCGGGGAGGATCAAGCTGGTGCTGCAGCACGTCGGCGGCAGCCCCCCGTTCGCCCTGCTCGGTCAGCGCGTGGTGGTGCGCGGCGTCGTCACGCCCTACGTCGGTGGGCAGAAGGTCAAGGTCAGCTTCTACCGCGACGGGCGCAAGGTCCAGGTGAAAAGCGTCGGCGTGTCGGCGATCGGCAACGGCGCGGGCCAGTTTCACGTCAACTACGTCAGCGGCTTTCCCGGACTCGTGCAGGCGCGCGCCGCGCACTACGCGACTCCGCAGCAGGGGGCCTTCAGCGGCCGCTCACGCGGCGTGCAGTATGTCACCCCCA
>Ga0210408_10001878_pt1 | contig 21204 bp, 25 predicted proteins | sample IncBWH4MmetaG_FD_155471 | JGI IMG/M metagenome (GOLD analysis project Ga0210408, IMG submission 155471) | Forest soil microbial communities from Barre Woods Harvard Forest LTER site, Petersham, Massachusetts, United States - Inc-BW-H-4-M | ecosystem: Environmental > Terrestrial > Soil >...
GCGAACGGAATAAGCGCGGTGGAGCAGATCAATGAACTTCATCCCGACATCGTTTTTCTCGATGTACAGATGCCTGATCTGGATGGTTTTGGAGTCATCGAAAATGTGGAGCCGGCGACCGGCACCGCTCCCGTATATATCTTCGTTACGGCTCACGATGCGCACGCCATTCGTGCATTCGAAGTGCACGCTGTTGACTATCTCTTGAAACCATACGATAAGGAGCGATTTGCCAAGGCCCTGGTTCACGCACGCCAGGTCCTCGAACAAGGCAGGAAGGCAAATCGAGGTCTCGAACCACTGCTCCAATCCCTCGGTAGTGTCCGCCCGTTGCAACGCTTTGTGGTGAAGGACAAGAAGCGGATTTTCTTTGTTCCCGTTTCCAACGTTTTGTGGATCGAAGCCACGGGGAACTATACCTGCATACACACCGCCAGCGACAGTCACCTGTTGCGGGAAACCCTGGCACACCTGGAAGAGAAGCTGGCGCCACACCACTTCATCCGAGTGCGGAAATCGGCCATCGTGAACAGTGCCCGCATTGGCGAGATTCGTCCGATGTTCGATGGGGTATACGACATCGTACTGGCAGAAGGAACGGTGGTCACGTCGAGCCGCAGATACGCTCACAAGTTACGGGCGCTGCTGGAATCCTAGTCTTGGCAACTGGGATGTAAATTGGCGCGTCGGCTTTTTGAGCGAAGAGCTTCGAGAGCCGTTGAGCTATCATTCGGTCGTTCTCCGGGTTGTATTGTGGAGAACACGCGAGTTGCTTCCGTGCGGGCAGCGAGGAGGGAACTCGTGAAGCTTTTTAGAAAACCAAACTCCAAGTTCTACTGGTACGACTTCACGGTGCGAGGCCGTCGCTACCGTGCGTCAACTCAAGAAACAAAGTCAGCAAGGGCGGCTAAGGCAGCAAAGCTTGAAATTGGCCTCAGTGATCGAAGGCACCGATCCACTGGCGCGGGGACTTAGCCGCACAGCGGAACCCGATGGAGTTGGTCACGATCAAGGGTTCATCGAAGCGCAGCCGGAAGACCGCGTTGCCTTACGGTGGAGGAAATTTCAGAGGCTCATTGTGCACCTGGAAGAGCCCTTCCGGACGGCCGCGCTGATCTGCATCTGTTTCGGGCTTCGCATCAGCGAGTGTCTTGCGCTGAAGTGGTCCGACGTGGATTGGCTCAACAGCCGGCTCACGATAGAGCGGGGCATCGTAAGGCAGCGAGTCGACGACGCGAAGACCGAGTACAGCGAACGCCCCCTAGCTATCACCGCGGAGGTGTTGGATGTGTTCACAGGGTGGAGGCAGACGACTCAGTTCGCAGGTGACGAGGACTGGGTGTTCGCTTCACCGGCGCAGATCGGCCGATTGCCCTGGTCAGCACCGTGGACGACCAAGATTCTTTTACTCTCAATTAGGAATGTCTTCTCTCGCAGGCCAGGCGAGGTGCTGAGAATGTGATGCTCGATTGCAGCTACTGCCGATTCGAGCGCGTTTCCCTTCTCCTACGGCGCCGACACGGCTTTCAGTATGGCGCATCGGCTTCGCGCCATCGTTGACTGATCACAGTCATTTCCTACTTCGTTAATCCTAAGCGATCACGGTAAAGTCCACAAACAAAGGACTTACGGTGAGCTGGCCTTGAGGCGCGAATCACCCTCGCTCCAAAGGCTGTCGGACAGAACCTTCAGGGTTTTTGGTGAGGCGATGTTACGCCAACCACGCTTGCACATGGTGTCCTGCACTTTTCCCGGGGAGTTCCACTCAGGAATTACGTCACCGATTCCAGTTGCCGAGCTGGGGTTTACAGATTAAATTTTCTCGACAAAGCCAGCTCAGTCCCGCAGAAAAATCGTCCGAGTTCAGACATCCGACGGTGATAATCGCGCGCGGCAGAGTGCTTCTTTTGGAGTTCGGCGTACCACATGGCGTCGAAGTACGCGGAGCAACGCTGATCCTCAGAGGGTTCCGACGCCAGCGTAACTTCGAAACCGGCTTTGTCTATCGTGCCCGAAAGCAGGTCAATCAAGGCTCGCGTTGCCGTAGAGTTCTGGCCGAGCCGTTCCGTCGCGTCCTGGAGCAGGTGCTCACGACGGTCCCCCTTGCTGAGGCGGTAAAGGAACTCTTCGACTTCCGCGGCAGAACGCTGGCAGACACTCCGGTTATCCTCGGCGGCTTCGAGCTTGTCCATGAGTTCGTAGGACTTCTTCAGCCACTCGAGTTCGTTGTCGCCGGGCCGTCGGGTGCCGGTGAAATAGTTGATTCGGGCAATGCTCCACGCGGAATAGGCGCCGGCGCAACGGGCGCGAGTACCGGTCTTGAACACCGATGTATGCAGATCGAGCGCCCGCTGTAGGTCGATCTTCTGGCCTCCTTTGCCAGAGATGTGGGCATTGGCCATGATGCCTTGGCATCCGGCGTGACCGCGTTGCGCGCATTTGTCCCAGTAAGCATAGGCATCCTCTTCCGAATGTAGATCGTTTCTCTCCACGATGCCGGCCCAGTATTGAGCATTCGGCAGACTCACCGCGGGATCGTAGGTGTTCGAAAAGTGCGCGATGACTTGCTGAAAATCGTCCAAGGCATGATGGGCCAATGACAGATCGATGCTCCCTCCCTGGTGGCGTCGGATGTTGTTGGTAAGTGCTCCGGCTTCTCCGCGATAGAAGTAGGCAACATTCAGGTCGGAGGGGTCGAGGTGGCGGCCCGAAAGTTGCGCGGAAATCCGGTCGATGTCACGTCCGAGATCGATGAGATCATCGGCTCCACGATCGGCCTTCTTTTGGATTCGCTGAATATCCTGCACCGCTGAGAGAAAGTCGTCGACGGCTTCAGCGTGCAGAGCCTGCGGGCTACCCGGTGCGAACCGATGCAGGCTTCGGGTCCGGGGCGGGATGCGAACCGCAGCAGTACCCGGCGCATTTCCACCAGCGGCACGCATCGCCAGACCAACGATCGCGAATCCCAGGAAGCCGATTCCAGCTATGGACGCGAGGGCAACAGGGATGAAGGCAGGCAGGCGGGACGCTGACTTGGTCGTGGGTGCAGTTCCCTGGGGTTGAGGGCCTCGATTCTCGCGAAGCTGTTCCTTCGCGAGGCGATACGCATCCACACCCATGATCAGACCGATAGTGATCGCGAGAAGCGAAGCCACGCCGCTCCAGAAGCCGGTGGTGGAAGCAATCAGCGCTTTTATCGCGTTCAGGAGCAGGAAGAGCACAATACCTTTTGTGCGCTCGCCGAGATAGAAGTATCCCAGTCCAGCAGTAACAAGGTTCAAGGTGACCGCAACTCTGGGGTTTACGGGGTCAACCTGTTCATCAACGCCCGAGTTGATTTCGAGAGCGGTGAAATAGGCGTCGAGGAAAGCGAAAATCCAAAGTACGAACGCGACCGCGAGGCCGTTGCCGCGGCCAGTTTCGGTTTCGGCGGCAAAGGTGAGTATGGCGCCGCCGACGAAGAATCCGAGCGTTGTGAAGCCACGCGGAATCTTCCCGCAGTAGAGTTGTCCTGCGCCGGGAATGAAAAACGACAGCAGAAACGCCAGGCCCGCGCTCTTGTGCCGTGGTTCCGGTTGCCAAGTTTCAAGGTATGGGGTTTGGCTGAGCCCGAGCGACAAGTGGCACCTCGCGACTCGAACCGGGTTTGGCGTCGGAATCGCGCGGAGGAAATCTCACCCGGCTCACGAGTAGCGCATTGTGACATCCCTTGGCCGCAGCCGTCCAGAGCTTCCACGCCAAGACACGCAGGAATGCAATTGGAATGTCAATCCCTTCGGCCACAACGTTGGCAGGTGAGGGCGGAGACACCGCACCTGCTACCTCGGCGCCTTTCGTAGTTCAGGACTGACACATGGCTCAGGAAGAAAATCCACCCCATCTGCGTCGCGCAAGTGTCATCGCGCAGAGGATGGTGTAAATCTACGAGCACCGGAACAAAAACCTCTCGATTCCCGTGGTTGTGAGGCGTAGTTCATATTCGCCAGCGGGCATGTCTTTAAAGGCGAAACGGCCCTCGTCATTAGTGTTTGTCAGGCGCTCAAAGGCGTTGGTCGCACCGCTCTTGTTCCGTTTCGTTAACCTAAGTGTGCCCCGCCAAGCGACTTAGCCGCAGACTTGGCGAACGCGAAGGCGGCGAGGATACATTCCCCGATCATCGTGGGTGCAAGCAGAGTGAAGCTGAACGCCATGAGAAAAAGACGCACTCGTAACCCACTTAATCCCAAGCCCATAACGGCAGTCTACAATGTGGCAGCCTGTGAAATGAAGCGTAGTTGACGAAACAGCGATAGCGCAAGCTTGCGGTGCGCCGTGAAAGGCGCTAGTCCTCAGCGGGTGCGAATCCCGCCCGGGAGCTGGAGCGAGCCCTTCGTAAGCTCGGCTATGGAGGCCACCATCAGCCCCATAAACCAACTTGCGGCCAAGCCTGCTGTTTAATGACCACGCTGCCGATCTTGGTGATGTAAGAGTCGGAAAACAGCAACCGACCCGACCACACGTCAGCTAGTACCCTTGAACTTCGCGACGATCGCCGTGATGTCGTCGTGTTGTTCCTGAAAACTGAATCGCCGAACACCATCCACGATTGCATTCAACAATGCCTGGCATGGCAGGTCCCGATGTTGCTGAAGCGATTCAATCAGGCACCGCTCGCCAAATTCCTCTCCTCGCTCGTTACTGGCTTCGGTGATGCCATCAGTGTAAAGCGCAAGCACGTCCCCGGGAGAGAGCCGCTGCTCCCGCATCGAGCAATTCCACTCTCTGAACAGCCCGAGAAGCGTGCTGGTAGAGTCGAGCCGATCCACCTTGCCGTCGCTTCTTACCAAGAGACCTGACAAATGGCCGCAATTGACGTAGCGCAGTCGCCGCGTCGCCTCGTCGTACTCTGCAAACAAAAGCGAGGCATAGGCACTGTCGCCGGTGTTGTCATAGAAGAGGCGGTTCACAGACCGGAGCAACGCCTCGGGCTGATCGAAGGCCAGCGCCGACTGGCTCCGCAGGCTGGCCTGCAAATTCGCCATCAACAGAGCTGCGGCAATCCCCTTGCCGGAAACATCGCCGATGATCAACCCCAGCCGCTCCGGCCCGAGATTCAGGAAATCGAAATAATCCCCTCCCACCTGGCGCGCCTGCAGGCAGATACCCGCGTACTCTACCGTCTTCAACTCCGGCTGAATCTGCGGAAATAACCGCGCCTGCACCTGCCGCGCTATTTCCAGTTCCTGGGCGGTGCGGCGTTCGGATTCGAGTTTCTCGGCGTGCGCCTGCCGGCGCAACTCCAGGCTTTGCCTCACCTCATCGAACCCTTCCAGGCCAAACGCATTCCCGTCCGGATCCTCGAAACGCGCATAGGTGCCGCCCCACCCCGGCGTCTCCGGAGCAGTTAAGAAACGAACACCGCGTTCACTCCATTCTTTGTACTTGGCGTGGACATCTTCGGTCATGAATAGGACCCAACGGTAGCCGCCAATCAGTTTGTGTTCCGGCTGGTCGGGCTTTGGTTCAACCAGCGCGAGATTAGCGCTACCGTCGGGAGGCGCTACTTCGATCCAGGGTTCGCCGGTGGGAAGGCGTTGTTCTGTGATGAGTTCGAAGCCCAATTGTTGCAGGTAGAACCGCTTACTCACTTCCAGATCGCGGACGAAAACCACGACATCCTGGATTGACAGGTAGGGTTCTTCGCGGCCCGGCCGAAGCACGGTCCGGTTCGCCCATGAGAGAAAGGCGTCGCTAGCCATCGGCGTGATTATAACGGGCCCGACAGGTGTTGATCAGGCGATTTCGCTCATTGAGAATTTGGCCGAACCCGATCAATTGGTGACGCGATGTTACGCCAGTCACGTCTTTGACCACGCCTGTCGGATTACAATCGAGCGATGCAAATGCCAAACCAGTTTCCTCTAACGGCGACACTTCTAGCGTGTTTGGTCATCCTGCCGTGCAGCGGGCAGGAGACTGGTTCGGCGAAGCGCATCCGAGCCAAGCGGATGGAAATTCCACGATATCTTCCCTTAGCACAGCAAGCAGGCCGAAGCGGTGAAGTGACGTTGTACCTAACCGTAAGCACGGCGGGTAAGGTGGTCGCGGTTGACATAGTCCACGCGCAACCAAGCGGTTGGGGCAGAGGTTTTGCCGCGATGGCTATCGACGCAGCAAAACAATCTGAGTTCGAATGCACATCATGTTCAGGCGATGCCTTCGAGCACATAGTGACATACCAATTCCGATTTCCAGCTATTCCGAGAAACGCCTGCACTCTAAATCCGCCGATTCCTGCCTCCAACGTGGATTCCGGCTCTCACGTGACAGTCAGGCCAAGGCATTGGCCCTGTGTTACGCCCTAACTGGCGTTATCGGGCAGGCGATTTCACTCAAGTGCCTGGCGCAAGGTCAGATGAGCGTAGTCGGAATGTTTCGCCAGCCAACCCTGCTAGTCCCCGTCCAAGCCAAAGTGATGACATCATACCGACATGCCGAAGTCTATTTTCTCTGATTCTGGGTTTGTTCCGAGGGATTCTAGAGGGGTTGGGGGAGTGCCGAGTGCGCCAAAACGCGCCAGTAGCTTGGGTTCTAGGGCCGCCCCCAATGAACATCCCTACTCAAGGCAACACCGGGCTTGAACGGGGCACCCGCTTGGGTCTCACTGCTGAGAGATTCTAGTTTCAAACGACACCCCACCCTCTCGCAAAAAACCGCGAGAAGGGTGGGGCACCCCGAAATGGGACTTGGTGTAAACGGATGGGCAGATCCGTGAACTTATTGATTCACTCGCAAAATCATTTCTGTCCCGCTGTCGAGATGCACATTGTTGCCCTGCGAGCTGACGACTGAGGCGGTTGCGAAAGTGGTGGTTTGCGAGAACAAGCTGAGACCCGGCAGTCCAACGACTCCCTGGCTGCTGGCCGACAAGGAACCATTCGTGGCTGCGCCTGGATGATCTGCCGTGTTGACCACTGTCCCTGTCGTGTGAGAAGCAGTGGTGAACACCGCCCCCTTGGTGGAGCGGGTTACGCTGAGGACCCCACCCCCGTAAGCTCTATAGGACGCTCTCGCACTGGCTGCGGCGCTGGCGGCCGCCTCCGGGCTGCTGCCGATCGCTTGAATGGTCAACGCTACAGGAATTTCCTTGCCGCTCTTCAAGACGGCGCGGTTAAACGCAATGCCGACTTGTGAAGTTGACTGCTCACTGTTTTGCACTCTCACTCCCATGATGCGGCCTACGAGCTTGGACCCGCTTGGAAAAACGACCTTCCCGCCCGCCGTGACGTCCTGGGTGATCGTTGCGATCACTTCGTCCCCGACCTTGCTCTTCTTTGCGTCGACCGGCCTCACAAGTTTCGCCTGAATGGTGGTGCCGGATTTTAGTGGGCTCGCGCTCGCGACTTTTCCAGTCTTGTTTGAAATTTTAGTGGCCGCGGATGTAGGGGCCGAAGTCTTTCTTTGCGCCTGCACGCCTGATCGCCGGGCTGTCGCTGATGTCTGACTCGACACCGACCCCGTAGCGCCGGTTTGTGCGCTTTGTGCCACGCTACTTGCCGCCAGCGCGGCCGTCCCCAAGAACAACAGTCCCAAACTTGCCTTCATACGGAGATCCCCCTTTTGCGCATTCATTTTGAGTCTTTTGGGAATGGGCACGCTAGTTACCAAAGTCAGTTCGGTGTAACCGTCATTGAAATCAAGAACTTCTCTGAACGCAGGTCTGGCGTGGGCGAGGGTGGCCCACCCAAGCCCGATTTTGGCTTGAGTGGGGCATTTCGACGGCTGGACAAAGTCTGCCAACAGGATTTCAGCAACCGGCGATGGGACCAGGTCATGAGGCCAACCCGAGCAAACTGTTGTTAACAGGCCGTTCTCGCAACTTTGCGTCTTCTATTCGCCTTTATAGCTGTCGATGAGCGTTCTGCGATTTGCAACAACGATACCGTCAGGACACTGCCAACCCCGTCGTATTCATTGACCTGCCCCTCGTAGACCATAAGATCACTGCCTCTCACAATGATGGGCCAAACCATCTCGCACTACTGTATTCGCCTCCAAATCAGAGACGGATTTATAAAAACGGCTTTCAACGGAAAGGCCTGCGATGAGGCTGCTGGTCCGATTCACGATTTTGCTTCGGCTGTCACTCTTAATTGCCGGTCTTCTTTCTTATTGGCCCCAGCATGCATTGCGGGCTGTTCGGGCAGCAGGCCAGTCCCCGGCGGATGATATTGGCCCACTCATTCCCGTGGTGGAACATGGCAAGTGGGGCTACATTGACAAACCGGCAAGATTGTCATCCCGCTCCAGTACCATTTTGCTTACCGCTTTTCCGAGGGGGTAGCTTGGGTTGAGCCGTGGCCCGAAAGGGTCATGCTCATTGATAAGACCGGCAAGATGGTTGATATGACGAAGATATATAGCTATGCCCTTCCATTCAGTGGAGGACTGGCTCTGGTCGTGGTGCCTGGAGAACGAGGCCCAGGCATATATCGACGCGAGCGGCAGGATGATTGTTGCGCAGGATGACAGCCGAAAGGGTGCAAACTCATTTCGCGAAGGGCTGGCACTCGTGAAGGAAGGCGGCAAATGGGGTTACATCGAGAAGACAGGCAAAATGGTCATCTCGCCGCAGTTCTCAGAGTGCGGTCAATTTGTTGAAGGGCTCGCGGCCGTGAAGGCCGGTAATAAATGGGGCTAATCGACAAAACCGGCAAGATGGCTATCCCGGCTCAATACGACGTGGCTTATGTTTTCACCGAAGGTTTAGCGGGAGTGAGGGACGGTGAGAAATGGAGTTACATTGACACGGCCGGAAACGCAGTCAACTTGCCACAGTATGCCGAGGTCTTCGGATTCTCGGAAGGACTTGCCCAACATGGGGCTACATTGACAAAACCGCCAAAATGGTAATTCTACCGCCGTACGATGAGGCCCAGGAACATTCGGAAGGGCTCGCGGCCGTGAAGGTCGGTAATAAATGAGGCTACATCGACAAGACCGGCGAGCTAGCTATCCAGCCGCAGTATGACAAGGTCTCGGTCTTCAGCGAAGGGCTGGCGAGCGTCGAAGTCGGAAAGAAAATGGGCTATATCGAAAGGTCTGGGAAGTCGGTCTGGGCACCAACCAAGTAGATAACCCAAACCCTCACCTACAACGTAACGCCAGGATATACGCGATTCTGGCACAAGGATTGGCTGGGCACTGTGCGCTTGTCTTCGACGGGGTTCAACCGGGGGGTGGACTATGACCGTGCCTTTGCCCCATTCGGAGAGGTCTACAAAAACCTCAATAATACGTGGAACTATAGCTCTACTGGAGACACGCAAGACACGGTTGCAGGCACGTACGATACCGAGAATCGATACTTGAATCCCACCCAAGGCCGCTGGCTGTCTCCAGATCCGGCGGGGCTGCAGGCAGTCGACCCAAGCAATCCGCAGTCCTGGAACCGCTATCCCTATGTGGGAAACAACCCTCCGAGTTTTGCTGATCCGCTGGGCCTTTGTCCAATTGGCAGTTACACTTAAAGTGATGCGAACGGCAATATCTACACCACGATCTTAGATGACGGCAGGCCTTGCCCCATGTCCGGGGTAGGCGCTTCGGGCATATGTGCATCCTAGGATATCTTTGTGCGTACGGCAGCGGCAGCGAGAACTACGCAGGAGGCAGTCCGACGAGCGGCGGGGCCGGCAGGGGCGCGGCGCCAAGCTCCGCAAACAAGGGAAAGGCTCCCGGTTGAATCGGAAAGCGCGTAGCCACGGGCGCACGGACTCTAGCGAATATCACATTAGGAGAACTCAAAACGGCAGGAGCTCTCGGTGTCGGTCTGCTCGGTGGTGCCGCTGCAGAGGAAACAGAAGGTGCAAGTTTTGACGGGACACTCGTACGCTAGATATTTCGTTATCAGCTCCCAGGGGCAGGTGCTAAGTGGCTTTGTGCAGGGCTACTCCGCGATAAGTGGAGATTTCAAGAGTTGGTGACCAAATGAAGAAAATGGGCGACATCATGTCTGGGCCCATAAGTGGGGTTACCAGCTTGGCCGTAACTAAGAATCCAGAAGTCCCAAAGAGCAAGGTTCGCATCCGTCGACGTGTCCGCGGCCTTTGGTGCAAGCCCCAGCGTGCTGAAGCATTGGGAGCGCCTTGACGCGAGACCCCGCACCCATGAGGCTTTCCCGTTGTCCGAGAATGCGCGCAGCGCAAGGAAAACTGATTTGAAGTCCCTCACCCACTCACCCACTTACTGTGCGTGACATAGAGGCCGATCATGGGCTCCGTCTACTCGACAGGCCGTCATGGTACGATTAGCTCAACGCAGAGCGCTGCGCATGGCTGGTGGGCCCAGATCCTGGTTATGCGCGGAGGGCATTCTGGAGGCACAAGGGTCTGGGTGAGCGACGCGCTTGTTTGTTCAGCCAGCAGGGAAAGGCCCCGGTTTCCCGGGGCCCGAATCAAAGAATAGTTCGAACGGCACCCGATTAGAAGGTCACGCGCGCATTCAGCTGAACGATGCGGCCAGTTAGCGGCACGCTCAGGAATGCCCCGTATGGATTGGTCGCGGGTGAAACGGTGTTGACGATCGAACCGAAACCGCCGCCACTTACGTTGTTCAGTGGCAGGTCAAAGTTCGGATGGTTCAACAGGTTGAACAAGTTTGCACCGACAGCAAACTTCACCCGCTCCGTAATCGGAATATTCTTCGTCACATTCATGTCCGTGTCGAAAAATTTGGGCCCCCGCAACGTGTTGCGGGCAAAGTTTCCGAACCCGGACTGGAGCGCGGCAGGTACAAAGTCCGCAGTCGTCGCGCAGGGCGAGTTCGGCGTGCTGCAGCTTAGGGAAGATGGATCCACCGTAAACTCTGCCACCGGGGTTGCATTGCGCAGTCCTGTCACGTTGCCGAGACTGCTCCGAACGCCCGTACTGACCGGGGTCCACGGGTAGCCGCTGTGGTAATAGATCGTTCCGGCCACCGTCCAGTTTCCCACCGCATGCTTGAGGAAGCTGTTCGAGAAGTTGGTGGGTGTGTTGTAAAGATAGTTTGCGGTGAAGTTGTGTCGCACGTCGTAGTCGGAGTTGCTATAGGACTTACCCGGCAGGGTCGGAGATACCTGATAACGAATGCTCACGACCGTGCTGTCACTGAAAGGCAGCAGGCAATTGTTCGAGCACGTATCCAGGGCGTGGCTCCAGGTGTAGTTGAACTGCCCCTGGAAAGATTTTGTAGCTCGATATTTGAAGCTTGCGGTAAGTCCGTGATAGTTGGACCACCCTGCATTGGTCAGGGTGCGTACCTGGTTGAACCTCTCATCTGGCGCGTTCGTGCCAATTGTTCCCCCGAACGGGCAATTCTTTTTGCAGTATGCATTGCCGAACGGGTTATCGGTCATCACGTCATATCCGTGGTTCCCGACGTAGTTGACCGAGAGACTGGATTTGCTGCCAAGTTGTTGCGCGATCTCCAGGTTCCACTCGAGGAACTTGGGGTTGAGAAGCTTGGGGCCGATGTTATTGAACGTTGGAGGCGTGAACAGCGGCGCGACGGTCTGCAAATCTGCCAGGGTCGCTCCAGATGCAAAGCCCGTCTGGAAGGCGGCATTGGACTGAACATTCGCATCATTCAAGCTCCCGGGAACGACGGCACCATTGATATTGGTCGCGATCAGACCGTTACTGGCATCAAAGGTAGCTACGTTCGGCGCATTGGTGATGAAGCGATCCACGATTAGCGCGGGATACAGGTCCGTGAATAAACCGATTCCGCCTCGAATGACCGTGTTGTTGCGGAGGCTGTAGGCCAGTCCAAGACGCGGCGAAATCACCAGAGGCTGAATGTCCGGCAGCGCGTTGCTCTGCCCGGTGCGGATGATCGCGTTGTAGGGTTGGTTCGGGTCATGGCTGAGCGTTGCAAATGGGCTCGTCAAACGCGTGAAGCAATGTTGCCCGCAGGTAGGATTGGCATTGCGGTCAACCCGAATCGCGCCCGTGAAGGCTAGCTTGCTGGCTGCTTTCCACTGGTCTTGCGCATAAAGCCCCATGCTGTACAACTTGATCCGAACCTGGTTGACGTTGCTGAACTCCTGGCTAAGGTCGGAGTTGCCATTGCTGATGCCGTTTACGAACTCGGTCATGGAATTGATGCTGAAGGTTCCGCTGGTATTGATTCCCGTCGTGTAGTCACTCACGAGATTCCGGCGAAAGTTAATTCCAAACTTGAAGTCGTGCGAGCCCTTCGTCCTGGAGAAGTCATCCGTGATCTGGTATTGAGTCACAACCCGACCTTGCGGAAACGCGTTGAGGCCGGCGCCTGTGGTGTCACGAACACCTCCTCCGCCGAGGTCGGTCATCAAGCCATCGTTGAAGATCATAGTGGTCGGAAACGTCTTCAGCGCTGCCGTGAGATTGTTGGCGGTGAAGAGCGCCGAGTACCAGGAGCCGGAAATGATAAGTTGGTTGACTGCGCTGCTGCCGAACGTGTGGGTTTCATTGAGCTGCCCTTCGTACTCCGGCTGAATGCTGTTCGAGTTGAACACCGGATTGATTGGATCGGTACCCGTGGCTTGAACCCCGTGATCGGTCTTGAAGCGCCCAAAAAACTGATCTTTATTGCTGATGTTGTAGTCGATACGAGCGGTCAGCAGCCACTCTGTGTTCAAATTGTTCTGGTTGCTTGTAAATTTCATGGCGCAGGGGAGGGTGGTGCCAAAACCACCCGTGCCCGCAAAATCGCCGCACCCAAGCGCGCTATCATCGCTCGCGGTTAAAGGAGTTGCACGGCTCGCGCCCGGCGCACCAGAGTACAGCTTAAACGCACTTTGATACCACGGGAGTGTCGCTGCCGTTGCAGGGTTGGCGGCGATATTGTTTTGTACATAGGTGGCAAATTGCGACGTGGGCAGGTACTGGTTTCCACTCGAACCTGGCAGTACAAACCGCAAACCTTCCTGATCGGTGAAGAAGAACAACTTGTTCTTCACAATAGGACCGCCTAACGACGCTGCCCACTGATTGCTGTTGGCAAATGGCCTGGGTGTACCCGCGTTGTTGCTAAACCAATCGTTGGCATTCAGTGAGCTGCCATTCCACCAGTAGCTCGCGTTGCCATGGAGCGAGTTCGTCCCTGACTTAGTGGCTGCATTCATCTGCAGCCCTGCTTGTCGCCCGTACTGTGCGGTATAGCCGTTTTGTACGACCGAGATCTGATCTAATTCGTTCGAGCCCAACGACAAGTTGCTGGCTCCCGAGTTGTTCAGGTTCAGGTAGGGCTCCATGTTGTCGTTGCCGTTGGTAGTGAAAAGGTTCGATGTGCTCGGCATCCCATAGGAAGAGAAGTTACCGTATCCCGCAGCGTTGTTCATCGTTACACCCGGCGCTGAGAAGGCGTAGGCAGTGACATCCCCACCCGGAATCGGCAATTGTTGGAGCTGGTTCGTCGAATATGTAGTAGCCAGATTGGCGTTCTCAGTTTCAATGAGCGGCGGTGCTCCCGTTACCTCGAGCACTTCTGAAGTCGAACCCAGCTCAAGCCTCACGTTCGTGGTCGTAATCTGTCCGACCGAAACAAGGATTGTCTGTGACATCGACTTGAAGCCGGATTGCTTAACCGTCAGGCTGTAGTTACCGGGCTTCAGCAATGGAAAACGATAAAAACCATTCGCTCCCGTAGCCACCGACTGCGCAGCAGCCGTATCGGAACTGGTGAGTGTGACCGTTCCACCTGACACGACGGCTCCCGACGGGTCGGTTACAGTTCCAACTGCGTCCCCAGTCACGACACTCTGCCCTGCGGCCTGCAATGCCATCAATGCGGCGACGAGCAGGACACAGACTTCGTACCCGTAATTAGCAGACTTATTTGTGGAACTGTCTTGTAAGAAACTCCAAAAGCTGTTCATGTCCATTCCCCTCGATTCCGGCCGTGCCTTAGCAAGCCAGGGCCAGGCCCTTGCGAGAAATGCATTCAAGTCACCATTCCCAGCAACGCAACGCAGCATCTAGAAGTATTTGTTACGAACGACCTGAATGTGGGGTGTCTTTCTCGCTGCGAGGGGTGGTCGACGCAGCGGATGCTCGTCGTCGTGCATCACCGGAATTGCTTCCATCGACTGGGTTGTCGCGTCTCTACAAAAAGAGGGATTGTGAGTCACTGAATCTACAAAATTGCAGACGTGTGCGCTCGGAAGCGTGACCAAAACTCAAAACTGACGAAAGGGAGAACTAGAAGTAAGCCGACATGGAAACGCGGGAGGAGCGATTAACAAAGGGATCGAGCGCTATTGCCCGTCTCCTGTTTTTACGCCTTCTTTCCTGAACTTCGGTCAGGCATCCGGCTCGCGTTCACACAATCTCCACGCCAAGCCAGGACCTCGCGATCATTTTCAGGTTGCGCTTGTAGGCGCGGCCCACGGGATGATCGCTGCCATCAATTGTACGTAGGACATACGTCCCTGTGTTATCGCGTCGCAAGTCCTTGACGAGGGTTGTATTAACTAGAATGGACCGATGAATTCTCACGAATCCAAAGGGTGCCAATTTCTGTTCAGTGGTGGCCATGGTTTCACGCACAAGATAGGCTCCGGACTTGTGCACAAGAGCGACATAGTTCCCCTCGGCTTTGGCCAGAGTCACATCGAGCGGGTTTACGAAGAGAACCCTGCCTTTTGCCTTAATTGCAATTCGCGCAATCGCGCCTACCTCGCTATTAGCTGGGGGACCATCATCATCTACGAACACTTCTCCCATTTGTGACGAGGCTTCCGATGTCTCGGCCCATCCTCGGTTACTGACACGAGTACGAGCCAACTTAGGTGCCAGACAGTCAAGCCGATCGGCGATCAACCGACTGTTATCTTTGCCAAAATCTGCTCCCGTTGGGAAGGAACGTGTCAGCTTTTCCATACTCCACCAATCTATTTAGGATAGTGACAAGCGATGCATATTGATTCCCTGGCCTGCGGACGAGATCGGAGAACTCCTCCTTAAGGATCGCGAGTTCGCACAAGACGATATGCGTCTGTGAGTCCCCGTCTGCGCTCTCGGTTTGCGCCATTGTTGGGCGCACGTGGCAACTGCTCGCCGTACAAAAATACAAGGCCCTTGATAGTGCGCTTTATAACAGTGATCCTTTGGGCGATCTGTTGACGCTCCCGCATCAGTTGCGTCAGCAGATCCTGTGCGTGCTCCACTACGGTTCGCAGATCATGGTTGTGCAGTGGCTGAGGGGTGTTTACTGCATCCACGGTGGGGAACGAGTGTGAGACCTCTGGTGCTGACATGACGATGTTTTGCTTCTGTGACTTCGTGTTAAGACCGGATGTCAGTGATGATCCGTGGATGCTGGTGTTCCGTCCGACCACTCGGACACAGGAATCATGAACTCGGTCACTGGCTCCGGAGCACCATTAAAGTGTGGATTCAGCAGAACCGGGGAGCCCGGTACGCCTGCGCCCCAAGTCATAGCGTCTGTCACGGGAACGTAAAACATGAGATGGGGAAGCCAGTGCCCGGCGCGGTCGTTCAGTCGCCCTTGCTTCGACATCATATAGGTCATCGCGCCCGGTTCGAGGGCCGGCAGCTCCTTGTTCTGAAATGCCTTTTTGATACCGTCCATGATCTGAGCTTTGGACAGCCCAGCCAATGCCAAGTCTGTTCTCTTCAAAGTGATGGGCAGAACAGATCGTGCGGCTTGCGGATTAAAGCAGCTCGGACCCCGATTCTTAGCGTTCCAAAACTCGGGACTGTCAAACGCACCCATCCATGCGCGTTCTACGATGCAGACAAACCCGTTCTTGCCTTCCACTGCCGTTTCATAACCATGCCTTCCGAGAACCATAACTGTGGCGTCGCTGGAAATGGACGGCGGAGCGGCTGACCGTGCCAGCGCAATCTCAGCATCTCGGTCCGCCATGAGGTACTGCTCCAGCGGAGCCATGCTGGGATATGGAGTTTTGGCGTCTGCTGCGCGTCCTGGCCGCGCTGTGCACAGTACGGCAACCAACGCGAAAGTTCTTAATGTGATTGTCTTGACCATCTTTCGGTTCATTGACTTTCCCCTTCGATACGGATTCCAATACACTTCGAGACCTATGATGCCCAGTTGTATTGGTTTCCTGATTTCCCCCCAGCTGGCTGGAGTGAAACCTTCCTAAATGAGACATTCCTACATAACCGGTGCGGCCGTTCCATCCGACCATTTGCTAACCGGAATCACGAACTCGGTGATGGGCTCCGGACCGCCCTGAAACTGTGGATTTAGCGTGACCGGCGAGTCGGGCAGGTCCGCACCCCAGGAGGATTTGTCTGTCGGGGGAAAGTAGAACATCAGATGAGGTACGTAGTGTCCAACGGCGTCATTAAGGTAGCCTGCCCTCGACATCATGTAACACATCGCGCCCGGCTCCGGTGTCGGTAGCTCTTTATTGTCGAATCCGACCTTGATGCTGTCGATCATCTGTGCTTTCGACAAACCGCCCAATACCATCTCCGTCCGCTTGATCGTGAGAGGCAGAATGGATCGCGCGGCTGCCGGATTGAAGCAGACCGGCCCACGCACCTTGGGGTTCCAGAACTGCGCGGAGTTGAATGGGGACGTCCATGATCGTTCCACAACACAAACAAAACCGTTCTTTCCTTCGATGGCGGTCTCATACCCCCGCCACCCGAGGACCAGGATCCTTGCGTCGCTGGATATAGCTTCCGGGGCAGCGCTTCGCGCCATGGCGATCTCGGCGTTGCGATCCGGCATCAGATATTGCTCGATCGAAGCCATGCTCGGATACGCGGTCGAGTGGTCATCATTCCGATTGCGGCTGGTAAGCGTTAACTTCAGTCCCACGGCCACGCAGACGATAGCCAAGGCTCCGGCCCAGACCCAGCGGCTCGTCAGCACTCTGTTGTGAAATCTCGGCGAGCTGATCTTTGCCGCTTCCCGCTTCTGGAGGCGCTCGCCAAGCGCCACATTGATCTCCGAGGGGATGCCTACTTCTGGTGACTCAACTTCCCAGGCCATTAGTTCTTGGGATACACCCCGGAAATCGGCAGCGAGAGTTTGGCACTCGGGACACAGTTCCACATGCGACGAGGTCTCCCTGGCTCGGTCCAAGGGCAGTTCGCCGTCGAGATAAGCCATGAGTTCTTCCTGTTCGATCGGATGTCTGTTCGTGCTCATTGCATGCCTCGTTTGCCTGGGTGCGGCTGCCCGGCGCTCGCTCTCAGGGCAGGATTGGTTTTTGCCTCCGACTCTAGGTAACTTTTCAAGGCGAGACGCGATCGAAAAAGCCTGGAACGGACCGTATTTACGGGAATTCGCAACAGCTCCGCAATTTCGGAGTAACTCAGCTGTTCGTATTCGCGCAGCATCAAGATTTCTCGCTCTTGCGCATCCAGCTTTTCCATGGCTTGCCGGACCCAAAGCACGCACTCGGGAGTTCCGTCAGTCTTAGGCTCCGAAGCGGACTGTCCGAATGTGCTACTCGTCAAGAACTTGCGCCGCTCCGCAGCCAGCAGCTTCAACGCAATGCCGTACAGATACGTTCGAACCGAGGCTCGCGGCTCATAACGGGAGGCTGCGCGGATCACCGCGAGGAAAGTTTCCTGGGCGAGATCCTCCGCCCGCTCGGGGTTGTTCAGCCGGCGCCCGAAGAAGCCGTACAGTGGCTTGCGATAGCGGGCAAACAGCTCCTCGAAGGCTGCGCGTGATCCACTCTGGAATTCGAGCATCAAGGCTTCGTCGCTAGTCATAGTCGGTGCGCCAGCTCAATCCGCGCGCAATCCTTCGGGGCATTGCTCACACCGTTCATACTTCTTTAATGTCACAAGAAAGCCAAAAGTTCCCGCTCTGTTCCGTTTCTTCTGTGTTTTGTGAATCTCATCAACATAATCTCCACTGGTCGGGACTGGGCAAGGAAACTCAAACACCGTCCGCTTGTCGGGAGTCAAGGCCGCGAACTTCCAGATCTCCTACTGGCTCTCGAAGTTCGTGAACCCGTCTGCATCCCATGGCAATGTCCTGCAGCCAATCCAGCGACCGGAAACGATCAGGACATTGGCTTGCAGTCCGGTAATCATCGGGAACACTGGCAGCGGTGGCCAGATACTCCAAACTGATTTCACCGGAAGCGGGGTAGTAAGCGATCCGATTCCGGGAAAGACGAATGGCTGCCACAATCGCCGGTTCGGCCTAGGCGGCCGGAGGTTTTGCGGGGAACAGTTACGACGCGGCATAGCCATCTCCAAAACTCGTTACCGGTCGATAAAGGACCGTTGGTCTGCGGGAAGAGGATCTGCGGCGACAGTCAACTGACGAGAACAGGCGGTAGCGCTCAAAGCCCGATCCAAGGTTCTCAATGAATATCGGCTCCTAAGGCGGCGGTCAACGCCCCTTTGGACGCCGTCCTCGGCGCGTAGGAGTCTTCGAACTTCGGTCCAGTGTGCGTTTGGCCGGTGGCCCGTTTACCTGTTCAATGGCCGCTTGAAGGTATCGTCGGACGCCTGGATGTTCCAGTTCGTTCTGATTACGGATCGTGATATGGCGAATCGACTTGCCTGTCCCAGCTAGGACTCCGTTGGGGTCGGGAAGCAGGGCACCACGGTTAAATCCAAGGTTCACGTGAGTTCTGTAGGTCACGATGTGGCAAAACCCATCCTTAAGAGGTTTGCCTGTGAACGAGAATCCAATAGCCACTGCGTATCCTTTGGAGATGGATTCGATCGCGTCGGGTGCCTCTTCCAGAACTACTTCGCGGAGCGCCAACGTCAAATCTGAGACGTGTGGATTGTAAGCGGCGAGATAGCCGAGTAGTTGCCGATCCGGTTGTCTAGTCATTCCTCGGCAGATTAGCACAGCCTCCCAATACTGGCGGTTCTTCGACGTAGGATGACTGTCGCAAACAGCGATTTCGCTCAGTGAGAGCTGGCGGACCAGGTCAGTTGGTGCAATTGGCGATGTTATGTCAATCATCGTCCAGAATGAGTGTGCATGCGGGCGATCTGGCTTCTGCTTTTCTCGACTTCTCTGGTGGCAGGGTCAGCGCTTGCGCAACTGAGCGACTCGCCAGCAGTTCTATACGCAGATGCCCACATCGTTTTTGATGGCCAACTAGAAAAGATTGCTCCTTCCCCGAGTGGGCTAACAGCGCATTTTTCGATAGCCCAATTGATCAAGGGACAGACAGCGACAAATCAGGGTCTTCAGGTTCAAATGCCAGCCCAGAGCCGCTGTCACGCCTTTGAAGAGAACCACCGATACCTAGTTTACGGGCGCAAGATCGACGATGAACTCTGGGTGGACCCTTGCGAAGGCTCCAAACTGTACTCGCGGGCTGAGCCCGACCTGAGATACATCCACACGATGAACCCGAAGATTTCGGAGCAGTGCAACCGGAGTCGGCTCAAGCAACTTGCTAAGACCAGCGCTATCGTCGCGACAGCAAAGGTAGTGGGCACTGAGGATTCGATGGGGGGGCCCACGCTCCTTGTTCCGACCGTGGTGCGGCCTCACGTTCAGGACCGAATATGCATATTACGCCGTACTCGATGTAATAAAGGGCCAGATTCCTGACTCTAAAATCGCCGTAGAGCTGTGATTTGCTGGGATACCATCACCGTCGATGGATACTCTCCGGGGCTTTCGCGCGACCTGTTTCGTGAAGGTAACGTCTTGCTATTGTTCCTCAAAACCGGCTCACACCGAACCGATCAAGTCCAGCCGCCATTTAAGGCCGGCTACGAGGATGTAGATGAGAACTGTGGAGCAGTGATAGCAGACAGGGACGCTGCGCACGGTGCAGTAGAAGCCCTGCACGGTGCAAGATGATGATTGTCGTACCAGATGTCTGAGTATGTTTGTCAATCATTTTTTGACTAGCTCAGTTTCCACACTCACTTAGAATCCACAATAATTTCACACCCTCACTGCCGCAGCGGCGAAGGCGGAGGGTCAGGTGTGAAACTCGCTTGGCCAGGACCGCGAGATATCTGGTCTCGTCATACGCCACACGGTCTTGCCAGCGGCGAAACACGATGCGAATCCATTTGAAGGCTACGCCCTCACCGCGGCATGGTGTTCCTTGCCGTGCTCGCGCTGTCGCTGGTACTAGGCACGCGCCCAAACCGACCGCGCGATCGAGTGTCCCGCCCATTCGTGAAAACTCTGCCGCAAGAATTTGGAACACGCATTAGCGAGGCTTGTGGGGCGGTCAATCTCAGTGGTAGGTCCCCCAGTATGAAATGTAATGTGCCATCCTGTTGGTCCCTTGGACAGCTTTCCGGTTATACCCACTTTTCCCGTATTCGAGCTACAATCCCGCACCAATGGCCCCAGACCCTTGGGAGAATGGCATGAACGTGTTCAGTATCTTCACAGGACCTCGACGTGTCTTAATGGTGTGGATGACGATCGCCTGTTTCCCAGCTCGGTCAAGAGCAGAGGATGTGAAGCTTCGGGAACAGGCAGTGCACATGCTGGAGCGCGCAGGCGCAGCGAGTACGACTCCGACTCGCCCGAACTTTGAGCACGTCATCAACATTCGGGTGCACGGCGCAGAGGCCAATGAGGCAAGCGAAGGAGAGGTGAGGATGATCTGGGCAGGGCCGCTCGAGCGGCGCGAGGAAACAAGCTTCGGCCAGTTTCATCTGATCAATATCTGGTATGGCGACCAGTTATTCGTGAGCGGAGAGAGAGGCTCCGTTACTCCGCCCGTCGTGAGACGGGCACTGAAGTTCCTGCCGCTTCGTTTGGTCCGGTTTGACCACGAAGACGTGATTCTCTCGATCGACGACGCGGTGGTGCACGGACGACCGGCGCAGTGCATCGAGTTCGATACAAAGTTCGGGGAGACGGTGAACAACAACGAGATCTGCGTCGACAAAGAACTGGGGACGATGCTGCGGTTTCGCGACGGCGCGGAGACGGAGGAGTATTCGGAGTTCTTCCAATTCTCGGGAGCTTATTTGCCAGGCCGAACGGAGATTTATCGCAACGGTGCCTTGACTATCGAACTGCTCCAGAAGTTTTCGGCACTACCGGCGGAAATAGATATGGGTTTGTTCGCGCCGCCGCCGGGAGCAGAGATTCGGCACAAGTGTCAACAGACCCGCCAAGCGTTCGGAGTTTTGATGCCGCAGCCAACCGCTGGTAGCGGGGATCAGATCACCGACGTGGTGCTGGAGGGTGTGATCGGACCAAACGGGAAGGTCTATTCTGCGGTGGTGATGATTCCAA
>Ga0210408_10001879_pt1 | contig 21204 bp, 18 predicted proteins | sample IncBWH4MmetaG_FD_155471 | JGI IMG/M metagenome (GOLD analysis project Ga0210408, IMG submission 155471) | Forest soil microbial communities from Barre Woods Harvard Forest LTER site, Petersham, Massachusetts, United States - Inc-BW-H-4-M | ecosystem: Environmental > Terrestrial > Soil >...
CGCGCCCAGCACGCCGGGTGCGACCAGTGGCAGGGTGATGCGCAACATGGTGCGCAGGCGGCCGGCGCCGATGATCTGCGAGGCTTCCTCCAGCGCCGGGTCCATCGACTTCATCACCGCGCCGATCATCACGAAGGCGACCGAGCCCTCGAACAACGCCATCACCCAGGCGATGCCCCAGGGCGTGGCGATGTCGATCAGATGGTCCTCGCCGCCGAGCGCGCGCCAGACCTGGTTGACGAACCCGCTCTCGGGCGCACCCAGCAGGCTCCAGGCGAAGGCGCCGAGCAGCGGGGTGACGTAATAGGGCACCGCCATGAGCTGCTCGAGCACGTGGCGGCCGGGCACGTTGGTGCGCGACAGGATCCAGGCGGTGACGAAGCCGAACAGCAGCGCCAGCACGGTCGCGGCGAGTGACACGGTGACGGTGTTGAGCAGGATTTCGCCGTATTGGCCGAGATTGATGAAGTTGTCGAAGCCGTAGTCGATCGGCGGCTTCGCTTCCGGATCGCCGACGTTGAGGGCCGCCTGGAACAGAAAATAGATCGGGTAGAGCACGAGCGCCGCCGCGACGATGGCGACCGCGCCGCCGACGAGCGTCTGAGTGGATAACTGGACTCGCCAGCGCCACATCTATCCCTCCCCCGCAGGGGGAGGGTGGCGGCCGGCGCGCAGCGGCGGCGGCCGGGTGGCGGTTGTGCCACGAGCAATCGGACGGTGGCGAGCGCGCTTGTTGGCCACTACAGGTCTCTCAAACGTATTTATTTGGTGCCCCCCACCCCCGCCGCTTTCGCGGCGGACCCTCCCCCTGCGGGGGAGGGATGACCACCTCTCACAGCCCCAGCATCGCTGCCCATTCCTTGCTGAACTGGTCGCGGCTCGCCATGTAGTCGGCGTAGTCCTCGGGGCTGAGCAGCTTGAAGTCGCGCAGCCGCTGGCCGGTGCGCATGGGCGGCGCGTCCTTGCGCAGCGAACCGTAGATGAGGTTCGGGTTGTCCTGATAGAACGCCTGGCCGCGCGACGACATCGCCCAGTCGACAAACAGCTTGGCGGCTTCCGGATGCGGCGCGCGGCTCACCATGCCGACCAGCAGCGGCGTCGCCGGCAATCCGTCCTCCGGCGCGACGAACTCCACCTCGGCGCCTTTCTCCTTGTAGAGCACGTAAGCCGCGTATTCGCCGATCGCGGTGACCTTGTCGTCACCCTTGGCGAGGCGATCGAACAGCTGGACCCGCGAGTCGAAGGCGCGCGGCCGCTGCTTGGCAAACTCCTTCCAGTAGTCGGGACCGTAGAGCTTGCGGAACATGTACCACTGCACGAACTGGATGCCCGAGGAGGAAATCTTGCAGCTCATGGCGTTGCGCCAGCGCGGGTCGAGCAGGTCCTTCCAGGTTTTCGGCGCCTCCTCCGGCTTCACCTTGGCCTTGCTGTAGGCGATGCCGGCGAAGCTCACGCCGGTCCAGAAGAAGGCGCCGGGCGGGTCGCTCAGGTGTTCGGGCGCATAGGCGCCGGCCTCGGGCGAGGCGTAGATCTCGTAGCCGCCCTTCTTCTGGAAATCGAGCGCGGGGGCAAGATCCGAGAGCTGGATCACGTCGACGTCGAAGCGGCCGGCCGCGCGTTCGGACACGATCTTGTTGTAGAGCGCGCCGGTCTGCGCGCGGACGTAGCCGGTTTTGATCTTGGGAAAATCCTTGCCGAACCCTTCCATGATGGCGGCGGTGCCGGCCTCGTTCTCGTGGCAATAGAAAACAAGCTGACCCTCTGCTTCGGCCTTGGCGACGTCGGCGTAGGTGTGGAAATCGAGCACCTTGGTCGGCGCCCGCGCCGGCTGCGCGAACACCTTCCCGGCGAGCGGCAGCGCGGCGAGCGGCAGCGCGGCGAGCGCCGCGCCAGCCTTGAGCGCCGCGCGGCGGGTCGAACCGTTCGTCTTGTCAGCCGGCATCTCGTTCCTCCCACCGTTTTGGTAACGATTATAGCCCGCTGCGGCGCCGCGCAATCTTGACAGAAGTCAAGCGAGCAACCCACCATCACACCACAAGGACGCCGCAGGCGGTGGCGCTGACCCGCCGCCTGTCGGGTAACGGCTCGGCAGAAGCCGGGCGAGCGTCCGTACAGAGGGAGAAACGCTGATGTCGCCGTACCGCATTCTCGCGGCGGCGTGCCTTGCCGCCGGCCTCGTGCCGGTTGCGGCCGCGGCCGAGAACACCATCAAGATCGGCTTTCCGATGCCGCTGTCCGGGCCCGCCTCGGTCTACGGCGTGCCGATCACCAAAGGCGCCGAGATGGCGGTGCAGGAGATCAACGCCAAGGGCGGCGTCCTTGGCCGCAAGCTCGAGCTTCTGGAGCGCGACAGCAAGGCCAACGCCGACGAGGCGGTGCGGCTCGCGCGCGAGCTGATCATCAAGAACAACGTCGACTTCATGAGCGGGACACTGACCTCGGCCGAGGCGCCGGCGGTGTCGACCATCGCCAAGGAGAATAAAATCGTCTTCGTCGCGCCCACGTCGAAGACCATTCAGCTCACGTCGCCGGCGAACCTGCACCCCTACATCTTCCGCCTCGCCTCCAATACCGACATCGACGGGCGCACCGGCGCGTCGATCGTCGCGAAATGGACCGACGTGAAAAAGGTCGCCACGATCGCGCCGGACTACGCCTATGGCCGCGACGCGGTTGCCGCCTTCGTCGACTTCATCAAAAAGGCGCGCCCGGACATCGAGATCGTCGACCAGCAATGGCCGAAGCTCGGGCAGAGCGACTTCACCCCGTTCATCACCGCGCAGATGAGCAAGCAGCCGCAGGCCGTGTTCTGCGACGTGTTCGGCGGCGACTTCGTCACCTTGGCCAAGCAGGCGGCCCCGCTCGGCTACTTCAAGGCGATCAACAACCGGCTCGTCGACGGCGGGGAAGTCGGAACCACCGACGCGGCGATCGCGCTCGGCCCCGATTATCCCTACGGCATCTGGTCCGACGCCTACGATCCGGTGATCTGGCCTGAGAACGAGCCGGCGGAGCACAAGGCCTACATCGAACGGCTCAAGGCGTTCACCCACGAACAATATGCCTCGGGCTGGGCGATCATGGGCTACGCGTCGATCCTCGCGATCGTCGAGGGCATCAAGAAGGCGAACAGCACGAATTCCGACAAGGTCGCGAAGGTGATGGTCGGACTTTCCTTCGATACGCCGATCGGCAAGCTCACCTTCAACAACAACCACGAGACCGAGATGGGCGAGTTCTGGGGCCAGATGGTCAAGGACGACCGCCACCCGTTCGCCATCATGAAGAACCCGCAGTATCTCTCCCAGGGGCCGTTTACGAACTAAGCAAACCGCGCCAGCTTGCTTACCTCTCTCTCCTTTCGGACTAGGGCATGCACGGCTCTCTAGGTTCGCCTCCCCCCATTCGCGCAGCGAATGGCGGGGAGGGGTTAGGGGTGGGGGGTCTCCGGTGACCAGCAATCAGTTGTCAGTAATCAGAAGGTCGTGTTTGCTTCTGATCACTGATTACCGCTCACTGATTCCTGTTCCCCCCACCCCTGACCCCTCCCCGCCACGCTTCGCGTGGGGGGAGGGGAACCCCGAGACCGGCGCATGAACGGGAGCTGATCGGTGGAGCTTTCGTTCCTGTTCGGCCAGTTTCTCGGCGGGCTGACCACCGCGATGTTTTTGTTTCTCATCGCGTCCGGCCTCTCGCTGGTGTTCGGCGTGATGCGCGTCCTCAACTTCGCGCACGGCTCCTTCTACATGCTCGGCGCCTATCTCGCCTGGCAGGTGGTGGACTGGCTGGCGCCCATGCTCGGCAGCTTCTGGCTGGCCGCGATCGGCGCGGCGCTCGGCGTGGCGCTGCTCGGCGCCGTGATCGAGCGCGTGCTGCTGCGCCACCTTTACGGACGCGAAGAACTTTATCAGCTGCTGCTGACCTACGCGCTGGTGCTGATCCTGGGCGATGCCGCCAAGGCGATCTGGGGGACCCGGCAGCTCTCGGTCTCGCGGCCGGCCATCCTCGACGGCGGCATCGACATCCTCGGCACCACGCTGCCGATCTATAACCTGTTCATTCTGCTGATCGGCCCGGCGATCGCGGTCGCCGTCTGGCTGATACTCACGCGCACCGCCGCCGGGCGCATGGTGCGGGCGGCGGCGCTCGACCGCGAGATGCTGGGCGCGCTCGGCGCCAACGTCGGCGCCATCTACACCGGCATGTTCCTGGTCAGCTCGTTCCTCGCCGGCCTGTCGGGCGCGCTGGTCACGCCGATCCAGAGCATCGTCCCGGGCATGGACGTGGAGATCATCGTCGAAGCGTTCATCGTCGTGGTGATCGGCGGGCTCGGCTCGTTCTGGGGCACGTTCTGGGGCTCGATGATCTACGGCCAGGTGCTCTCGTTCGGCATCCTGGTGCTGCCGAGCTTTTCGCTGTTCTCGGTATTCGCCCTGATGGCCGTGATCCTGATCGTGCGGCCGTGGGGATTGTTCGGGCGGCCGATCCGATGATGTCGCGCGCCGCCGTGCTCGTGAGCCGCATCCCCTGGACGCTCGTGGTGTTCGCCGCGGCGTTCGCCATCCCGTGGTTCGGCTCGCGCTATGAGACCTTCCTCGCCACGCAGATCGCGATCAACGCTTTGTTCGCGGTGAGCCTCAACCTCCTGCTCGGCACCACCGGCCTGGTCTCGTTCGGCCACGTCGCCTACTTCGGCATCGGCGCCTACGTGTGCGGCATCCTGATGAAGACCTACGGGGTGCCGTTCACGCTCGCGCTGCCGGCCGCCGCGCTCGGCGCCGCCGCGTTCGCGGCGGTGTTCGGCTTCTTCTGCGTGCGCCTGACCAAAATCTACTTCGCCATGCTCACGCTCGCTTTCTCGCAGATCGTGTGGGCGATTTGTTTCAAGTGGAACGAGGTGACCGGCGGCGACCAGGGGCTGCCGGACGTGCCCTACCCCGACCTCGACTGGCTATCCGGCCTGCCCGGCTTCGACGACCTGCGCACCTCCGACCAGTTCTATCTGGTAGTTCTCGTGGTGGTGGCGCTCGCGCTCGTCGCGATGCGGCGGATTATCGCTTCGCCGTTCGGACGCATGCTCACCACCATCCGCGAGAATCCGGAACGGGCGGCCTCGATCGGCCTCAACGTGCGCGGCTATGAGCTTGCCGCCTTCGTGGTCGCGGGCGGCTTCGCCGGTATTGCCGGTGCGCTGTTCGGCATTTTCAACCGCGGCGTCTTTGCCGATTACGTGTACTGGCCGAAGTCCGCCGAAGTGATGATCATGACCATCCTCGGCGGCCTCGAATATTTCTGGGGGCCGGTTGTGGGGGCGGCCACGCTCGTCTTGCTCAACCAGCAAATCACCGAATACACCGAATATTGGCCGTTCGTGCTCGGTATGATCCTGCTGGTGCTGCTCTTCGTGTTCCCGGGCGGCATCGTCGGCGGCCTGACCGCCGGCCTCGCCTGGCTCGGCCGCAAGTGGAAGCCCGCTGATGCTTGAGCTGCGGGGTTTGAGCAAATCATTCGCCGGCTTCCGCGCCGTGGCCGAGGTGAGCTTCGCCGTGCCGGAAGGGCAGATCGCCGCGGTGATCGGGCCGAACGGTGCCGGCAAGTCGACTTTGTTCAATCTCATCACCGGCCACCTGCAGCCGACCGCCGGCCAGGTTTTCCTCGCGGGCCGCGACATCACCGGCGTGCCGCCGCACCGCATCTGCGGCATGGGCGTCGGGCGCTCGTTCCAGCGCACCAACATTTTTCCCAAGCTCACCGTGTTCGAGAACGTGCAGGCGGCGTTACTCGCCCACCAGGGCCAGGGCCGGAACTTCTGGTCGCGCGCGCAAACGCTCTATCACGAGGAGAGCGAGACGCTGCTCGCCTCGATCGGGCTTTCCGCCCAAGCCAAAGCGGTCGCCGGCACGCTCGCCTACGGCAACCAGAAGCAACTCGAGCTGGGCATCGCGCTCGCGAGCGAACCGAAAATCCTGCTGCTCGACGAGCCGACCGCTGGTATGTCGGCGGGCGAGACCCACGACACGATCGCGCTGATCGCCCGGATCGCCCGCGAGCGTCGGCTCACCCTGCTGTTCACCGAGCACGACATGGCGGTGGTGTTCTCGATCGCCCAGCAGATCGCGGTGATGCACCAGGGCCGCATCATCGCCGACGGAACGCCCGCGGCGGTGCGCGCCGACGCCGAGGTGCGGCGCGTCTATCTCGGCGAGCGGGCATGAGCGCGCTTCTCGAGCTTCGGGACGTGTACACCAGCTACGGCTTGAGCCGCGTGCTGTTCGGCATTTCGCTCGACGTGAACGAGGGCGAGTGCGTGTGCCTGCTCGGCCGCAACGGCGTCGGCAAGACGACGACCATGCGCTCGGTGATGGGGCTGACGCCGCCGAGTGCCGGGCGCGTCCGCTTCCGCGCGCGCGACATCACCGGCTGGGCGCCCTACAGAATCGCGCGCGCCGGCGTCGGCTTCGTGCCGGAGGACCGGCGCATCTTCGCCGAGCTCTCCGTGTGGGAGAACCTCGACGTCGCGCGCCACGCCGCCACCCGCACCGGCCATTGGACGATCGAGGCGGTGTTCGACCTCTTTCCCGTGCTCGCCAACCTGCGCGACCGCCAGGGCGGATATCTCTCGGGCGGCGAACAGCAGATGCTCACCATCGCGCGCACGCTCATGGGCAATCCCGACCTGCTGCTACTCGACGAACCCTCCGAGGGGCTGGCGCCGCTGGTGGTCGACGCGCTGCTCGCCAAGATCGCCGACTTGAAGGCGCACGGGCTGACGATTTTGCTGGCCGAACAGGGCGTGGACTTTTCCCTCGCCCTTGCCGACCGCGTCTATGTGTTGGAAAAAGGCGCGGTGCGCTTCACCGGCGCCGCCTCGGCGCTCAAATCCGATCGCGCACTGCTCGACCGGCTGATGGCGGTGTGAGACTCTCGCGGAATCCAGATGCCCAAACTTCGCGTCCACGGCTTTTCGCTCTCGCTCGACGGCTATGGCGCCGGGCCCAACCAGGATATCGACAATCCGCTCGGCATCGGCGGCCGCGCGCTGCACGAATGGGCATTCGCGACGCGGACTTTTCGCCGAATGTTCGGCACCGAGGGCGGCTCTACGGGAGTCGATGACGAATTCGCCGCGCGCGGTTTCGCCAATATCGGCGCGTGGATCTTGGGACGAAACATGTTCGGCCCGGTGCGCGGCCCGTGGCCCGACGACAGCTGGAAGGGATGGTGGGGTGATGAGCCGCCCTACCACGTGCCGGTGTTCGTTCTCACTCACCACCCGCGGCCAGCGCTCGTCATGAGCGGCGGCACGACGTTTCATTTCGTCACCGACGGCATTCATGCCGCGCTCGCGAGCGCCGTTGCGACCGCGGGCGACCGGGATATTCGCGTGGGTGGCGGGGTCGCCACCATTCGACAATATCTCCAGGCCGGCCTGATCGACGAGATGCATTTGGCAATTGCGCCGGTCCTTCTCGGCCATGGCGAGCACCTCCTCGCCGGCATCGACACGGCGGCGCTCGGCTATCACTGCGTCGAACACGTGCCCACGCCGAACGCGACCCACGTTGTCATCGCCAAGCGCGGGCGGTGAGAACGCGGCACGCGCCAGGCGCTCTCGACTCCGTTCCCGTGCACGAATAGCTTCGCGCCACGATTGTCACGTGGCGCGAGGTGAACGCTTGCTCGACAGCACCGCCCCCGCAGTGCTCGCCGCCGGCCGCCGCGCCGGCACGCTGGCGCGCGTGCGTCTTCAGGAAATCGCGAGCCGCGCCGACGCCGAGGCGTTTCAGGCGGAAGCCATCGAGGCGCTCGGCGGCGAGCCTTGCGGCTACAAAATCGGCGCGACGAGCAGCGAGGTGCAGCAGCTGTTGCAGTGCCGGGAGCCGATTTACGCGCCGATTCTGCGCGAGCACGTGCTGGCGAGCGGCGCGACGTTTCCGCTTCCCGCCGGACTGCTGGGCATCGAATGCGAGTTCGGCTTCGTGATGGGGCGCGACTTTCCCGGAGCGAACGAAAATGCCGATGTCGCCGCTGCGCGGTCGGCCGTTACGGAATGCTTTATCGGCCTCGAGCTGGTGGGGCGACGCGTGGCGCCCGACGTGCCGCTCAACGAAAAGACGGCGATCGCTGATTTCTCCCTCGATATCGCCGTCGTGCGCGGCCCACCGATCCCCAATTGGGAACGATACGATCTCGCAACGATGCCGGTCCATGCCGTGGTCGATGCTGCCACGCTGGCGAGCGGCACGGGCGCGGCAGTTCTCGGCCACCCGTTGAACTCGCTCCTCTGGCTGGCCGCCACGTTGAGCAAACGGGGGCAACGGCTGCGGAAAGGCGAAATCATTTTGACCGGCACTTGTACCGGCATCACGAAAGTCGCTGACGGTCAGCTATTCGAGGGACGCTTCGCCGATCTACCGGCAGTCGAAATTCGCCTGGCCTGACAGCCCTGTCGGCTTTCCTCGCGGGAATTGCAGTTATGGGAAGTTGGTAGCGGAGGAGGGACTCGAACCCCCGACACACGGATTATGATTCCGCTGCTCTAACCAGCTGAGCTACTCCGCCATATCCCGGACAATTCAGCAACTTACCCAAGAGCTGCCCATCAGCCGCCCCGATCGGGAGCTGTCGTCCGGGACGCTTATCTAGAAGACCAGCGGGAAGTTTCCAAGTGCGGCGCGGAGCGGTATGCCTAACCCCCGCGCGGGCGCAGGGAGGCCGGTCGAGCGGCGACGCCCGGGTGAGTACCCGCTAGAATCGACCCGGCGACGAACGGCTCGAAACAGAACCGGATAAGCATGAAAAGATCGAGAGCCAGACTCGCCGTTTTTTACGTCGTGCTCATGTTCGGAGTCATCGCTTTCATCGAACTATCCGCGTTGGCAGCCTATGTGATCGCGTTTGATGAGCTGCCTTCGTACAGCCGCCTGCAATCCCAGAGGCTCGCCCTGTTCCTTCCGGCCGCAGCGTCGGCTGAACGGCCGCCTGCAGAGCCGGCCGCAGCCGCAGCGCCGGCCCCGGCAACACCGCCGGCGCCACCCGCAAACCCGGCTCCAGCCGCAGCGCCGCCCGCGGCCTTGTCCGCAGGAGGCTCGGGCGACGAGAGCACCGAATTTCCGCGCTGGGTCGTCCATCCTTATTACGGTTTCGTCGCCAATCCGGCCAATGGCGGCGTGAACAAGTTGGGTTTCCCGGGACGCGACGATCAAATCCAGGCGGGGGGCCCCGACAAGCTCGTCGTCGCGGTGGTGGGCGGATCGGTTGCGCTGCGGTTCGCGGCCGCCGTCGGTGATCTTCTCGAGGCCGGACTGAAGAGCATTCCGGCCTTCCGCAACAAACAGGTCGTGCTTCTCAACCTGGGGAATGGCGCGTTCAAGCAGCCGCAGGGCCTGATTACGATCAATGACATTCTTTCACGCGGGGGACACATCGACCTCGTGATCGCTCTCGACGGCTTCAACGAGATCGCCCTTCCGGAAGCCCACGGCAATCTGGGCGACGGAATCTCGCCTTTCTACCCGCAGCACTGGCGGCAACTGGCGGAGAGTCAGTTGTTCCCCGGCCAGCTCAGTGCGCTGGCCAAACTGCAATATGCATCGGCTCTCCGCGTCATCCTGGCGGAGAATTTTGCCAGGCCGGTCGTACGGCACCTCGTGACCGCCAACCTGATCTGGCGCGTCGCCGACGGGCAATTGCAAAACGCGGTGGCAAGATATCGCAATGCTCTCGATCACCCGCCGCCGGTCGATCCGAAAACCAGGCTCACCAGCGATCAGCGCGCCTTCCTCGGGCCCGCGACCGAATACCGGACGCGGCGTGAGCTTTACATGGACATCGCGCGGCACTGGGGCAGGTCTTCCGTGCTGATGGACGACCTTATTGCCGCGCAAGGCGGACACTATTTTCATTTCCTCCAACCCAACCAATACCTCGTCGGCAGCAAACCGATCGGCGAGCAGGAGAAGAAGATCGCGGTCAATCCGGCGAGCCCTTACCGCAAGCCGGTCTCAATCGGGTATCCTTATATGCGCTCAATGGGAGCGAGCCTTCGCCGCGCCGGCGTGTGGTTCGAAGACCTTACCGGCCTGTTTGCGGGCGAGAGCGAGCAAATCTACGTCGACGACTGCTGCCATGTTAACAAAACGGGGAGCAGCCTCCTCGCCCGGGCGATCGTCGCGGCCATCGCTGCTCGCATGAATACCGACGAGAAGACGCACGCCGTCGCTCTCGACAGCGTCGATTTTTCCGATTCCGTTTTTGCCAGCGAAGAGCTTCGCCGGCTTGTGGCAAACCCGCGCGACTACAACGACGGCTCGGGGGACCTGATGGCATCCGGCAGCGCGATCGCGCAGCCGAACCGGTAAGTCTTCCTGGATGCGCCGTGCTCCACCCGCGCGGAGCCGCGCCTTCGTTATTGCCTACCGCGTGACCCCCGGAACGTGCGTCGTGGCGAAACGATAGCCGGCGTGACGTGCCACCAGCGGCAGCAGCCGCTCGATCGCATTCAAGATCGTGCCGTCGTTGGCGGCCGGCTCGCGCGGATAATCCTCCCACCCGAGCCCGAGCGCGAACAAAGGTTTCAACGCGGCGGTGCGCGCCCAGAACATAGTCCCGGTGGGGAAATCGAAGTAGGGCGGCAGCAGCTCGGTCATGCCCATGCGGGCCGCCAGTTTCTCGGCCACCGCCGTATTGCCGTCCCAGCCGTGCAAATAGGGGTCTTCCGGAAAAACCAAGCCAAGCTTCGGGTCGTCGGCCAGATGCGCAAGGACGATATCCATGCTGCGATCGCGCCCGCCGATCAGATTCTGCCAGAGAAACTCGCGCCACCGCTCGCCGAAAAAGGGATCGAGCCCGCCGCCGTGCAGCGAGCGCTTGCCGTGCACGTGCCCGATGATTTCGTAGCGACCAACGATGTCGTCGCCGAAGCCGGTCAGGAAAGCGCCGATGTCGCGTCCCCGGTTCGGCACCATGCGAATCTTCACCTCGCCGCGGCTGTAGTCGGCGGCAGCCGCCTGCAGGATCTCGACCTTGCCGGCCTCATCGGTGCTCAACAGCAAATCGCAGCGCGGCCCGCGCGGCGCTATCCGGCGCACAAGGTCCTGCGCCAACTCGGGATAATGGAAGTGGGCGTGCAGCGCCGCGGGCGGGGCGTTGTGCTGCTCCGGCACGCGGGTCGCAGACGAAGGCGTGATGACATCGTGCCGCCATGGGCCGTCGGGCCTGCCGCTGCGGATGAAATGCGCAAGCGGGTTGATCACCGTGGTGTCGTAGACGCCGGCGTGAGCATGCGCGTAAATCTGCGGATGAAAGCCGGGACAGGGCCTGCGCAACACCAGCCCGGCGGAGGGCAACTTGCTTTCGTGCGTGCTCCATTGTTCGAGAAAAGCCACGATGGCTCCTGTCCTCGTCCACTCGAGCGGCAGTGACAAGCTGGGATCGAACAGCGGATCGTCGCGCAACGTGGCAAGGTCTTCCGCATGCTGACGCAGGATACGGAGGTCTTCGTCGGAGCGGCCGAACCTGTAATATTCGCGCCTCGATGTCTCGCCGGCGGCCCAGCTGAATCGGTCGGGTACGGATTTTCTCCGCAAGAGCAACGAACTGAGCAAACGCAAGGGTCGCGTTATTCGCCAGCTCAGGCTGTGGCGAAGCGTTCGATGCTGCTGCCGGTAAAATTCCGATTCGTATTCGAGTTGGCTCACGCGCGCGTAGAGAGCGGCAAGCTCGACATCGCGCGCCGACGCTTCTGCTGCACTGCTCGCGGCGGTGTGCTCCTCGCCACGCGCGTTCATGGCGGCGCCGGAAACGTCGCCATCAAGCGAAGCCGTTGAGCGTTCAGATTCGGCCCGGTTCATGCGTTCGAACTCTCGCGCGTGCGCTCTATCACGCGCGCGCAACCGGTTCAAACGCCAACGAGGCCATCTACGGCTAGTGCCGCGAACCCGAAGTTCGCATGACAACTGCCGCGAGTCCGGTTGCGAACTTCGGGTTCAAAGCGGCACTAGAATCATAGCGTTGCTAGTGTCCTTCGATTCCGAAGTTCGCTTCCGAGCGTGCGGCAAACTCTGGCGAACTTCGGAATCGGGACACTAGCCGTGGTTCGTTTGCGGGGCGACAATAGTGTGATACAAAATCCGGAGAAATACGGACGGGAACACCGCACATGGATGCCGCGAAATTACGGGCTATTTTGCCCGGAGTACCGCTCGTCGAATCGCCGTTTTTCGAGGAAATCGTGGCCGCGAGCGGCTTCGATGCCGAAACCGCGCGGATCGCCACAGACTTGAATAAAAATGGGTTCGCCGTTCTCCGGTTCCCCGACGCGGAGTTCGACGCCCGCGCCGAAAGAATAAAACAGAAGCTCGCTTCTCACTTTGATTTCGCCGCATGGCGGGCGGAGGGATGGAAACAAGGCGGCATGCGCGTCCAGGACGCCTGGACTTTCGACGCGGACGTGCACGCGCTCGCCGTCAATCAACGCATCACAAAAATTCTGAGCGACATCTTCGGCCGCAAAGCATGGCCGTTTCAGACCTTGAACTTTCCGGTCGGCTCGCAGCAGCATTATCATTCGGATAGCGTGCATTTTTCGTCGATCCCAGAGCGCTTCATGTGCGGCGTCTGGGTCGCGTTGGAAGACGTGAGCGAGGGCGCAGGTCCGCTGGAGTATTATCCCGGAAGCCATAAATGGCCGATTGTCTATAACGATCAGGTCGGGGTGCGCATAACCAATTCGAATCAATCGCCATCGCAGGTGATCTATCACGACGTGTGGCAAGCTTTGGTCGAAAAGACCGGGACCAAGCAGCAACTATTTTTTCCGCGCAAGGGCGACGCGCTCATCTGGGCCGCCAACCTGCTGCACGGCGGCAGCCACCAGAGCGATCTAACTGCGACGCGCTGGTCGCAGGTGACGCATTATTTCTTTGAGAATTGCTGCTACATCACGCCGATGCATTCCGACGTCCTGATCGGCAAGCTGTACCTGCGGGACATGACGGACATTGCCACGGGCGCCAAGGTTCCAAACGTTTACATAGACGCCAAGCTCGCCGACCTTGAGCCGCCCCCGCCGCCACAGCCGCGGCCGAGCCGGCTGGAGCGGCTGATTCGGCACCCAGTGAAGACGACGAAGAACGCCCTCGCGAGGCGATTGCGCGGGCTCGCGGCGAACTAGAATTACTCTCGGACGGCGCGCGCCGCGGCGCGGACGGGCGCGAACGCAGCACCACCATCGAGCTTGCGGAACCGCACCAAGGAAAAATGCCCGAGCGGCGGCATCGGGCGGCGCTCGATCAGTTCGACGCCGCCGTGGCGTTCGGCCCAGCGCGCGATGCGCGCCCAGGGAAACTCGGGGCGCCAGCCGAGCCGGCGCGCCATCGGCGCGAACCATTGCTCGAACGCGCGGCGCAGCCCGGCCTCGGCGCCGATGTGGTTGACGAGGATGATTTCGCCGCCCGGCCGCGCCACGCGGGCGAACTCGTCGAGCGTCGCATCCGGGTCGGGCACCACGGTGATAACGTATTGCGCCACCACCACGTCGAACGACGCGTCGGAAAAGCCGAGCTGCTGCGCATCCATCACCGCGACGCCGTCGACGTGGTCGAGCCGTTCGTTGGCGACGCGCTCCTGCGCCTTGCGCAGCATCGGTTCGGAGAGATCGACGCCGATCAGTCGATTGCTGCGGCGATAATCGGGCAGCGAAATGCCGGTCCCGACACCCACTTCGAGGATGCGGCCGCCGATCGCTTCCGCCGCCGCGATCGCCGCCATGCGGCCGCGCTCGAACACGGCGCCGAACACGAGATCGTACACCGGCGCCCAGCGCGCGTAGGCCTTGGCAATAGTATGATTGTCGAGTCCGTCCCCCATCGCCCCCAACCGCAGTCGCTTCAGCCGCGCGCTGCCGCGAGCGCGCGCGCCGGCAGCACCTCGCCGGCCGGTGCCGCATCGGTCGCCGACGCCGCACGCCGGATGAAGCCGCCGCCGAGCACGCGCGCCTGTCCGTCGGGCGCATCGTAGAACACGCAGGCCTGCCCGGGCGAGACGCCGTCCTCGCCGTCCACCAGGTCGACCTCAATGCCGTCGAGCCCGGCCCGCAGCCATGCCGGCTGCGGCGGCCGCGTCGAGCGCACCTTCACGAAGACTTCGCGCCGGCCCTGCGCCAGCACCTCGTCGATCGTGCCTTCGCCGATCCAGTTGACCTCGCGCAAAGCCATGCGGCGCGTGGTGAGCGCCTCGCGCGGACCGACCACGACGCGGCGCGTCGCCGCTTCGAGCCGCACCACGTAGAGCGGCACACCGGCCGCGACGCCGAGCCCGCGCCGCTGCCCGACGGTGAAATGAATGATGCCGTCGTGGCGCCCGAGCACGCGGCCGTCGAGATCGACGATGTCGCCGGGCGCGGCGGCGCCGGGCCGCAGCCGCTCGATCACGTCGGTGTAGCGCCCGGAGGGAACGAAACAAATATCCTGGCTGTCGTGCTTCTCGGCGACCGGCAAATCAAAGCGGCGCGCGAGGGCGCGGGTCTCCGGCTTGGTCATGTCGCCGAGCGGAAAGCGGGCGGCGGCAAGCTGCTCGCGCGTCGTGGCGAACAGAAAATAGCTCTGGTCGCGGTCCTCATCGCGGGCGCGATAGAGCGCGCGCGAGCCGTCGGGCAGAGCGCGCGAGGCGACGTAATGGCCGGTGGCGAGGACACGCGCGCCGAGATCCTGCGCGGTCCGCAGCAGGTCGTGAAACTTGATCGCCTGGTTGCAGTCGATGCAGGGCACCGGCGTCTCGCCCGCCACGTAGCTGTCGGCGAAGCGGTCGATCACCGCCTCCTTGAAGCGCGTCTCATAGTCGAGGACGTAATGGGGAATGCCGATGCGGTCGGCGACCATGCGCGCGTCGTAAATATCCTGGCCGGCGCAGCACGCGCCCTTGCGGTGGGTCGCGGCGCCGTGGTCGTAAAGCTGCAGCGTCACGCCGACGACGTCGTAGCCCTCGTCCTTGAGCAGAGCCGCCGTGACGGAGGAATCGACGCCGCCCGACATGGCGACGACGACCCTCGTATCCTGTGGCCGGGGGTCGATATCGAGGCTGTTGCGCATCGCTTTATATAATAGGGTGCGGGGCGATCGGTGCAATGCGGCGCACCGGGCAGTTCCTGCCGGCTTCCTGCAAGGGCTGCCGGGAGCCGGGTCTTGCGGGCGCGGCACCGCTGTTCCAATCGATTGATTCTACGCTACTTTCTCGACATGGCCGCATGGCCCGTCGCTTGCACATGAAGGCCTGAACCTAGGTGCGCATCCGAAAGGCCTGCCGTGGCGAGCGTTGCCGCCGACACAAGTGCCATCGCTCCGCCCCCGCCGCTGCCGAGCCGGTCAGACGCGACCTCGGCGGCCGGACCATCGGGCGCGTTTTCCGACCTGCTCGACGCAGCAGGCGCACCATCGACGGTCCCGCAGCCACAGGGATCCCCCGGGGCGCGCACGGATGACGGCGCGAGCGCGCAGCAAGCGAGCGGAAGCAGCGCCACTGGGGCGAGCGGCGCCCACCCCGCGGGCGAAGGCGCGTCATCTAGTCCGACCAATAACAAGGCCGCCGGTGGCAACAAGTCCAGCGACCAAACCAGGGACGACAATAGCGCCGACGGCGGAAGCGCAGGCGTCAATGTAACCGTTGTGGCCGGCTTGGCACTGCCGTCATTTGCGTTTGCTCCGTTGCCGGCGGCGGATCAAACACCGGCGCCTTCACCAGATACGCAAATTGCATCTTCCGATTCGGTCGCGCCAACGCAAGGCGACACGAGCCGGCCGCTCGCCGACCGCAAGGACGCAGGCGCGTCATCCGATCCGATTGCTGCGGGCATTTTGGCGGCAATCCCCGGTCTCGTGACCGTTGTTGCCGTCGCTGCTCCGTCGGCGTCGGCCCAAAGCGGTCCCATCGTTTCGGCGCAAGCGGCCACAATACTGGGGGCCACCTCGACGGCATCGGGCACCGACGCGCGCGCCGCCGGATCCGACGAAACAAAAGACGCCGCGCCCTCCGCGCAGCAACCGGATGGAACGGGTCAGCGCAACCAAGGAGCATCGAGCGCGGCGCTCGATCTGCTCACGACCGTACCGTTGCCCACATCGGCTCCGACCGCGACCGGCGAACTACAACCGGCCGCCCTGCCAGCGCTGGTGGCAGGGAACAGTGCCGCGCCCGATCAGAACGCGCAGTCGACACCCGCCGCGCCGCCCGTCATCACGTCGGAAGCGGCTCCCGGCACGATGAACCCGGCTGCCGCCGTCGCCGCGCTCAACCCTCCGGCTCCGCTGACGCCGGTCGCCGCAGACATTCAGGCCGCGGCCGAAACGGTCGGAAATCCGGGCTCGCCGCGTGACGCGGGAGCTGTTCAAACCACGCTCCCGGCCCAGGCAGCCGTGCGAATCGCGGCGCCCGCGCACTCCACCGATGACCCCTCGTCGGACACCGGAACGGATGTGCTGCTCGGCTTTGGCGGAGCAAGCGCTGGTGCAACGACGACGCCCGGCAGCGGCGCCCTGGCCGGCGCCGCGCTCGCGCCAAGCTTCACGGGCATCCTCGCCACGATGCAGGCGGCGCCCGGGGTGCCGCTAGCGCCCCAGCATGCCGGCGTCGCGAGCGACGCGGTGCCGCTCGCCGCGGTGCCGATCGCGATCGTCACCCGCGCGGAAGGGGGCGAAAGGAAATTCGAGATTCGCCTCGACCCGCCGGATTTGGGCCGCATTGAAGTGCAGCTCAACGTCGACAGCAGCGGCCGCGCCACCTCGCACCTGGTCGTCGATCGCGCCGATACCCTTGATCTGCTGCGGCGCGACGCCCCCGTCCTCGAGCGGGCGCTGCAATCCGCCGGACTGACGACCGATAGCGGTTCCTTACAGTTCTCGCTGCGCGATCAGTCGTTCGCCGGCCGCGATCAGGGCGCGCCGGCGCCCCTCGCGCCCCCTGCGGCGGCCGTCGCCGAGAACGACAACGCGCCGCTCGACACCGCGTTGCGGCGCTACGGAGCGCCCGCCGGACTCGGCGGCGGGGTCGATATCCGCGTTTAGAGCATGATGCCGAAAAGTGGGTACCGGTTTTCGGAAAACATCATGCTCCAGCAATAATCTGAGGCGGGATGGCTATTAGCCATCCCGCTTCAGCCCAAAGCGCGGCTATCGTTGCCTTTTTCCTCCGCCGCTTAGGCAAATTTTAAGCGCCACCGGCTATTGTCCGGTCGAGTAACCGTTGAGTGTGTGAGTTTTACATATGAGTGAGCCCCATCGTCCGCGGGCCAAGTATGTGATTGGGCCGGACGGAAGTCCGCTCACCATCGCCGACCTGCCGGCACCCGGCACGAAGCGCTGGGTCATCCGCCGCAAAGCCGAGGTGGTGGCTGCCGTGCGCGGCGGGCTGCTGTCCCTCGAGGAAGCTTGCAGCCGTTACACGCTGACGGTCGAAGAATTCCTCGCCTGGCAATATTCCATCGACCGCCACGGCCTTGCCGGCCTGCGCACCACGCGGATACAGCAGTATCGGCAATAGCGCGGGCTTTCGCCCGCGCGCGAATAGCGAATGCGCGCCTGCGGCGCGCCCGCGAATAGCGAATAGCGAGTAGCGAGTAGAGGGCGGCTGAGCAGGCCGCACGATTCAATTCGCCATTCGCCATTCGCCATTCGCTATTCGCCCCTCCCGTTAACCGATTGGAAACCATGCACCGGGCAAATTTTGCCCAGCAGGCGGCGCGCGCCTGGTCGGGGGCTCCTCGGTGCAGGGATTGGTCGGGTTCTTGAGGACGCTGGGAGCGGCGCGGCTTGGCGCCATGGCGGCCGTCACCGTGACGCTCCTCGGCGTTTTCGGCTTTCTCATCCTGCGCGTAACCGCGCCGCAGATGACGCCGCTGTTTACCGATCTCACGGTCGAAGATTCGACCGCGATCGTGAAGGACCTCGAGCGCCAGGGCGTCGCCTACGAACTCAAGAACGACGGCGCGATCATCATGGTGGCGCGCGACCACGTGGCGCGGGTGCGTATGCGGCTCGCCGAGGGCGGCCTGCCGAAGGGCGGCGGCATCGGCTACGAAATCTTCGACAAATCCGACGCGCTCGGCGCCACCAGCTTCGTGCAGAACATCAATCATCTGCGCGCGATGGAAGGCGAACTGGCGCGCACCATCCGGTCGATCGACCGCGTGCAGGCCGCCCGCGTGCACCTGGTGCTGCCCGAGCGGCCGCTGTTCTCGCGCGAGAAGGTCGAACCCTCCGCCTCGATCGTGCTCAAGGTGCGCGGGACGCTGGAAAGCCAGCAGGTGCGCGCGATCCGGCACTTGGTGGCGAGCGCGGTCAACGGGCTCAAGCCGGAACGGGTCTCGATCGTCGACGAAGCCGGACGCCTGCTCGCCGACGGCGCGTCCGGCGAGAGCGAGAACGAGCCGGGCGGCCACGCCGAAGAGCGCCAGGCCGCCTACGAGCGGCGGCTGCGCCAGGAAGTCGAGTCGATCGTTTCGTCGGTGGTGGGGCCGGGCCGCGCGCGCGTGCAGCTCACCGCCGAGTTCGATTTCAACCGCATCACCCAGACGTCCGACCAATTCGATCCCGAGGGCCGCGTGCTGCGCTCGAGCCAGACGCGCGAGGAACAAAGCACGACGAGCGACATCCGCGACGGCCAGGTGACGGTCGGCAACGAACTTCCCGGCGGCCAGCGCGGAGCAACACCGGCGCCCGGACCCCCGCCGGAAGGGCAGCCGGTCCAGCGCGACCAGAGCAAAAAGTCCGAGGAGATCGCGAACTACGAAATCTCGCGCACCACCAAGACCGAGGTGATCGAAGGCGCGCGGGTCAAGCGGATCTCGGTCGCCGTGCTGGTCGACGGCAGCTACGCCAAGGGCGAGAACGGCGAGGTCGCCTATCAGCCGCGCAACGCCGAAGAGATCCAGCGCATCGGCGCGCTGGTGCGCTCGGCCATCGGCTTCGACCAGAAACGCGGCGACCAGATCGAGGTGATCAATCTGCGTTTTGCCGAGGCGCCGATAACGCCAATCTCCGAGCCGACCGGCTGGACGTCGTACCTGCAGTTCACCAAGGACGACATCCTGCGCTCGATCGAATGGGCGGTGATGGGATTGCTCGGGCTCGTCGTCGTGCTCGTGGTCGTCCGGCCGCTGGTGCGTCGCATCCTCGCGCCCGACCAGCAAGTCCCGCAGACGGCCGCGCCCGCCCTGGTCCCGGCCCCCGCCGGCAACGCGCCCGCGCTCGCGGACGGCATGCCGACGATCACCAACCAGACCTCGAAGATGATCGACATCGCCCAGGTGCAAGGACAGGTGCACGCGCAATCGATTCAGAAAGTCGGCGAACTCGCCCAGAAGAACCCGCATGAAGCCGTGGCGATCATTCGCCAGTGGCTGCACGAAAGCTCGGTCTAGGGAAGCCGCCCATGGCCGCCGCCAAACAAGCCGAAAACGAAATCGCCAATCTGGTGGCGACGCTCGCGGGCCGGCAGCCCGCCAACGGAACTGCCCGCACGCTCAGCGGCCCGGAGCGCGCGGCCGTGCTCATGCTCGCGCTCGGCGACCAGCACGGGGAAAAAGTCTGGAAGCTGCTCGATGACGACGAGCTGCGCACCCTTTCCGTCACGATGTCGAGTCTCGGCACCGTGGAATCGGAGGCGGTCGAGGGGCTGCTGCTCGAGTTCGTCAGCCAGCTCTCCGCCTCGGGCGCGCTCCTTGGAAATTACGACGCCACCGAGCGGCTGCTGCAGCAATACCTGCCGTCCGACCGGGTGAGCAACATCATGGAGGAAATCCGCGGGCCGGCCGGACGCAACATGTGGGAGAAGCTCTCCAACGTCCAGGAGCAGGTGCTCGCGAACTACCTCAAGAACGAATACCCGCAGACGGTCGCCGTCGTTCTCTCCAAGCTCAAGCCCGAGCACGCCGCGCGCGTGCTCGCCATCCTGCCCGAGGAGACGGCGCTCGACGTGGTCATGCGCATGCTGCGCATGGAGGCGGTGCAGAAGGACGTCCTGGAGCGCGTGGAAAGCACGCTGCGCACCGAGTTCATGTCCAATCTGTCGCAGACGCGCCGGCGCGACGCCCACGAGGTGATGGCGGAAATCTTCAACAATTTCGACCGCCAGACCGAGACGCGCTTCCTCACCACGCTGGAGGAGCAGAACCGGGAAAGCGCCGAACGCATCAAGCAGCTGATGTTCACCTTCGACGACCTGGTCAAGCTCGACACCGGGTCGGCGCAGACGCTGATGCGCCACGTCGACAAGGACAAGCTCGGCATCGCGCTCAAAGGCGCGACCGATTCGGTGCGCCAGTTCTTCCTCAGCAACATGTCGACCCGTGCCGCCAAGATGCTGGTCGACGAAATGAAGGCGATCGGCCCGGTGCGGCTGCGCGACGTCGACGAGGCGCAGGCGCTGCTCGTCAATCTCGCCAAGGACCTCGCCGCCAAGGGCGAGATCATGATCTCGAAGAACCGCGCCGACGAGGAGTTGATCTATTGAGCGCGCGCGCGAAATTCATGTTCGACGTGGACTTCGCGGCCGGCAGCGACCCGGCGCGACGGGCGATCACGCCGGCGGTGCACGAGGCGGCGGTCGCGGAAGCGCGCGCGACCGCTTATCGCGACGGCATTGCCGCCGCCGTTGACGAAGCCGAGGCGCGCGCGGCCGTGGCGCTCGAACGTGTTGCCGCCGGGCTCGCTGAACTGGCGCGCAAGCTCGACGCCATCGAAGCGCGGCTCGAGGTCGAGGCGATCGAAGTGGCGGTTGCGGTCGCCCACAAGCTCGCCCCCGAGCTGATCGCGCGCGAGCCGCTGACGGAAATTGCTGCGCTGGCGCGCGGCTGCTTTGCCCAGCTGGTCAACGCCCCACACGTGGTCGTGCGCGTGAGCGACACCCTGCACGCGCCGGCGCGCGAAGAACTCGAGCGCGCGGCCCGCATGCACGGATTCGACGGCCGCCTCGTCGTGCTGGGCGAGCCGGAGATCGCAGCCGGCGACTGCCGCATCGAATGGGCGGACGGCGGCGTCGTGCGCGAGCGCGCCGCGACCGAAACCGCCGTTGCCGAAGCGGTCAACCGCTACGCGGCCGCGCGCCGTGCCGCTTTCGAGGGATAAGACCGGGAGGTCACACCGATGGCTGACAACGACCCCAAGGTGCCGCTTCCCGATCTCGACAACGGCGGCGACACGAGCCTGCAGATGC
>Ga0210408_10001881_pt1 | contig 21192 bp, 30 predicted proteins | sample IncBWH4MmetaG_FD_155471 | JGI IMG/M metagenome (GOLD analysis project Ga0210408, IMG submission 155471) | Forest soil microbial communities from Barre Woods Harvard Forest LTER site, Petersham, Massachusetts, United States - Inc-BW-H-4-M | ecosystem: Environmental > Terrestrial > Soil >...
AGCGCTCGATGACCGGTCACCACGAGAAGTCGAGGAACTCTACGCTGCGAAAGACCAAGCAACCATCCCCATCAAAACAAGATAGGGAACCTACAAACCCCGCCTCCGTCGATCCCAGCCCGGCTCAATGAGCCCTCTAATGTCGATCGAATGGGCACAAATGGGCACAAATCGAGGTCTCCACCCCTTCTGCGTCCCCGCCCGAGGCGGTCAGTCCGCATCAAAACCCACGGCCTAGCAGGCGATTCGTCTATGGAGCTAGCGAGACTCGAACTCGCGACCTCCTGGGTGCGATCCAGGCGCTCTCCCAACTGAGCTATAGCCCCGTGCGCTCGTGCTGTCGCTCGAGCGGGCCCTGCAAGTGTAGTGGCGAGGTCGAGAGGCGGCAGCGAAGCGCCGCGGCCCCGCGCAGTATGGTTTGCCAGCGCATGGGATTGCTCGACGACGCTATACGCGAGCACTTGGAGCTCAAGCGCCTGCGAGGTGCCGATCCGGGGCTGGTCTCCCGCGAGGAGAGCGAAGTGTTCGGGCCCGTCCAGGACATGGAGCCCGCCCACGACGATGGCGAAATCGCCGTACCGGAGAACGCTGCCACCGAGGACGCGCCTCCGGCGGAGCACGATCCCGCGCAGCCCGAGGGCTTCTCGAACGTAGGACAGGAGACGGCCGAGTTGGACATGCGGTCTGTGCTGGACGACAAATCCGATCGGGACGCCGCTCCGGTCGGCTCAGCCCCCGCTGGACCAGCTGCTGCCAGGCCAGCTTCGAGTGACGCCTCTCGGGAGGATGGCGCCACAGATGACTCGCTCGAATGGGAGATGCCCGTAGACGGCCCCGCTGATGGGTCCGACGAGCGCCTTAAGGATGATCTGCACAACGGTGAGTCGGAAGATGAGCCCGTCGAGGACGTCCTGGAGGAGACTCCCGACTTCCTACGCGATACCCCCGAGCAGGAGCGGCTCTGGTTCGAGCAGCGCCCCCCACGGGACTTCGACTTCGACAAGTAGCCGTCCGCCCGCGTGTCCTGCCCTAAAATCGGGGCCTTGGGGCCATAGCTCAGCTGGGAGAGCGCCTGCTTTGCAAGCAGGAGGTCACCGGTTCGATCCCGGTTGGCTCCACCATAACGTTGCTAATCGAACCAACGTCCAAAGGCTCCCGGTCCCCCCAAGGGACGGGAGCCTTGGCGTTTCTGGCGCCTAGCTCGGCGGCGATGGCGGCTGACAGGGGGTGTGGGGTGGTGCTGGTGGTGCCGTGGATAGCGTCGCTGAGGTTGCGTAGCTCTGCGAACGGCCCGGCCAGTTCGGCGGCAGTGATCGTTTCGTCGCAGACGTGGAGGGCCTTGAAGATGGCCTGGTTGATGAGCCTGCGGGTGTTGTCTTCGGCTCGCAGGTATAGGTCGTGCAGGTCTTCACCGACGATCTCCAGGGCGAGGTCGAGGGTCTCGGCGATGTCCTGGTAGCTGAGGTTTAGGCGGGCGATGAGCGCCTCGGCGTCTTGGCGTCGCTGTTGCAGGCGGGTCTGCTCGTCGTCGAACAGTTCGCCGCTGATGCGGTCTTCGTAGTGCATGTTCAGGAGCTTGCGTTCCTGCTCCTTGACTTCTTGCAGGACACCTCGGCCACGGTCGATCTCCTGCTCGGCGACGGCCACCCGTGCGCCCAAGTCCTCACTGATAGCCCGGCGGACTTCATCGCGCTCGGCGTCTGTGAGCGAGACGCCTGCGTAGTGGTTCTCGATGGCGGTTTCCACGAGGTCAACGGGCTGGTAGCCCTGTGGGCATTCACGACGTTGGTTGCGTGGGCAGACGAAGTATTCGTATGTGCCGCCGTTGCCTGTGTTGCGGGAGTACGTCAGGCCGCTGCCGCAGGTGCCGCAGCGGATGGTGCCCTTGAGGTAGTGCTGGTGCTTGCGGTCGCGCTCTCCGGCGTAGCCGTGGGCTTGAAGAACGGCCTGAGCCCGGTCGAACAGTTCCGGGCTGACGAGGCGTGGGTGGCGTCCCTCGTACTGCTTGCCACGGTAGGAGACGATGCCAGCGTAGTAGGGGTTTGAAAGCATCTCGTGAACCCTGGCGGCGTTCAATGGCTGTGGGCCGTGGCGGCGATTCCCGCGGGTGAGCAGACCGCGGGCCTCCAGCAGCATCGCTATGTCGGCGAGGCTGTAGAGGCCGGTGGCGTAGGTCTCAAAGGCCCAGGTGATAATCGGGCCTCGCTCGGAGTCGATGACGATGGTGCGCACCTCGCCGCCCTGCGGCAGTTGCTCGCGTATGTTGAGGTAGCCGATTGGAGCCCGTCCCGGTGTGCCGCCGCGCTTGGCCTTCTCGGTCAAGCCCTTGAGTACCTCGTTGGCGAGGTTGCGGCTGTAATACTCGGCGAAGCTGGCCAACATGCCGTGCATCAACCGGCCGGCTGGACTCTGGTCGATGTTCTCGGTGGCGCTGATCAGCCGGGCGCCGGCCAGCTCGATCTCGAACAGCATGTTGGCGTCATCGCGGCGGTTGCGAGCGAAACGATCGACCTTCCAGAGAATGACGTAGTCAACGTCGCGCTGCTCCTTGATACGACGCAGCATGACATTCAGTTCAGGGCGATGGCTGGTCTTGGCCGACTCGGCCCGCTCGATGTACTCATCGACCACAACCGCACCGTACTCGGCTGCCTTCTGCTTGCAGCGCTCGCGCTGTGCTGCGATTGATAGTCCGTCGTCGTCGTAGTCCGTCTCCAGCTGGCCGCGCGAACTGACGCGCAAGTAGAGCACGGCGCGCTTGGCCATATCCGGCTCGTCCGTGTCGGTTTGTTTTGTGAGAGTGAGTGTCATTGCTAGTTACTCCTTTCGTTGGCTTTACTTTGTGGGTGCCATTGGCAGGTGATCCGGTGGCGTGCCCGCGGACGGTGTTTTGTAAAGCCGAGGGTGTGGAGACGTTGCTCGACAGCTTCAATGGGCACTTGGTAACGCTCGGCTAATTTGGTGGTGTTGCGCTGACCGTTGTTCCAGTCGTTCCGTAGCCATGTGGCGGGCAGCAGGACGCTGAGCGCAAAGTCGGTGCAGAGTTGTTCTCCCCCGGTGCGTAGGGCGCGTGTGTGGAGCCGGGTGGCGTGCCCTCCGTCGATGATGTGTTTCAGTTCATGCAGCAGCGTTATGCGCTGCTCGGCGGTTGGCAGGGTGCTGTCGATAAGGATGTCGCCGCCTTTGGCGCTCGGCTTGCTCGCCCCGAGTAGCCCCTTGACGGGTATTTCAGGCAGCGGGTAGACGTGTATGCCATCGAGTTGGCTGACAATCTCGGTCGGCACAGGCGGCGTGGTGATGCCGGCTTCCGCGAGCAGGAGCTTTGCTTGTCTTTCAGCGATCTGGCGGGCTCTACGCTCGCTGATTGCCCACGGCGGCGTGAGATCACGCATACGCTGAGCAAGGCGTACCGCTTGCGGTCGCCCAAGACCCACCCGCGGGGCCATCAGTCGTGTAGCTCCTCGTTGATTTCGTGTCGTTGTTGGCGAATCCGATCGAAGACTTCTTCGATCTGCTGTATCTCCTCGGTCGTCAGCTTGTACTTGGCTCGGAAGTAGGTGCGGATTGGTGGTAGATCGCTTGCGACCTGTCCGCGGGTGATCCGGTCGATCCGTTCCGGGGGTATCTCGAGCACCCGTGCTACCTTGGTCAGATTGCTTGACGATAGTTCGGGTTGCGTCCCACTTTCCAGACGACGAATCCATCCGTAGGACACGCCGCTCAGTTCGTCCAGTTGACGCAGCGATAACTTCCTCGCCTGCCTCGCTGTCCTGAACAACCGTGCTAGTTGTTTTGCTTGTGCTTCTGTCATCCATTAATTCTCGTCTATGCCTCCAATTGTATTACATGATGTAAAGTTTGTTAATACGTCAAATCTGTTATGGGCGTAATTGCTACGGTTTCACCGTAGTATATTTCACCTTTCGCTGGTGGTGGTAGGTGTGGGTGGCCCGAAATCACTGTGTAAGTGATCCCGAGCCACCCATGACCCCATGCTGATCTAGTGAAAAAGTCTCTCTATGACTCCTTCTCCAGTAGCTCGATCTTGGCGGCGATGGCTTCCTTGCGCTCACCAGCGCTGGCACGCATCGCGTCGTACTCGGCCTGGGCCTCCTTGGCTCGTTCCTTGGCGACCTCGATCTCAGCATCGATGCTGTCGATCGCGCGCCGAAGGGTGGCAACCGCCGACTCGACCGCCGTCTCGCTGGTCGTCTCGCGCCGCTTGGTGCGACGAGTCCCGCCACTGGCGGGAGGGTTGCCGCCGTTGTCCAGCACGCGCTTGTGCTGGTAGTAGGCGCCACGCAGGGAATCGACCGGCTGGCCGTACTGCTCGGCAAGGGTCTTGAAGGCATCGGCCTTCTTGACCTCGCCGGAGGCGATCATCGCCTCGATCTTCTCGTAGATCTCTTGTGCCTTGGTCATTGACCTGGCACCTCCTTTGGTTGGAGTGGATGGGGTTCGCGGCACGCACGAAGACGCTGCGGTTGTTCACCACGCTCGTCATGCACGCCGCCCAGCCATCCAGCCCGTTCACAGCCCGGCCTCCAAAGCCCAATGCTCGATCCGCGCCCGAGCCACATCGACATACCGGCCCTCACGTTCGATCCCGACGAACCGGCGCCCCTCCAAAACACATCCGGCGCCGGTGGAGCCGCTGCCCGTGAACGGATCGAGCACCGTGCCGCCCGGCGGACACAGCAGCCTCGCCAGCCAGCGCATCAACGCGAGCGGCTTGACGGTCGGGTGGATGTTGCGCACCAGCCGAGTCGAGCCGCCACCACGCGGGTAGATCGGAACCTCGCTGAGCGGCAACTTCTCACAGCCGGCCTCCCGCTCCTTGCGGTTCGCCTTCGGCGCATAGAACAGCCGACTGAGCGCGCGCTCATGCGGATAGTGCCGGTCGATCAGCGCGGCCGGGCAATCCTTCTCACAACACCCTGGCCGGCAACGCTCGCTGTGGGTAAGCACAACGTTCGCCGGCCAGAACCCACGCCTACCATCGGCGCGAGGAACGCGAGCGGCGTCGATCTGGAGCGCTCCGGTGTCGTGTACGGCGAGATTCGCATCGAGTGTGCCCTGGAACGGTTTGCGCGCCAGCACGATCGGCTCGTAGGCTGGCTTCAAGGTCGTGCCCAGTCCATCAGCCCGAAGGCGGGATTTTGGCACGCCCTGGCCGTAGAGCCACAGCACTTGATCACGGACGTCAAAACCGGCGTCCTCGATACCGACAACGAGACGATGGAAGGTGCGCGGAGTCCCGAACGCCGCCAGCCACCCACCCGGTTTCAGCACGCGCAGCGCCTCGGTCGCCCACGCGCTCGTCCACGCCTGGAAGGTGGCCGCGTCGGTCAACTGGCCGCCGTCCCACGCTTCGCCTCCGAACCCGATGCCATACGGCGGATCGGTGATCACCGCATCCACGCTGTCGGCCGGGAGCTCGGGCATCAGCGCCAAGCAGTCAGCGTGCAGCAGGACCCATCTGGCGCCGTCCCCGTACATCGCCGGACGCTTCTTCGCCACGCTCACGATCCCGCTCCTTCCGTCTGCGGCTCGGCGCCGTTGCCGCAGAACACGTCGAGCGCGTTCTCCGTCGTGGCGAGCGTGAACAACGCTCGAAGCTGCTCAGGTAGCCCGCGGGCGATGTCCTCGAACAGCGCCGCTCGCTTCGTGTCCGGCACGAGCCAGACCACGGCGGGGAAAACGCCCGTGTTCGATTGCTCTACCCCCGAGCGGAAATACTCGCCATAGGCCCGGTGCTGACGCACCAGCTGGCCGCGCCGCTCCGACCCGAGGTCGACCTCAGCGAAGAAGCTGTCCTCGTACTCGCCCACGCCCAGGCGAACGAACGCATCGGGCTTGAGTACGCCGGGCGCCCCGCCCAGGCGCGTGAAATGGCGCCAGCACGCCGGCTCGGCATCGAACGCCAGAAGCTCAACCCGGCCCTCCCGCTCGGCCGCTCGCAGCTCGACGTACAGGTCGCTAACCGCCAGCCGATGCGTCGTCCACGCAACGCTCGGCTCCTCCAGCCTGCGCGAGCGCGGCAGCCCCTCACCGGTCCAGTAGGCGACGATCCGCCTCCCGACCGGCCCGAGCGCGTAGACCCACGACGATGACCCCCCACCGGCACCGCCCAGCCGAGGCCGCTCCAGCCGAGCAAGAACCCCCTGTTCAACCAGCCGGCCCAGCACTCGACGGGAACGACGAGCACGAGTCGATGCTTCAGGGATATCCGAGAAAAAAAGATTGATTATTTGAGCGCCGCTGACCAGGGTCAGCCGCGCTACGGCCTGGACGATCTCCCGATCACGGGAAGACATCCCATCAGCCATCGCCAGAAGACGAGCCACGCTGACCCGCCTCACACCCGACCCCCCACACACGCACACCCACAACCGCACAGGAGAGAAAGAGCCCCTGGCGTTATCTGCCAAAAAGCCCGATTCCACAGGGGTCCACGACCGATCTGACTCGATGCGAACGGCGCAGCGACCGGCGCACCGCCAATTGCCACGACGCCGATCACGAAGCCCTCCGTTTGCGCCGCTTCAGTGGCGTCTCTTCTACTGCGCCGGCAACGCCGTGCTCGCTCAATCCGTGCCTCGCAAGCAGCGCCGCATCGACTTCGGCGGGCTCCATGCCGTAGCGGGTAGCGGACTCCTGGCGTACCTCCTCCGGGTCGCTCAACGGCTCAGACGGCGGCAGGGTACGGCCAGTAACCGGCGGGCTGACATCACCGGGACCGAGCCCGATCCGGGCAGCGATCTCAAACCGGCCGAGCGCCTGTAGTTCCTCAGTCGTAACACCGGGAAGCTCACGCGCGAGTAGCTTGCCGTCGTCCGCGTTCTGCCGAAACGCGATCAAACTGGCCGCGTTCGTCAGCGCCGCACGGGCAAGACCCTCGGGTAGCTGGGTCAGGCTCTGCGCTGAGAGCGTCATCCCCACACCCAAGCCACGGGCAAGCTCGAACAGCGAGTCGATCGGCACGTTGACGTCGGCGAACACCTTGGGCTCATCGACATAGACGTAGAACGGTCGCCTCTTCGCGGCCGGGAGCTGCGCACGGGCTTGAACGGCGAGGACGAGGTCGTGGAGCACGAGCGCCGCGAGCAACCTCGAGGCTGGCGCCCCGATCACACCGGGCGACAGCGACACAATCACAACCAGCCCCCGATCAAGCGCGTCGCGCATATCCCACTTCGGCTTGTTCTGCGCGAGCACGGAACGGACCACTTTTCGCCCCACCAACTCGTTGATCTTCTGGAGCGGACTACCGAGCTGGACAGCACGGCCCTCCGGGCTGAGCGCCTCGAACTGCTCCCACGTAGCGCGCAGAAGCGGATCGGTCAGCCGCCCCGTCAGCTTTCGGCGGAACGACTCAGACGAGAACAGGAACGGGATATCTGCGAGCGTCGCCGTCGGGTCCTGCGCCAGCGTTACCAGCCCGGCCCTCAGCCACTTGTCCGAGCGCACACCCCAGGAGTCGATAAAGATGCTCCTCAAAGCCCCCAAGATCAGGTCTCCCGAATACTCGGGATCAGCACCACTGAAGACGCGCAGGCCCGGCACTGGACCCGGCCGGCTCGGATCGAGCATGATCACGTCCTTGCGGCGCGACGCTGGCACCATCCGCAATACCTCTCCAGCGAGATCGCCCTTACCGTCGAGCACCAGGCAACCGCGCCCGGCCACGAGGTCCTGTGCGATAGCGGACGCCAACAGCGCGCTCTTGCCGACTCCGGACGGCCCGGCTACGACCGTGTGAGACAAAGCACCCACGAGCGGCTGGACGAGTTTGCGTTTTTCCATTCCCGGCCACGACGAATAGGCAATCAACCTCCCGCCCGATCTGGGAATCCGAGGCGACGGCAGAAGCTGCGGGGCGACTCCGAGCGCCAATCCGGGTACGCGGGGACCATCCAAAGGCCAGCCGAGCAGGCCCATAAGCTCAGCGGGGGAGAACCGGCTGCCTCTCGTGAGCGGCAAGCGCTCCACGAACCGCTCGACACTGCCACTGCGGCAGTAGCGGATCAACGGGTGGCCACGGAGCCCGGTCTGCCCACGCAGCACCGCTAGCACACGGGTCAGAAGGTTGACGCTACGGCCATCGGTTGTGGCAGCCACGGCCACCACGGCGCGGGCCATCAGCACCGGCCCGCTGTACTTTTGCCTGAGTGCTGGCAGATGTGCCGCTGGAATACGCTGCTCGGGAAACAGCCGCGACGGCAAATCCTGGTTACGAGGCCGGGTCCGGCTCTGCCGCTCAGTCATATATGGCCCACGGGCAGGGCGAAGCGTCCAGCGCACCATCACACGCTCCCCGGTCTTCAGACCGGAAAGAGCACCAAGCAGCGCCGCCGCCGTCTCAGCGCTCCGATCACTGCGCACCAACGGGTGAAAACCGCTCCAGCGCACCCGCGCCGCCTTCTTCCACGACATAGTTTCGGTCGCCTCGACCGCCTCCAAGCGGACGCCGGGTAGCACGCCGCGCATGTGCGAGCGCAACATGCCAATAGTGCCTTTCTCAGCCCGTAGATAGTGGCGTATCCCATCGCCATCGCCGACGACTTCCAAGACCACACGGCTCTTCGTCGGAAGGCCGGAGATACCGCCCAGCATCCCCCACACAGCGTTCTCGCTCACGTCGGGCGAGAACCGAAGTTCAACTGTCTCCATGATGCGGTCTTGCCGTAGAAGACGGGCAAGCAATCCAGCGAGCGCTCCGGAAAGCAGGAATATGGCCAGGAGGGTCCAGACAGCCATCATGCGGCCTCCTCGGTGGCGACGTCCTCGCGGCCGTTCTCTTTTTTCTGATCTACCACCTCCTCATGCTTCACTGGTTTAGGTTGTGAGCGCTGGGTCCGATCTTCAACAATTCCCTTTGCCAACAGCCAGATAGCGACCTCGAACTTTGTCGTGTCGAGGCTGTCTAGCCGTTCCTCACGGATCTTAATTTTGTGCGGCTTGCGCTTTCCCATCGCTCACCTCCCTTCATTCATTAAATTGTGATGATCTATCACACTGCTATACCGAGGTACCTGTGATAAATCATCACAAATCTAGTGTGCAACACATTTTGATTTTTGTCAACACTTTTCTTGTTTCATATCCGTGTGTAAAACCACACCACACGTGCGACTACCATGATTAGGGCGATGACCACGAAGGGGAGTAGTAGCTCGTTTAGCCACCGGATCAGCGTTGGCAACAAGATCACCACTGCGATGAACACAGCTATCCATTTCGTCGTGGCCTTCATAGGCGGCGTTTCTTTTTCCTGATTCTTCATAGACGTTTCCTCAGCTCGTTACGAAGCCCTCGTTCGGCGCGTTGAGTGTGGCGTTCTACCTCGACCTTGAACAGAAAAACATCGAAACGGCGACGGATGCGGTGCAGTTGCACCAAAACATCGACCATCTCGGGATCAAGCTCTGGCTGTTTGCGCCCCGGTGCCTGCCACCAGGCGACCAAGATAGCTACCACCGCAACGCCGATGAAGATGAGCGCGAACAGCACGTCAAACACCAAACCTACGCCTGTATCTTTTTTGGTTGGCGTTCTGCGTCTCCGCCACCCACTCGCCGACGATCGCAGCAGCTGCCGGCGAACCTCCCGCCTCTCTGAGTCCATTTCTAAGGAGCCGTAGGCTGGCCTTCATGGCAGTATCGGCGGCATCGTGAGCGGCCTCACTATCGAACTGATCCATCTGGCTCCGCGCCGCAGCACCAAGGCCGTATCGATACACCTCCTGTTCGTTGCTTTCCTTGGACTTTCGAGCCGCCTTCGAGATTGGCTGAGACGGCAGATCGGGCAGGTCATCGAACGGCACGGGATACCTCGACACGACTAACCTCCTTTCCTTCGTCGGAGAACACGGAAGACGTGGATGGCCCAGGCGGCAGAAGAAGCGGCGCACGCGGACCTACCGCCTCCCTACGGATCAGATCGACCAGGCCAGGCGGGCTACCGGGAGCCTCAGCCATCACCAACGCGCGCAGGAGCGCTGCCTGCTGTCTAGCTTCGGCTTCTTCTTGGATCTGGCGTTCCAGGGCGGGGCAGACTCGCTGGCCTCTTGCTGGGCTCTCGTAGATCGCGCAGCCAACGCAGTGGGCCTCGATGTTGGGCGGTGGGGTCATCATGCGACCTCGGGGGCGATCGGAGTGCTCATCGTCTGATGGCGAAGCTGGTCTACGTAGGCGCGGCTATGCTCGCGGACAGTGCGCAGATACGGACTCGCCCACCATTCGTCTTCGAGTTCGTGCCAGCCATCGAGCAGGAGCTTGGCCTGACAGCCCGTGATGGCGGCTCCGTGCTCAAGGTCGCTGATGAACACGAGAGCTGCATAGGGGATGGTGCTGAGCCTGTCAACGACTGCTGCTGATGGCATCATCTTCGTGGTAGACCTTTCCTTTCTCGCGGGACGCTCACCAAACGAATATCAGAACAGAAATGGCACAAAACCAGGGAAACCCAAACGAGTCCGGACAAAATCCGGACACCCAGGCAACGACGCAGGGCATCGCAGGTACATTCCTCAAAGAACTCAAGGAGATACGTACCCGGGGTCTGCGCGACGCTGTGGCCAAAGGACACGCTAAGACGCTTACAACGCTTGTTCAAGTTACATCGCAAAAACCGACGGACGACACGTCGCGTGTAGTTGCTGAAATTGCAGCCATTATCAAAGACGCTCTCTCCAAGTTGGACTCGCGTCAAGCCCGAGCTCTTGAAGAACTTCTTGAGATAAAACGCACAACAGGCAGATATCTAGATGTGAGTCAACGACGAGCCGCAGCAGCAAAGAAGCTCAACAAAGCGCCCAGCTCGTTTGAGCGGCACGTCGAGCGGCCGCTACTGAAAGAACTCGCCAAAGTGCTCGCTGATCGTTACGGTTCCATGCTTGCCACAGCTATAGATAATCAGCGCGAGTTTGCAAAGACTGCTCTCACTCTCGTCGCCAACGACCGCCGTGCGCTTCCTGGCTATGTGCTCAATGTTGCAGAATATAAGAGCCGCTCAAGTAGATTTGATTGCGAGAGGCGAGACGACAAGTGTAGCCCGCAACAGATCGGCACTTGTAGGACCAATGTGGAGCGCCTTCCAGGCTTTGCTATTCAGTAGTGCGTATTGCCTCGGCGACCCTATGTCAATATCTACTCAACAAGTTGCTAATTATTTGCCGCAGGACGTTCGCAACGCCACAGAAGATGCGCTGACAGAGATCAATTCATACGTCGAGGTCGATTTGGGCTATAGCCAGAGCCTTTATCACAGCACTCGATACAACTCGCCGTATATAGGAGTACTCGACCCTAACGACTATCGTATCCGGCTTGCCGAGGTCTATCGTTACTCGTGGCCCACCGCTTCACCACTTGCGCTTCCGGCGTCCTTCGACACACTTCTCCAGCAGATCGCCAGTGCGTGTAAGGCGCTTGTCGATCAGCTATCGGAGTACATCGCACCGCTGGATTACAAGGCAGCCATAGATTACGCTCTAACTGCCGTCGCTAATTACTACCACACCGCCAAGATTGTCCTACCAGACAACATACCCGCGACGCTCGACAGCATAATAAAACTCAGACTAGGGCCAGTTGAAGTGGAAAAGCCTTCAGAAGCTTGACATTTTCACTAACTTATCACACAATATGTTTAATATGCAGTATGGTTTAGTGTAATGGTAGAAACGAAATCAAGCCTGAGTCCAAGAGAGACCTTAGCTTGTTTTGATCTAATTGGGTCCAGTTTGCCTGAAGCGGTAGAACGAATGCAGGAAGCATGGCGCCGGCCAGTCCGACATAACCGTAAGATCGAGAGGGCTGCACTCACCAGTACGGTAAGAATTGAGAGATATTGCCGACATTTGTTAATGGGGGATATGGGATCATTTCTGACTCCACCGCTTCCCGATCCGGCCAAGCGCTACGACATTGAATCTGCAATCAGGACGATCCCCAGCGTTATCCCATTTACTAGGTACGAATGCGAATCGATCCGCGATACCAAGTGGGATGAAGCTGGTTTTTACGCCGGTGTAGATGACGACCCCGGCATTACCAGACCGGAACTGCTTACTCGCTGGCACGAATGGCTATGGACGCCAAAAGCTGATTCAGGTCAACGCACCGACGAGCCTAACCCCGAAGCACAGGCTCTAGCTGCTAGTTACGCTCGCCTGTCCGAAGGTATGTTGGGCGCTCTGGCGATCTGGCGTGCCGAATTGGCCTAGTGCTCAGCACGATCACCTGCCTTCCGCCCTACAACCGTTCGTAAGAGGGCTACTCGAAGTGCAGATATAGCCAGGATGCAAAACTTCTTCTTCGCTGACAGGCACTCGGCCTATCGCCTTCTTGAGCACGGCCGATGCCTGCTTCCACAGTGCTTCAAGATCAGTCAGAGTCAAATGCGGTTCCGGTGGACGACCGGACACACGCCCGGTAGCCCAATCAAATGAGTAATAACGACTATGGGCGACGTAAGTCGTCCCAATGCTCCACTGATGATTAGATGAGCCGTCAAACGAAAAGATGTAGTTTTCTTCAAGCCCGCCAGCACCAAAGTGATAGTGCCGATTCGACACCTTATTCTCTGACACGCGCTCTAGCTGGACTCGGCCACGATGATCGGTCAAGAGCATCAATGTGTAGACGCCAGTTCTTGCAAACGCACCAGGCCGCGCTCGAATGAGGACCTGAATAACCTGTCCGCCGACCGTCGTTGGCTGCCGTTCCACCTTCACGTCGGAGCCGTGCGTCCGTACACCCCGGATGATCGCCGCCATCGCGTAGGCGTCTTTGGATGTCGCCTTCAAGAGCCCCGGTTCCGTCGCGGTCGCAGGAACGCTCAACCACAGCAACCCCGCCGCCATCACAGCTACGGCCGCCATGATCGCCGGCATTGATCCTCGTCGTCTGCTCCCCGCCATCTACGCCTCCTTCGGTCGAGCAGGGTCGAGCGCCAGCTCCGCCCCCGCGTCCTCTTGTCTTCGGTCAAAGGTGCTGGATACTACTTATAAGTATGTAGACTGTCAAGTAGCAGACCGGGAGGCTCCCGGTCATGGAAGGCGATCTACAACGCACCGTCGGCCGCAATCTCCGGGCCTACCGAGAAGGCAAGAGCCTCAGCCAAGAGGCGTTCGCCGACGAACTCGGCGTCCACCGCACCTACATGGGCGGCATCGAGCGAGGCGAGCGCAACCTGACGCTCAAGAGTCTCGAGCGCATCGCCGGTCAGATCGGCCTCGACCCGCTGACGCTCCTACAGCCAGCAGAGGGTGACCGCGGGAGACCGGCTGGCCGGCGCACAGCTTGACGGCTCACGTCGACCGCGCCCGACTATCCGACGCGGCTACTGCTCCGACTGCCCGCCCTCGATCAGCCACAGCCGAGGGAGTCGCAACGTCGGCTCGCCTCGGCCACCGAGCGTCCGGCTGGCAACCTCAGCCACACAGAAGGCATCGGCCAGCATCGCGCGGGCGAACTCGCTGATCGCGTCATCGATGACCCGGCTCGCCCGTTCGTGCAGGCGCCCGAATAGCGCCAGCACGTCGGCGTCGCCCAGCTGCACCTCGTAGCGCTCACGGGAGCCCAGCTTCTCCCACCCGATCTGATCCAACACCCGAGCGGCCTGCTCGAAGTTGCGGCGCAGCCATTCAGCGCGTTTGACCTCGCTGGCCTCCAGGGCCGTCGCAAGGCCACCGACCTCGGCCAGATCGCTGACGACGAACCCATACACCGCGTCGCGTTGCGCCCGATCCAACACGATTGCCATACCAGGGCCTCCAATCCGAGGGACAGAGCAGCCCAGGCCCCCGAAGGCCGCCGGAGCCTGGGCTGCCCCCAAAGCAAACCGGGTCAGGCCGCGATATGGCAAGCTGTGGAGCTGGCGAATCAACGCGATTCTGTATTGGCGAGCCAGTGGTAGTGCCACTGTCGAAAATCCCCGACTAGCCACTGTTACTCGGGTGGCCGCTCTCGTTCGCAAGTATCCAAGAGGGTGGCAAATTCTCGCGCTGCGCTGAGGGACAGAAATCCTTCGACCTCAAACCGCCAATTTACCGGGAAATCCGGCAAAACCCAAGGGGATTTTTGGCGTCCTGGGCGGCTGGTAGACCATTCCGGTGAAAAGGGTAAACCAGTGGCCCCCGGCCGTTGACACCGACCGGGGGCCGTACACAGGAGGTTACGTCTCCCATGCCGGCCCATCATACGCCACAGAGCGGTACATACCTGGAGCAGCGCGCCATCGTCCATCAGCTGCTCCGCGACGACCACACCGAGCGCTGGACACCCAAGCAACTACAGCGCGCCCTCTCAGACACCACACCCGAGGCGATCACTGAAGCAGTAGCGGAGCTGGAGGCCACCGGCGCGATCTGGCGCCTGGACGACTACGTCGGCGCCTCACCCTGTGCCCGCCACCTGTTCTCGCTCGACCTCATCGGCATCTGAGCGGCTGCCATGCGTCTCTCCGAAATGGGCCTTGAGCCCGGCCACGCTGGCCTGCCTCAGCGGCCGTCTACTTTCAGTGAGCGTCGCCGACTGTACCTGGTCGCGCGCTTGATAGTTAAGCGTTACTACCGCAGCGAGCTGACTGTGGAGAGCGTTGCCAAGGCTATCGCGATTTCCCCTCGCCAGCTACAGCGCATCTACGCGCAGTTCGGCGATATCACCTTCCACAATGAACTCGTTGGTAGGCGCCTGGAAGCCGCTGCCCGACTTCTGTCCACGCCCTCTATCACGGTGCGTGATGTGGCACAGCAAGTCGGCTTTCACCAGTCATCTCACTTTGCTCGCGCGTTCCGACGCCGCTACGGGGTTTCGCCCTCGACCTATCGCGCCAAGCTGGATCGGACAACGTCGCTATGAGGCGCCAACCGATCCTCGTCATCCAGGCCGATGACTGTCTTGGCCCCGCGATCGTCGACCAGCTCCTTGCCGACGAGTACCCCGCCAAGCTCGCCAAAAGCGCCAACCACGCCGCCGTCCTAGCGAGGCAGGAGCCCCCGACGCTCGTCATCCTCGGCGAACTCGACACGACCATCGGCGCCCTCGCGTTGTTGCGCGCGATCCGCGCCAGCGGCCCAGGCTCCCCCTGGCATCCCGACGTGCCGATCATGATGGTCAGCGCAGAGTGCGAACAGACCGACATGCTGCGGGCCTTCGATGCCGGCGCCGACGACTTCATGGAGTCCCCGCCGGCCTACCTGGAGCTACGCGCCCGGTTGCGAGCCGTTCTACGTCGAGCGGCAGGCCCCGCGAACAACCAAGTGCTCCAAGTCGGCCCGCTGAGAATCGACACGGCCGCCCACACCGCGAGCCTCCACGATAGGCGCCTTGACCTGCGCCAGATGGAATACAACCTGCTCGTCCACCTTGCCAGCGAGCCCACCCGCGTCTTCCGCAAGCCCGAGATCCTGCGAACAATATGGGGCTACCCGGAGCCGAACCGTACTCGCACTCTCGACAGCCACGCCAGCCGCTTGCGCTGCAAGCTCAATGCCATCGGCGGACGATGGATCATCAACGTCCGGGGTGTCGGCTACCGGCTGATCTGAGCAGGGAGCCCATGAGCGCCCAATGGCACTTGTGCGACGCAGCACATTGCAAATTACGATTCGGCCGGGAACGCTTGCCCAGGGTTCAGATTCTCCCACTCAACTTCCACTTCCTTACGCAGTGGCGCAAACCAGGAGCTAATCGAGCCTGTCAACTCCCCGATTACTTTCATGTGGTCAATCAGAAATCCCGCGTACAAAACAAGCGATTGCCGCGTGAGGTCGGATCTTGCCGGCGCAAGGGGGATTGAGTGCCTGTCGTGATCAAAAAGCGGGATGATAAGGCGCGGATCACCGTGAGCAGCGTAGCTTTCAAGCTTGTAGAGGTCCCCCTTTGCCAGATCTCGAATGCGCTTGCCGATGCCGCGTCCACGTGGGGAGGTGAGCCACTGACGAGCCTCCTCACCCGTCGCATCCTTCCGAATCGCGCGGCGATGCTCGATAAGCTCAACGATGATGCGGTTGTTTACCATCGCCTCTCTCTCGTACCCTGCCGCCAACATCGGCCGCGCCGCCTGTATCACCCGCAAAGCCCTCGCACCAATCATGAACTGCGCACCGAGCACAAGATTCGATGGCCCTGCCGGCGGCAGACCGATCTCCCCAGGGGCGTATGGGGGATCAAGTGGTTCGATTGAGGCCAAAACCTCGCCAAGCGCCACCATAGCGCGCTCGACCAAGAGCAGCTGGGGCCGGCAGTCAACCAAAAAACTCTCTTGGAACCGGATCTCCGCCTCCGCAGTTTCCCGATAGACACGGCCAATCGACGTCATCGCCTGGTAAGTCTAGTGGTTGGCGTTTGTCGGAGGTAGGCACACGTCATGCATCGTCGATTGTGCGACACAATAAGCAATAGGAAATCTAAGTGCCTAGCTGAGCGTTTTATGAGAAACCGGTGAAAGGGTGTTAGGTGGAATACCATAAAGGTCTTCTGTGATCTTTGCATCGGTGAACTCTTTGGGTAGCTTCTTGAGCCTGTAGCGCTTCGTTTTTCCTTTTGATGACGCGACGTAGATTGTACGCGCAGCCGTGTCAATGCCACTTATCCAGGCCTTCGCCTCACGGTCCTTGGTGGCGGGCAACGCCGTTTCAATGGTCCGGCTTTCACCGCGCTCAAGGATACCGGTTGGTTGTGGTGTGCCATACGCCATCAACGTCCCCTCAATCACGCAGAATCGGACACTTCTCGCGGTTCCGCCGTTGTTATGCATTTGGACGAACACCTTTTCTTCCGGCAAATGCACGCTGACCTCAATCAGCAAGTCTGGCCTTTGGGCCGCAAGTCGCTCCCGCCTGGTCTGCAACACCGACGCCCAAGACGCGATGGCAGCAAGAGCGGCAAACGCGGCGGTGCCAATCGTCGCCCAGTCTGTAGTACTCAGGGCCGTAGCTGTGATCATTGGCATAGCCTAATGGTATTAGCCGCCGCTGGCCGGCGCTCAATGCCGCTTGTGCGACCTAAGCTGCACATTGGGACACGGGTCAGCCCAGGAGGAACAGGCTAAGCAATCCCGAGTATGAGCTTCATGCCACGCTCTCTATCACTAATGAGATAGGGCTTCTGGCTAAAAAGTACTTGCAAGGCTTGGACGACGACCTCAAGCGCCCGATCTCTTCTCTCGTTCATTGAATCCTCCGACTTGACAACACCTCCATGTGCAATCCTGCTCCGAAGTGCATAGATCTTTCCCAGTTCGGTACGAAGAGCACTCCGTTGGGTTGGGTCGGCCTCCAAGAGCACTGCCAACGCAGTGGTGATCCGAAATACCATCTCAGAATTACCACCGTGGCCAAATAGGTTCTCCCACGCAATCACTGCGTCGATCAACGAGTCCTCCGTGTTCCTCCGTTGACCACGAGCCGATAGCGTCCTGCGCATCGCAATAGTAATAGAAGGATGAAAATATCTATGTATGCGCTCGCTCCACTCGACTAGCTCATCTTGTTGTGATTCCGTTAGCGTTGGTCCCGCCGGAGGCTGAAGGAACCCAAATGTCTGTGCACCCCGGCCTCTGAATCCGTTCCCTAACCCAAGAGGTGTAACCACTGTTTGCCAAAACCACTCGGGAGCGGGCTCTCCATTCAATGTGAGGATCATAGCGAGGCAAAGCTGATCCGCGTGGTCCCCGGATAGCCTGAAGGCGTCGACATTCGAGGATAGTGGATCGCCGTTACGCGGCGGCTCTCCCAATTGAATGCGCAACGAGATAGGTCGCTCCAGTACCACAGTCGGCTCAGGATTGCTGAAGGGCTGCATTTTCCTCTCAAACTCAGAAGCAGGGCGCAACAAACCTCCGGGCAAAGTTAGGCGCTGACCGTCATTGAGAGAAATGCCCTGGAACGCGACAAGTAGGAGACCCGTGTCCTCTTCCCCTGCAAGTAGACGGCGGACCCGTACCACCACATCCTCAAGCGCCATATGAAGCGGCTCTATTTCTTCGGTTGAGCCGTCCTGTGCTAATACGTGGCGAGCAGCAGCATGAATTAGCAGGATAGGGATTTGTTTGGCCCAAAGCCGCCGGCCATCCCCGGTGTTCAGGGATACGAATACTCCGTTCTTATCATCGGGGGCGAGGGCTGATAGGCAGGGATCGCGCCGGATCGCTGCTACTGCACTCTCAACCCAAGGCTGCTCAGTGGGTGGCACATGGTCCCATTCACGGATCAGCACCGAAAATGGCATCCCCGCCATCATCTGAGCGTGATAGATGCTGGGCAGATCCTGTTGCGCGACACCGCCCTTGAGCGCATCAAGCACTTCGTCTACCGCCATGAATCGGAACAGTATATGACCGTGGTGCTGTGCTCTAGGCCAGAACGTATCGCCCTCGGGCGATCCGAACGAAGAGCGGGGACGGTCCTGAGATGTGCAAGGCCAAGGCGCTCTTGACCGAAGACCAGCCTACCGGCTCACCGATCAGAGCCTCAACAGCCGCGTGGATGTCCTTAGTTCGCATAGGCTCCTCCTGATCGGCCAGCACCTTCTCAACCGCCTTGACAACCCAGCCTGGGCGCCGGGGCCGCTGCCGGCACGACCGGCGTTCCCGGACCTCGCCTTTCGCTCGAACATCCGCCAGCTTGCTGACGATGCGCCGCAATCGCCCCTGTAGATCCTGGTTCGATAGAACTCCGGCTACTTCCATAGGCACGGATTTGCAGGGGATTCTGGGATGCGTTTATGACGGTGGTCGAACCGTCACGGTTTGGCGCTGAGCGTCTGCGTAACCCTGCTGGTGGCCGCAATCCAGCCGGGTAGAGCCGGGTCGATGTAGCCGGCGAGGGCGAGGAGGTCTTCGTAGCGCTCGTCGGGGGCGTGGCTCCAGACGCGCTGGTGGTGCGCGAGACGGTTGCGGAACACGTGAAGGCGAGCAAGCGGGCCCTCGATCGTCCCAAGCTGACGGTCCGGTGCGTGCGGGAAGCCGCTGGCGAGATCCGGCCACAGCCCGGTGAGCTTCTTGATGATGAGGAAGCGCCAGAATCCGAAGCCCAACTCGCTGATCGTCTGCCCGTCGCTTGCACGCTTGCCCTTCTGCCTCACGCGGTCGCGGGCGCCCGCGATGTCCAGACGTCCTCGGCCGCTCAGCTCCTGCGCGGGATCATCCAGCCAAGAGCCCGGCCGTTCCAGTCGGCGATGGCGTGCTGCGAGCCGGTCGTCGAGCGTGTTTCGCAGCGCCACCTCCAGGTGACCTATGGGCTCCCAGAAAGCGGCGGTGATCGCCGAGTTCCAGCGGTACAACTCAACCGCCGCTGCAAAATCTCCGCCGCAGTGGTCGATGTACGTGCTCAGCCGCTCAGCGCTGAAAAGGCGCTCAAGATCCTGCGGCGAGAGCTGGGGTCGGGGGTAGGCATCGGAGATCGTTCGCGCTACCATAAAACGCGAAGACCCCGGAACGGTCCCTGTGCAGTCCCCCTCGGAGGACAGGCCAAACCGCCGGGGTTTCGTTCGTTGTGGGCTACCTCGCAGCCGGCTCGACGTGGCTATGCCGCTTCGTCAGGCGACATCCGGCCACCGGGGACTCGCACGGAGCGGGTCGAACCGCGCATCGTGGTCGCTGCGGCACAGGGCGGTTGAGCGTCGGGCTGCGTCGCAATGGTGCTCGTGTGCGGCGCGCCGACCGATCGATGTTCACCAGTGGGTGTGCCTAGCGAACAGTGGGGAGTTCATGGCGAGGCGTCTAGTGATAGCCCTTGAGTAGCAGCAGTCGCCCGAGCCGGGATTGAGAGGCGACGCCGGAGGCTCTAATCTTGACGAGCTACATGGTGTGTAGGAACGGTCGCCCGAAACTTGATCTAGACCAAGAACGGCGACTATTCGCCGAGTCGGCAGGCACATGCCTGCTCTGCAGCACGCCCCTCTTCAAGGATCTGCGCGAGTGCAGTAGGTCGCTTTCAATCGCGCAGCGGGCTCACATCGTCGCCTATTCGGACAAGGGTCCTCGTGGGAAAGCCGGCCTACCCGCCAACTCTCTGAGCGATCCGGCGAACATAGTGTTCCTGTGCCCTACGTGCCATACCGTGGCAGACAAGGCGCCTATCGCTTATCCGACAGACCTATTGCTCGGCAAGAAGCAAACGCGCGCGGCTGCAGTTGCACGGATTGGAGGCGTTCCTACGTTCGCAACTCGCAGCGAGGCACGCCGCGCTGTTGAAACTATCCTTGATAGGAACGAGACGATCTTCCGCGGTATTGGCCCTGACCCGCTCGATGGCTCCCTACCGTCAAGAGAGGCGGCGGCAAAGTGGCGCGACCGTGTTCTGGAGGACATTGTGCCGGGAAATGAGTTGATCGTCGCGATAGTCGAGATGAATCCCGCTCTAACGACTAGGGTCGACCGGCTGGCCGCCGAGCAACTGCGCCTGCACGTCCAGGATCTCGCCAGCAAGCACCGCTCCGGCAAGATCGTCGGGCCGGCGCTCAGATTCCCTGAGGCAGCTACCTGTGCGAGCGGCTGCTGAGCTCGGCGCTTGAAGTGTTCGAAGCGCGCGGCTACGCCGATAGCTCACTGGAGGAGATCGCGGAGCGAGCCGGCTACACACGCAAGGCCATCTACTCGAATTTCTCGGGCAAGAGCGAGCTGCTGCTCGAGATAGTGGAACGGCGGTTCCAGTCCCATATCGCCCGCATCGAAGCGGTGCTCGATGAAGAGACCTCCTCTGAGCGTAAGACGATCGACGTCAGCTCCATGTTCGCCGACTACTTGAGCCAAGAGCAAGCGTGGGGGAAGCTGTTCCACGAATTCTGCTCGGTCGCGTCGCGAGACGAGAAGATCGGCTCACGGTTTCGCGCTTGTTTTCGAACCCGCAAGCAGGTCATTGTGCGCCTGGTCGAGAGCGAGGCTAGGCGCAGAGGGATTGAGTCGAAGGCCCCGATCGAGCGTCTCGTCATGGGAGTCTTCGCACTTTTCACTGGACTATCCGTTGAAAAGATGATCGCTCCGGAAGAGGTCGATGAGGCGCTGTTCGGTGAAATGCTGGGGCTGCTCGCCACAAGCGCAATAACCCCCAACTCATGAAGCGAAACTAGTGTCGTGAGTTGTTAGTTCGTCTGGAGTTGGTTTTAGACTTGGTGGATGCCAAGTCCGATAGCGGTTGAGGTTGTTCTGAGTGATGAAGAGCGTGAGCAGCTGGAGTCGTGG
>Ga0210408_10001882_pt1 | contig 21186 bp, 17 predicted proteins | sample IncBWH4MmetaG_FD_155471 | JGI IMG/M metagenome (GOLD analysis project Ga0210408, IMG submission 155471) | Forest soil microbial communities from Barre Woods Harvard Forest LTER site, Petersham, Massachusetts, United States - Inc-BW-H-4-M | ecosystem: Environmental > Terrestrial > Soil >...
GGTGCCGGTGACGGTTACAGTGACCGTTCCTGTAGTCGCGGTGCTGCTGGCCGTCAGTGTCAACGTGCTGGTGCTGGTTGTGCTATTCGGGTTGAAGGACGCGGTCACGCCACTGGGCAGACCGGATGTCGACAAGCTGACGTTGCCGTTGAAGCCGTTTTGCGGAGTGACCGTGATGCTGCTGGTGCCGCTGGTCCCCTGGAGAATGCTCAGGTTGCTCGGCGACGCGGAAAGCGTGTAGTTCCCAATGGGGTTCACGGTGAGGGTTATGCTGGTCTGGTTCGTCAAACTGCCGGACGAGCCCGTAACGGTTACCGTAGCCGTACCGATGGCGGCTGTGCCGCTTGAAGTAAGCGTGAGTGTGCTCGTGCCAGAGGTGCTGCCGGGGTTGAACGAGGCCGTCACGCCGCTCGGCAGACCGGATGCCGACAAGCTGACGTTGCCGCTAAAGCCGTTTAGGGGAGAGATCGTGATAGAGCTCGTGCTGCTGGCTCCCTGCAGGATGCTCAGGCTGCCCGGCGAGGCCGCAAGGGAGAAATTCGGCGCGAAGGAAGGCCAATTGTTCACCAGGTTAGCGGCATTGACGCTGCCGATTCCCGTGGCGAAGTCCCAGCCGGGCGTGGTGCCGAATGCCGGCTTGAATGAGCTGTTAGATGTCGAAAGAACGCCGACTGAGCCGTCGGCCAAGTAGCAATTGGCGCTGCCAACGCAGTTCACGTCCATGTCGCCGAGGGTTACGTCGTAAAAAATGCAACTGCTGGCAACGCTGCTGCCATTGGACGAGTTGCAAGAACTGCTGCCGCTCGAGCCGTATTCGTTGGCGGCGAGTTGGTAGTAGGCGGGATTGGGGTTGCCCTGGGGCCCGCCCACCTTCTGATTTACTAGCGCCTGAATGCCGGCCACGATAGGCGCCGCGAAAGATGTACCACCGGCACCGGACCAGCCACTCGGATCACCAGTGCAGGCGGCTCCTCCATTTGCCGTGTCAGACCAGCAAAAAACGTAGAAGTGGCTCCAGAGCCCGTCAGCGGCGAAAAGCGAAACGTCCGGCGTGTCGCGCACACCGTCGTTTGGGTTGCCGAAGACAGATTGCCACGATGGCTTGGGCCATCCTTGGCAGGTTCCACTCACGATACTGCTATTGGATGGAGACGGAGTCCCCGTCGCACAAGCGCTTGGGCCGCCACCGCCGGCAACGGTGGTCTGAAGAAGCGACCCGATAGAGGGATCGTTGCACAGGCTGGTCGAACCATACGTCAGGCTATAACCCTCGTAATTCGAGAGCAGAGCGCCCGCGCACGAGTTGTTCCACGGAATTTCCGGGATGTAAGAGATCGCGGAACCAAAAGTGGGCGTGTTGCTCGAATTCCAATACGTGGCGTTGGTGCCGGCATAAGTGTCGCTGAAGTCCGTGCCGCCTACGGCCACGTTGTACGGGGTAGAGGCGAAAGCGTTGACACCGATGCCGTTGGTTGCATTTGTAGCACTATTGTCGCAGCCGGCGGCGCCGCTATCACCCGCAGCCACGAAAACAGAAACGCCCTCAGTAACCGCCTGCTGATACGTCGAGTTGTACGCGGCATTGGCAGCCGCGCCGTTCACCGTCTCGCACTGGCCATAGCTGATGCTCATGATGGCCGGAGGCTGGCTGCTGGCGTTAATCAGGTTTTGTACCGCGATCAGGCCGCCGAATGTCGGGCCGGTATCGGCGCAAGTCGCCATCACAATGGCCGCGTTCGGCGCGGCGGCGCTGGCCCATTCCGCGTCCAGAATCGCTTCCGCGTCATTGGGAGCGATGACGCCGGGGGAGGTGCAGTTGTTAGCCCCGCTCGGAGGAGCTGGATGCACGGTTGTAAAAGAACCCGAGGTGTAGCCTGAAAGGCCCAGTGTTGAGCGAAAGGTATTCCAGTCAGAAGCGCTGAACACGTTTGTGTCTTCGATGACCACAATCGTCTGGCCCTGCCCCGAATAGCCCGCGCTAAATAGAGGGTTCAGGTTGTAAATGGTCGCCAGGTCCGCAGGAACGACCGCATAGCTGTTACCGCCGAAACCGTCTGGAAATGTGTACTGGGCCTTCGGCTGGTGCATCTTGTACATCGCGTGAGGACGGAAGTCGTGTAAAGAGACGACGCCGGAAACTGCGGACGCGAGCGCGGCGGGGATCCGAGGATCGCTGATGTTGGCATAGTGCTTCTCGCCCTTGACTTCAAGGTGGCGGATCTCCGTTTGGAAGGCTGCGCGTACCTGGGCGGCGGTTCCCGAGAAATCGATGACCATGCCGCTGGGATAGACCACGTTGACCTTGAAACCGTGCGATTGCAGCCAGTTCGTAATCGTATCGAGGTCTTGCTTCGCTAAACCGAATCGTTCTCCAAATTCCTGCGAGGTGATCCACCGGTGGAAGTTTGGGGATCCTTCCGTTTGCTGCTCGTCAATGAACTCCTGGAGCGCTTGTTCTTGTTCGGGGGGGCGCTTCAATTGCAGGAGCATGTGCTCCATCGGAAAACTGTCTGCAACTGCGCCACGGTCGTTCCCAACCCTTGCTTCCGGACGAGTGTTACCGGCAAGCGGGACGCGATTGCTCTCGTCGATTTTCTGGGTGATGAGGGAGCGCGAATGGCGCCCTGATTCAATCCCTTGGGCATACGCGAACTGGGAACTGCACGCGAACGCCAAGACACCTAGTAAGAGGGGGGGCAATCCCATTTTGCGGGGCATGGGCGTCCTTTCGCAAAAATAGACTTGGCCCTAAACAGGGCGAGGTAGATTATGCCCGCGGCCTAAGAATTGCCTGCCGTGCTGTTCGTCGGGAAGCCGGAGTCCAAGTCCTCATCGAGGCCTTCTGACGCAACGCGACTCAACTCCGCGGATACGAAGGATTCAGGGACCGCGCTGTATGCCAGAGTAATAGTCGAAAAAAGAGTAGAAAGCAACGGTCGAAAGGACAGGCCTGGGACAGGGAGCCGGTGAGGACCTTATGGTCTTATCTTTGGGGTCGAGAGGGCCCTGCCCCGAGCTCTGCAGGGCAATTGGAGTCCATTAGGCCCACGTTCGGTGGTGCCGCGGGATCGGCATGCAAGATTCTGCCACAAGCTAAGTTCTTTGTGGACTTGGCTGCTTAAACGCCAGCGTGGGCCATGGCTACTGCTCGTAGTTTTCAACAATCTTTGCCGGGCGCACCTTTGCCTCATCTGGATCCCGCCCAAACTCTCGCAAGGCTCGGCGCTGCCGCAACAAATCCCAACACTGGTCCAGTTCGACCTTTATCTTGGCTAAGCGGTCGCGATCATCATCTGTAAGCTGAGACTGAGAATAGAGGCGCTCTTCTTCTTTGACTAAGGTATCAATGTGACCTAGTACAGGTTGGTCTTTGCCTTCGTTTGCCATGGAGGTCTCCTTCTGCGAACGGTGTCGGAAGGTTCTGCGGCATACCTGAAAGCGTTCCATCGCAGGCGTAGCGCAGACAGTGAACGGATGGTGCCGGGGGCCAGAATCGAACTGGCTACGCCCGCCTTTTCAGGGCGGCGCTCTACCAATGAGCTACCCCGGCACAGGTGATTTAGAAATTGTAGGGGTGCCGCGAGGTTGTGTCAATTCGGCGGAAAACGCTGCCTAATTCATTGCGAGGATTCGTCGAATTCCTTCATCCAATTGCGGTTTTTCAGAACTTCGCGCGGCTTGGTACCATCGGGCGGCCCTACGATCCCGTCCTTCTCCATCAAGTCGATCAGCCGCGCGGCGCGCCCGTAGCCGATTCGCAAGCGTCGCTGCAACGTGGAGGTGGAAGCGCGGCCGGCGTCGCACACGACGCGAATGGCGTCCTGGTATAGAGCATCATCAACATCCTCGCCGCCTTCAGCATCGCCTTCGCCCGCGGCTTCCGTCTTGCCGTCCGCATCCTTCGGCGCTGCAAGCAGCTCTTCCTGGTACTTCGCTTGCGCCTGTTCGCGCCAGAAATCGCACACCGAGGTGATCTCATCTTCCGTCACCAGCGGACCGTGAATGCGATGAAGCCGCGCCGAACCCGCCGGCAGATACAGCATGTCGCCCCTCCCCAACAGCGATTCCGAGCCGTTCGAATCGAGAATCGTGCGCGAATCCACCTTGCTGGCCACCCGGAACGAAATGCGTGCGGGGAAGTTCGCCTTGATCAATCCGGTGATCACGTCTACGGAGGGCCGCTGCGTCGCCAGAATCAAGTGGATGCCCACCGCCCGCGCCATCTGCGCCAGCCGCGTGATCGATTCTTCCACGTTGCTGGTGTCCACCATCATCAAATCGGCCAGTTCGTCGATTACGATGATCAGGTAGGGAAGCGGCTTGTGCTCGGTCTCTTCCAGGTTGTCGAAGAGCGAAAGCGATTGTTCTTTCTTGAACGTGCGGTTGTACTGGTCGATGTTTCGCACGCCGCGCTGCGCCAACAGCTTCAGGCGGTTTTCCATTTCGCGTGTCGCGTTCCGCAGCACGTTCGAGGCGATTTTCGGATCGGTCACCACCGGCGCGATCAAGTGGGGAATATTTTCGTAAAGATTCAGCTCCAGCCGCTTGGGGTCCACCAGCACCATCTTCACCTCGTCGGGGCTGGCCTTGTACAGAATCGACATCATCAGCGAGTTGATGAACACGCTCTTGCCGGTGCCCGTCGACCCCGCGATCAGTAAGTGCGGCATGGCCGCGAGTTCCGTCACGCGGATCCTCCCGTGCAAATCGCGCCCCATGGCCAGCGTCAACTTGCTCGGCGAATTGACAAACTCCGGCGCCTCGATGATCTCCCGCAGCGCAATCGTTTGCCGCTTGTCGTTCGGCACTTCGATGCCAATCGTGGATTTTCCGGGGATGCGCTCGATCAGGATCGATTCCGCCTGCAGCGCTAAACACAAATCTTCCGTCAGCCCCGTAATCCGGCTGTACTTGATGCCCGCTTCCGGCTTGAATTCGAATGTCGTAACCACCGGTCCGGGATTGATTTGTGTTACCCGCCCCTGCACGTCAAATTCGAGGCATTTCGCTTCAATCGTCCGCGCGCGCAGTTTCAGCTCGTCCTCATCGAGCTTCTGCCCGCGCTCGCCCTCGCGCAGCAGGGAAGTGGGAGGAAGTTTGTAATTCGGGCTGCCCTTTGCGATCTTAGGTTCGCCGGTTTTTTTAGCCGCGCTCTTTTCCGTATCGCGGTTGAGGAAGAAAATCGGCGTCTTCCGCCCCGTATCCTTCGTTTCCTTGTCTTCCTCTTCCTCGATTTCCGTCCGGCTCTTGAAAATATTGCTCTCGTCGGCCAGCCGAATGCTCTTGGGAGGCTCATTCAATACATCAGCCTTTCCAACCGATTGCGGCGCAACCGGCTTCCTGCCCGACAGCCGGGACTCTTCCAGACGCCGCCGCATGCGCCGCTGCTCGCGGTCTTCGCGCCAGGCGTGCCAGCGCGCTTGGGCCTTCTGCAAAACGCCCAGCCGTTCCACTTTCCCAATCGGCCCGTTCGGTCCGCTGGCCCACGCGTGCGCCCCGGAAAAGGAAAAACGCGTGGTCATAAATAACGCGGTCACCAGCAACGCTGGGGTGACAATGTAGGCTCCCCATTTCACGCTGGCAAGCAGACCACTGGAAGCAAGCCCACCTACAAAGCCTCCTGCTGGTATGGCCCCGCGGACCGCCGGAATGAACGGAAGAAGGGAAATCAGAGCAGGGAGAGAAAGGAGAAGCAGCCCGTAACCGCTAAGCGTCGCAACTTGCGAATCAATCGCCCGGCTACGGAACCACCGCCAGCCCAGAACGAGCATTGCCGCTGGCAACAGAAACGCCGCAAACCCGAAAATTTGGAAAAGCAGATCCGCCCCATAGGCCCCGGCAGGCCCAATCCAATTGCGCGCCGGGCTGCCGTCCGCGGCTGGAGCGCTGACGTTAAACGCCGCATCCTTCGGAGAATACGACAGCAACGCCAGCGCGATCAGCACCGCCAACGTGATGCACAAAAACCCAACCAGCTCATTGAGCCGCTTATTTCCAGTCGGAGTTAGAAGGCGCAAGAAAATCTCCTCAGCTTCTTGGGGAAGGCTGAGTGTCGCGGCGGGTGCTGGCGCTATCGCAATCCCGCTTGGAGGAACTTCCAAACAAAATGATGATACCAAACACCTGCCGCTCGACAACAAATACTTTCAAATCGCGTGTTTGCAAACTATACAGAAAGGACATGGCCGTCCACCAACCCAGTCAGCCAGCTATTCCCCCAGTCGCGAAGCCCAATACAAAACCGCCGCCCCTACGATAATCCGGTATACCGCGAACGGGGCGAACCCGTGCTTCCTCACCCACGCCAAAAACCACGCCACCGCTCCGTACGCCACGATGAACGACACCACGAACCCGATCGCCAAGACCACCCAGCCGTGTGGATCAATGTGCGTCACTCCGATCGCGTTCTCGCCTTTGCCTCGCAGCGATTTCAGCAAATCGTAGCAAGTGGCCACCACCATCGTGGGGATCGACAGGAAAAACGAAAATTCCAGCGCCGAAGCCCGCGACATTCCCGCCAATTGTCCCGCTGCAATCGTTGACATGGACCGTGACGTCCCCGGGAACACCGCCGACAAAATCTGGCACGCCCCGATCCACACCGCTTGCAGCAAACTCATGTCCTCCATGTGCCAGGTATGAATCCGCGTTCCGGTAGCTCCCAGTCCCGCCGCTTCCGAAGCAGAATTCATCTCGTCCACAATCCACATTACGACGCCGCCAATCAGCAGGGCCGCGCCCATGATGTACAGATTCTCCAAATGCTTGCCGATAATTTTGGTCAGCAAAAACGCCGGGATCGCCGTCACCACGAATGCCACGATGACCAGGCCCAGAGGATGCGTCAAGGGTGTTCGATCGCCTCGCTCGCCTTGCGGGAAAGTGGCGAGGAGTTTCTTTATGCGTTCGCGGAAGTAAACCGGCAAGCAAAGAATCGCGCCTAGCTGAATCACGATCGTGTACATCTTCCAATAGCCGCTGGCGAGATCCATGCTCGGTGCCAACCCAGAACTGTGCAACAGCGCCTCGCTAATGCGCAAATGCGCCGTTGAGCTCACCGGCAAGAATTCCGTCAATCCCTCCACGATCCCCAGCAACACCGACATCAAGTAGTCGCTCAAACTCCATCTCCTGAATGCCTAGCCGTTTTTTCCGCGCCCGGCAGGATTTTCCGCATCTCGTATGCGTCGATGCGCTGCAAATAGTACCGCTTCAGCGTTGCTTCGATACGATAGCCATGCCGCTGCCAGAACGCAACGCCGGCTTCGTTATCGGTTGCTGTTTCCAGCAAAATCGTTCGCACCCCCCGTAGCGCCAAGTTCCTCTCGCTTTCCGACAGCAGCTCCGAGCCTACTCCCCGCCGCCGGTGCGATTCGGCCACGTCCAGCGTGATGACGTGCGCCAGAGGCGGATTTTCCTCCGTCAAAATAAATCCCACAATCTTCCCGCCATCGTCCGCCACCAGCCCGTCCGCCGAAGGCAGTTTCAAGAAATACCGCAGCATTGTCTTTGAGTAGGCAATCCCCGGAGGAAAGCACGCCTGGTCAAGCCGGAACAGGGCAGCAAAGTCCCGCGGTTCATGGGCGCGCAGGGTGAGCGGCATGGCGCGATTGTAGGCCGAACTCCCCCCGCTGAACAGCGCGCCCTACTTACTGCGGCAGTCCTGCCGAAATAAGTAGGGGCACGATAAATCGTGCCCCTCTTCGTCCTTCGCTTCGTCTTTTGTCCGTCATAGTTTGATTGTCACGGTCTTCACTTCCGTGTAATTCGCCAATCCATATTCGCCCAGTTCGCGCCCTATTCCCGACTGCTTGAACCCCCCGAACGGTGCCCCTGCGTCGAACACGTCATAGCAATTCACCCACACCGTGCCCGCGCGAACCTTGTCCGCGATGGCGTGCGCCTTGCCGATGTCCCTCGTCCAAACCGCTGCCGCCAGCCCGTACATGGTTTTGTTCGCGCGCTCCACGACCTCTTTCAGGTCCTTGAATTTCAGGATCGTCATCACTGGTCCAAAGATCTCTTCCTGAGCGATCTTCATGTTGTCGTTCACGTCGCCGAACACGGTCGGCTCGATGAAGTACCCCTTATTTCCCACCCGGTTGCCCCCGGCCAGCAGCTTGGCCTTCTCCTGCTTCCCGGACTCGATGTACCCCATCACTTTATTGAACTGCTCCTGGTCCACTTGCGGCCCCTGCTCGGTATTCTTGTCAAATGGGCTTCCCACGGTGCGTTTCTTCGCCCGCGCCACGCTTTTCTCCACGAATTCGTCGTAGCACTTTTCCTCGACGAACAGCCGCGACCCCGCGCAGCAGCACTGTCCCTGGTTGAAAAACAGCGCAAAGTGCGCTCCCTCAATGGCCTGCTCCATGTCCGCATCCGCGAACACGATGTTCGGACTTTTCCCGCCCAGCTCCAGCGTCACGCGTTTCAAGTTTGTGTCCGCCGCCGCCCGCATAATCAAATGCCCCACTTCCGTCGATCCCGTGAACGCCACCTTGTCAACGTCCATGTGCCGTGCGATCGCCGCTCCCGCCGTTGGTCCGTACCCCGGCAGCAGGTTCACGACTCCTTCAGGAAACCCTGCCTCCATCGCCAATTCGCCCACGCGCAGCGCCGTCAGCGGCGTTTGCTCCGCCGGCTTCATCACCACCGTGCAGCCCGCCGCCAGCGCCGGTCCCAGCTTCCAGGCCTGCATCAGCAGCGGAAAATTCCACGGAATAATCTGCCCCACCACCCCTACCGGCTCATGTTTGGTGTAAGTAAAATAGTTGCCGTTCACCGGAATCGTCTTCCCCTGATTCTTGTCCGCCCAGCCCGCATAGTAGCGGTAGCAGGCAATCGTCAACGGTAGATCCGCCGCCCGGGCCACGTGCGCCGGTTTCCCATTGTCCAGCGCCTCCAGTTGCGCCAGCTCATCCGCATTCTTCTCAATGAGGTCCGCCAGCTTGTTCATCAAAACGCCCCGCCGCGAAGCGCTCATCTTTCGCCAAGGGCCTTTGTCAAACGCCGCGCGCGCCGCCACCACCGCCTTGTCCACGTCAGCGGCATCGGCCTCCGCCACTTGGGTAATCACCTCGCCCGTAGACGGATTGATCGTCGGGAACGTTTTCCCCGACGCGCTGTCCACCCACTTCCCATTGATCAGCAGTTTCGTCGGTCCAATCTTGACGTTCGGTTCCACCACTGTAGTTGCCGTAGCCATTTCAATCTCCTCCTCCGTATCTCTTTCCTGCCCCGAAGCCCGTAGAGGCGCGCCGCAGGCCGGCTCTAACCAGCCCACTCGCTTTGCACTCTTTGTAGTGGCCGGTCTTTAGACCGGTCTGCCTGATCAAAGCTGTCCACGGAGCAAGACCCCTCAAGCTCCATGCCGCGCAAGCTGACTGCAAGCAAGAAGCCTATACCCCCGCGTCTCCCGAGGCAAGATGGTGGAAACAGTGTTTTTTCATCGTCGCTCTTTCCCTGTACGGGCCGCAATACTGCGGTGGAGCAGGAGTCCATCTTTGCGCGCATCCCTCCCATCGTGTCTTGCGGAAGTGCTATCCTTGTTCCCAGGAATCCTATCCCATGAAGCCCCAGAACAGAATGGTCGCGGGCGTGCTGGCCCTGGGCCTCGTGATGGCAATGGCCATCACCGTAGTCACAAAAGGTCCCGCCTGGCGGAAAAAGGCGCAAGAACGCCACCAGGAGGACCTCCTCGCCCGACTTACCCCCGAGCAAGCGATCGCCCTGTGTGGCAACCCCATCCAGGACGAGACCCAGACGACCCCGCCAACTCCCACCAGGCGCTTGATCGTCCGAAATGACTATGCCTTGGCCGTCGAGCTGGATTTCACTGCCTCCCCCTCCGAGCCTCAAAACTGGCGTCTCACCGCCATTCAAGACCCCTCCGGCGAGATCAAGTATCAAACTCCAGCCGCCCAAATCGGTGTTCTGCCTTGCCTGGACCCCAAGTTGCCGAAAAAGGCCGATCAGAAGCAGCAATAATCCATCCCCAAAACCGCGCATCCTCCCGCGCATACTAGGGGAAATACCTGACACGAAATCGGGGCCATCGCCCGATTGCTGAGACCTCAACCCTGCCGGAAAATGTCCGCACATCGGGACAGTGGGTTGCCTCCGTGTCCAGGACCCCCACCTCAAACCACCCCGGATTAGTTCGTCGTGGCGCGGAGGCCCCCACTTCAACCTCAGAATCTCCCTCGCCGGAGAAAATCAAGAGCCCCGGGTGCTAAGCCCAGCACCCCGGCAACCGTCTGCCGGCACGTAAGCCCTATCCGCGACGGTACCTCTTCAATTCAAGCCAGTTCTTAAGCGCGGGCCAGAAGAGTAGCAGACCGAGAGTTAGCAGGCTGGCGCCGCCCACTAACTCCATGGCCTGGCTCGCATCAGAAATGGAAAAGCCTATGTATAAGAGTGTCGCCCCTCCCAGGACACACAAGCACGCAAGCGCCGCACTGAGTTGGTTCAGCACCGAGGATCCTTTCTGAACGCAAGTCAAGTAGCTGGGAAGTCAAGTACATGGATGCGAGGGAACCGAAATTCGTTTCACGGGATGAATAGCCACGGACCTAAGTCTTGCAGTCGAGTGGGGCGAAGGGGCGGTGGTAAACTGTCAGCGCGATTTCCGCCCCAGGCCGCTAATCGCCAGCGCGTGAGCCCTGTTGGCGGTTTTTACCGATGGGTGAACCATCGCAGCAGTTCCGTAAGGAGTATGAAGGAGCCGGAGCATGAGAGTGATTCTAATCTCCGTAACGATCTTACTTTTGCCGGGCGCGATGGTGGCCCAACAGAGGAGACAGCCTGCTATCGTGCAAAGGACGTTTGTTCCCGACGAGCCGCTGCCGTGCGTCGCATTTAACCGCATGGCGGCTCGCTTGGACGCGGTTTACGGAATCGAGCAAATCAGCAAAGCCGACTACGACGAGGGCATGAAAAAGTACAAGGATCGCACTCAGGAAGAGGGCGTGGATTATTTCGCCGCAGGAAAGGACCAATACCAAAGGATTTCGTTGCTGCCGGACAAGCTCACCGACTTCATTCGTTGGTACGCCGTGGATGGCGGACGCGGGCAAATGAGCGCCGCCGATGACCAGTGCAACACCGAATTGCAGGAGAAAGAGGAAAGATATTCCGGAATTTACACCCTTCGCCGGCTGCAAGACGCCATGACCGTTGCGCAGGCCGAGGGTCTCTTGGCCGATGTGGCTTTGCAAGGCCAGAATGTAATGCTAAAAGCTCTCTCCGAAAGTGAATCCGCGCGGCGCAGCGTCGTCGACCGCTACAACAAGCTGGTCGACAGCGTCAACTCCTACAATAAAGCGGTAAACGATCTCGTCGTCACCGTCAATACCGCCATGAACGAACCCAAGGGCTCCAAGCTGGCGCCAACGCTGAGCTTCAACTTCGTGCGCCTGCCAACCATTACCTGCACGGCGAGCCTATTCGCGTTCACCAATTCGATGGCCTACATGGCCAACGTGCGCACTATGGCCAACGCGGTCCCCACGATGAACTGCGAGTAAGCGCTGAACTGGTCGAATCCACGTGACGTCCCTGCTTTTTACTCGTGCCTAAGCGCTGCCATCGGATCAATCCGGCTAGCTCTGCGCGCCGGAATCCAGCAGGCCAGCGTCGCGACACCCAACAGAATCGCCGGCACTCCGAGGAAAACCGGAAGGTTGACCCCGCCCTTGGTCATCACGCGAACGGAAATCACGAGTGCAAGCACCCAACCAATCGTCGACCCTAAGGTGATTGCGCCTAAGCTTTCGCGAATTATTTGCAGGACGATTCGCCCGCTGGTGGCCCCGAACGTCAGCCGCACGCCAATCTCCTTTCTTCGCCTCGCCACGGCATACGAAACCACGGCGTAGATTCCGATCGCCGCGAGGCCGAGCAGGAGCGGTCCGAGCACGGCGAACATTCGCGCCGGAATCCGGCGAAGATAGAGGTTTCGTTCGATGTGCTGGGAGAACGTTCGCACGTCGTAAAGAGGAAGCATCGGATCGAGATCGCGCAGAACCGCACGCGCTTCCGAGGTGAGTGCCGTTTCCTTGCCGCTGCGCGTCCTCAGGTGAATCTCGCCTTGCTCCTCTGGAAGATCCCGGTACGAAAAATACATCGCCGGTTGATCCGGCTCGCCGAATGCGTCGTAGACCGAATTGCGGGCCACGCCGATGATCGCGAAGCTTCCCGAGCGTCTCTGTATGCGGCGGCCGATCGCATCCTCGCCATTCAGGTAATGGCGGACAAACTCCTCATTGACGATGGCCTGTGCGGGTGCCGTCTTATCGCGCATCTCGGCAAAGTCGTTTCCCTCAAGCAGCGGGATGCCCATCACCTTGAAGTATCCCGACGTGACCGTGTTGGAAATGGCCCGATCCTGCCCCACTTCCGTCCGCACGCGGCCTTGCACCGTGAAGGACCGCCTCGGAATTCCGTGCAAGTCGACCGGAACATTCGTTGCGATGGCGGCTGCCTCGACGTCCGGCAAGGATCGCAGTCGCTCCAGCAACCGCGCGGCAAATTCGCGCTCGGAAGCCTCGTCGGGATTCCGTCCGCTCAAGTCGTACGCGGCCAGCAAAACGCCCTCGGGCCGGAATCTCGGATCAACTTGCCGCGCCGAGCGAAAACTCTCCAGGAAGAGCGCCGCCGCGATCAGCACGGCCATTGCAAGTCCGACTTCCACTCCCATCAGAACTTTGCGCGCGCGGTTGCGGGGCGCCGTGTTGGAGCTGGAGCGAAGCCCTTCCTGGGGATCCAGCCGCGCCAAATGGACAGCCGGCGCCGCGCTGAAAATCAAACCACACGCCGCACCGAGCAACATTGCGAAAGCCAGCGTGAGTCCATCCACTCTTGTCGGAAACAGGATCGGAAATGCACCAATCATCGGCGCCACGCGCAATGCCGTTGTGCCCCAAACAGCGATGGCTGCTCCGAGCCCGGCCCCTAGGAATGCGAGCAGCACATTTTCCGATAGCACCAGGCTGACAATGCGCCAGCGTCCCGCGCCCAGCGCCACGCGCACAGCCATCTCGCGCTGCCGCGTGCTTCCACGAGCCAGCATCAGGTTTGCCGTGTTCCCGCAGACCGCCAATAGCAGGAGCAGCATAACGCCTTGCAAGATGGCGAGCCCGCTGATCAGCAACCGCTGAGGACCGCGCGGCGCATCCCAGAAGGGAAGAATCTCACCGCCAATTCCGGCGCTGGCCTCAGGATAGTCGCGCGCAAGCTGCGCCATGGCTGTACTGAACTCCGCCTGCGCTTCCTCGCGTGTCGCGCCAGGCTTTAACATTCCAATCAACGAAAAAGCGCGGATGCTGCGATCTTCGAGGCCGCGTGTTCCGCCAAGCAGCGCAGGCGCCATCGTGGCCGGCGCCCACAGTTCGAACTTCAAAGGCACCATTGTCCCCTGGAAATCCCTGGGCGCCACGCCGATGACGATAAGTTCGCGCTCGTTAACGCGCAGTTTTTGTCCTACAACCCCCGGCGCGCCGCGAAACCGTGTTCGCCAGCAATCATATGAAATCACAACGACAGGCTCTGTTCCGGGCCGCTCCGCCTCCTCCGGCCGAATAAATCGTCCGATCGCGGGTTTCAGTCCCAGCGCGGAAAAATAATTGCCGGAGACGAGTTGTCCGTGCGCCCGCTCCGTCCGGCCCGTCTCTCCCACATTGAACGCCACCATCTGAGATGCCACGATGTCCCGCAGCGCCGGCACTTGCGACTGCAAATCGCGATACTCCAGCCATGAAGCGCCCGTATACCCGCCGTTCTCCGCCCGAGGCTCGACCATCAGAAAGTTCGCTGCACCCCTCACAGCGGGCATCGGTTCAAACAGGACCATCTGAATCCAGGAAAAGATCGTTGTATTCACGCCAATTCCGATCGCCAGCGAAACGATGATCACGGCCGCAAGCCCCGGCATGCGGCGAATCGTTCGCCCCGCGTTTCGCAAGTCCCCTAGCAGATTCTCTATAAACAGCAATCCTCGCTCGGCTCGATAGTCTTGTTTCATCGCCTCTACTCCGCCAAACTTCAGCATGGTTTGGCGCCGCGCCTCGACGGGTGATAAGCCGGCGCGAAGATTTTCCCCGGTTTGCAGAGCGATGTGTTCGTCAATCTCTTCCCTCAATCGCTCTTCTTGCGTCCGTCTTGCCGCCGAGTTGAATAGACGAGTGAGGAACCGCCTCAGAGATCTCATGGCAAATCCTCCGCCTTGGCTTCGAAGAACCTGGCGATGATCGCTGCCGTTTGTTCCCAATCCTGGGTCTCGACCTGCAACTGCTTGCGCCCTTCCCGAGTCAGTCGATAGAACCGTGCCCTGCGATTGTTCTCCGACGCGCCCCACTCGGACGCGATCGCGCCTTCTTGCTCCAGCTTCAACAGCACAGGATACAAAGTCCCTTGATTCACGGCCAGCAGGTCTCCGCTGATCTGCTCGATGCGCCGCGCGATGCCATAGCCATGCTGCGCTCCCAGGACATCGAGAGTCTTGAGGACCATCAACGCCAGCGTTCCCTGCAGAACGTCCGTTTTTTGTTTCATAGGAGTATTAACGCTGCACCGCCATTTTGGTTTCCAACAGGAAGGATGCCACGCTTCCTTTGGGAAAGCAACAGGTAAATGTTGGGGTAAGCTAGAAACTGTCTGACTTTTTATCAGATTTGGGAAACAACGAGCCGGCGTCGCCTGCTATAGGTTCTTTATATCTCCGAATAACCATCACGGGGAGTGAAATGAGGAGGACCGCGCCGCCGATTACGACTCCTGCTAAAGCCAAAAGGAGCAACACTAACTGACTCATGTCCGTGCAAGGGCCTACGCCTCCCCACACCGTCTCCAACACCACAAAGGCGAGAAGCCCCAGCCCCAGAGAAACCGCGCCGAATTTCACTGCAGCGCTATCCATGCTGAAAACAGAGTACCATGCGCGTGGGATTACAAGCAGGGGCGCGCTTCAGCGCGTCCCGCTTTACCCCATTCCCGTTCTGGACCCAAACCATGAAAAACAAAAAACCCAACGCCACACAAATCTGGAAACACTTCGAAGACTTTCTCGTTCCCCGGCTACGCCTGTCCGTCACGGACCGCGCCAAGCCGGGGGGCATTCTTCCCATTTTGGAATGTGCTATTCGCTACTTCACAACCGCTGCTGTTCCGCCAGACCATTGCAGCACGGTTCCCGGAGCGTTGGCCTCTTTGCGGACGTAGCCCATGCCAAGAATGCGCGGGGGGTCCGAGTCCCAGGTCCTTGCTGCTCGCGTGACGTACCCGACCTCTTTGCCTTCCACAGTGAGCGGCGCGTCCGGTTCCGGAACGACGTCGCCGGCAAAGGCGAGGCGGACGCGCTGGCGGTTGACCTGCCCGCGCGAACGCACGCGTTCCACAATCTCCTGCCCCGTGTAACAACCTTTGGTGTAGCTGATGTGGCTGTCCTGCAAGCCGGCTTCGTGGGGAATCTGTTTTTCGCCGAAGTCATAGCCAAACCACGGCACACCTTGCGCGAGCCGCAACCCGCTCAGCGCCGTGTATCCTATCGGCCCGCCGCCGTGTTTCCGCGCCGCCTCGGAAAGAAATTGCCAAAGGGTTGAGAGGTTTGTAGTTTCCGTGACGAACTCCGCCCCGGGAACTCCCCCAGGGGAGCGTTTTACAATCCGGCAGGGAAGCGAACCAACAGAGCGGTCGTGAGAGGAAAGGTCCTCAAATTTCGTGACGTCGACGCCGGAAAGCTCTTGCACAATCGCAGCGGCCTTCCGACCTTCCAGCGCCAGCGTGCCGTACCGCTCCGTCTCATCCGTCAGCGTCACGTCATCCATGATGATGTATTTGTCCAGCCATTCGATCAGCCGCTCGCGAATCATCGCGTACGACACGCAAAGGAGCCGGTCCGCGAACGCGTACGTTTCGATCTCCGCCAGAATGTGTCCCTGTGGATTCAGCAGCAGCGAAACGTTGCCGTGGTTTGTGAGAAGGTCCTTGATGTTGTTCGTCAGGATAGCGTTCAGGTAGCGGACGCGGTCGGGCCCGGTGAAGGAGAGGTAAGCGCGGTAGTTCTTGTCGATCAGGGCCACGGTCTCACGGGCGCAGCGATACTCGGCGGCTGCATCGCCAAAGTCATCCGGCATCTCGCAGCCAAGCCACACGCCCATCTTCGCACCTGCCGCAACGTGAATCGCCGCAAGCGGAGTGTTCAGGGCCGTACCACCAGCTTTACCGTCAGCTGTACCCTGCGTAGCCATTTCCATGCCTTCGCGGCATCCTCCTATCCTTAGTCTAGCAAACGGCAGTCCATCCATGTGCTCCGCGGCCATGCGCCGCCTGCCGCAAATCCCTTCCTCTCCGATGCTATACTGCTGTTCATGAGCGACGGCCGAACAGCCCTCAATGCCGCCACCGACGGATTGATTCACATCACCATTCCAGTGGGGATGTTGCAGTGCAATTGCACCATCATCGGCGATCCCGCCACGCGCGAAGCGCTGGTGGTGGATCCGGGCGACGAAGTCACCCGCATCCTGGAGTTGATCGGGCGCCACCGCCTCATCGTCAAAGCCATCGTCAGCACTCACGCGCACATCGATCATGTCGGCGGCTTGAGCAAACTTCACAAATACACCGGCGCCCCCGTGCTCATGCACCGTGACGACCTCCCGCTCTATCAAGCGATGGACATGCAGGCGTCGTTCCTCGGCGTGATGCCGCCCGAGCTCACCGACATCGATCAGTTGCTGAAGGAAGGCGACGTTCTTCGCTGGGGATCGTTCGAGGCCCAGGTCATTCACACGCCCGGCCATACCCCCGGCAGCGTTTCGCTCTATCTTCCGCATAACGCCGGCAGGGTCACCGTCGCTCCGGGAATGCTTACCGTATTTGACGAGGTCGGCGAGAAAATCGCCCTGTCGGATTCGTTGAAAAAATCAGCCCACGCGGATGACGGCGCGCCGGACCTGCCTCCCGCTCCGCAGCTTTTTTCCGGAGACACTTTGTTTGCCGGCAGCATCGGCCGCACCGACCTGTGGGGCGGCTCCATGGAACAGATCATGGATTCGCTGCGCTCAAAATTGATGCGCCTGCCGGACGACACCGTCGTCCACCCGGGCCACGGCCCCGTCACTACCATCGGCAACGAGCGCCACATGAATCCTTTCTTGCAGCCGGAATAGGAATCAGAAGAGAACGGAAATCTCAAAGTACGTTCAAAAAATAATGTTGAAAGAAAGATCCGCCTGTCAGCCTTGTGATTTTTGTTTTCCGAGGCGCAACTCTTCCATCACCGATTGCACCAATTCCTTCGCGTGCACCAGTTCCTGATTGATGATGCGCAGGTCCATCGCGGGTACCGCCGCATTGCGCTGGCTGGTGCAGTAAACGCCGTGCTGGCCCACCAGCACCAGCGCGTTCGTTAAGCGGTCCAGCGACACCGCGAGCCGCCCACGGTGGCGTCCAAACATTTGTTCATAATGCTCCAGCTCTTCCCGGTGCTCCTCGAACGCGGACATCATGTGGCTCCTCTTGCAGTACAGCCCAAAACGTTGCGACCAAACGGTCCCGTGTGGGAATTTCCGTGGAGTCCGCCAGACTCCCGAATTCCCCTATTCCGGATGGCCTTGCCAGACCGGAGTTGCACATCGGGCACACGCGGCTCGCACCAAACTTTACCGCATCGCGCACGCGGAACATAATTTGCTCAAGCCACAAAGACGCGGTTCCTGCGATTCGTGTGGCTGGCGATTTACATGGCGTACTGAGCGCCCAGCCCTTCAGGGAGTCCGCGAAGGGATGGGGCTGGAGCAACCAAACAATGCGACGTTCCGACCTGGTTCAGCACAAAGAGAAGGAGAAGGGCGCATCGACGCGCACTTCGCAGATCGTTTTCGGCGAACGGCAGCACCTTCTCCGGGTGCTCGATTCGCTCGAGGGTACGGATTTGCCGATCGCGCGCATGCAGCAGGAACGGCGCATTCTGGAGGAATTGATCCACGCGCGTACCCGCGATTTGAACCAAATCAATACGGCGTGGGATGAAAAAATCGGGCTGGTGTTGAGCTCGGATGCCAAGCCGGAGATGCTCGAAAAATTAGTGAAGCAAGCGCCGGAAGAGGATTTTTATTTGCTGCGGCTGATCAGCGAGCACCCGCGAGCCAACGCCAAGACGCTCAACAAGCTGGCGAAGCATCCCTACGGAGCGATTCGCGAAAATGTCGCGCGCCATCCCAACGCGGACGCCAATACGCTGACCTGGCTGAGCCGGGATCGCAGCCAGCCGCTCTGGTATCTCGTGGCTTTCAATCCCAATACCCCCACGCCGCTCCAGCGGCGCCTCCGTGATCGGCTGAAGCGTCTAGGGGAAAACCAAGCCTCCAAGTAAGATTCGAATCGTATCGATAGTTGAGGAATTCCGCTCCGTGGCGCGTCCGCGGCGCCGTGCGCTTCAGTTTGCAGGAACGCCCAACTGCCAGAACAGAAAGCTGAGGATGTCGGTATTTTCCTCGATCAGCTTGCCGACGGGTCTTCCGCCGGAGTGGCCGGACTTCGTATCATAGAGCAGCAAAACCGGGCGCTTCGAGCCGCTGGCGGCTTGTAGCCGCGCCGCCATTTTTCGCGCATGTAACGGAGCGACACGAGTGTCGCCGTCACCGGTGACGAAGAGTGTTGCGGGATATTTCGCGCCCGCCGTAACGTGATGGTAAGGCGAATACTCGTAGAGATATTTGAATTGCTCGAGATTCTCAGCGCTTCCGTACTCGGGAACCCAGTATGATCCCTTCAAGAATTTTTGATAGCGCAGCATGTCCAGAAGGGGATAACCGCAAACGACCGCCTGGAACAGATCGGGGCGTTGCGTCATTGCCGCGCCGACCAGCAATCCGCCATTGCTGGTGCCATCAATCGCGAGTTTGGAGGCGGACGTATATTTGTTGACGATCAGGAATTCCGCGGCCGCGATAAAATCATCAAACACGGTCTGCTTTTTCCCGAGCATTCCTGCGCGATGCCACTCCTCACCAAACTCTCCCCCGCCGCGAAGATTCACATCGGCAAGAATTCCGCCGTGCTCGGCCCAAACGAGAGCGAGCGGCCAGTAGAACGGCGTTTCACTGACATCGAACCCGCCGTAGCCGGTCAGCAAAACGGGATTCGAACCGTCCATCTTCAAGCCTTTCTTGTGGAACAGAAACATGGGCACACGCGTTTTGTCCCTGGATTCGTACCACACCTGCTGAATCTCAAAGGCCGTGAAATCAAATGGCGGTTTGACACTGGCCCATACTTCGGATTTCGCCTGTTTCACGTCGTACCGCAAAATGGACGGCGCAAAGTTATAGGAGTCGAAGGAGTAGAAGAATTCGGAGCTTTCCCATCGCCCCGAGGTGGCGCCAACGGAACCTAGCGCCGGCAGAGCGATTGATGATTGAACTTTTCCGTCGCCATCGAAGACCTTCAGCTCGGACGTGGCATTGTGCGTGTACTGTCCAATCAGCATCCCGCCGGAAGCGGCGATGGCTTCCAAGTGGATTTCGCCGGCCGGAACAACTTCACGCCAGTGTTCGCGCTGCGGCGTCGCGAGGTCAGCGGATAAAACGCGCCACTGGGGAGCTTTCCAATTCGTCAGTATGAAAAGACGGTCACCAGCAAATGTGGGATAAAAGAGCGACTTCTCGTCATTGACCGCGGCCACTACCGGGCCGGCCTCTTTCACGTTCTGAATATAAATTTCGGTTTTTTCCGATCCGGAACCATAGATGATCAAATACACAAGATAGGCGCCGTCCTCCGACAATTGCAGCGCAAGAATTTTGTCCTTGCCCAGGCTGTTCCCATAGATAAGTTTGTCGTTCGCAGCATCGCCGCCCATCAGATGGTAGAAAGCGCGTGGCCCATCGGGAGTAACTCGGACATAGTAAACGCCCTTGTTGCCGGGAGTGGGTTCGAAGCCGAAATATTGCCCCTTTGGAAAGGCATCCGGGAGAATTGTTCTTGTTTCAACGTCCAGCACCCTGGGAGTGATTTCGTCCTGGCCGCCATCGCGGCGGCCATAGAAGACGAATTTGCCGTCCCGGCTGACGTTCTCCAAGGCGACGCTGGCGGAATGATCGGGGCTCCACGGAAGCGGATCGATCAAAACTTCATCGGGAGCGTTCAAGGCGCGGCGAAAATAGAGCTGCATCAGATCCTGTCCCGCAGGGCGTTTGCGGAAAAAATAGCGGCCGCCGCGCTCGACAGGCGCTTCAAAGGAATCCGTGTGAAGGAGCTCACCGAGACGCTTGGTGAGTTGAGCCCGGCCCTGGAGATTCGAAAGCGTTGCTTCGGTGCACTCTTGTTCGGCGTCGATCCATATGCGCGTCTCGGGGCTGTTTTGATCTTCCAGCCAGCGATAGGGGTCAGCCACAACGGTACTGCCGTAAGTGTCCTTTGCCGAATCGATTCTCGACGCCGGCGGACATTTTGTCGCCGGCGCGGGCTCTTGAGCGCACGAGGGCCATGCAATGTGCGGGCTCACGGCGAGAAGCATCGCTGCCCGCAGCACCGTTCTCCATGGTCCGATTGATACTCGGCGCGCGCGAAAAGCGTTATTCAAACGGGTTTGCACGGTTCCTCCTGCGCTCATCGGAAGACGGATAATATCACTGAATCTGCCGAGGAACCGAAGCTCTTCAATAGTAGAATCGCCCAGAGCGAACTTAAGAGAACAACATGGCGATCTTCAGGTGAGAATGACGGCACGTGGCACGCAATCCGCGGATGCGCTTGCTTTCCTTTGGCAGTCCAAGCTGCGCATCCTGATTCTGTCCGTTGTGCTCGTTATCCCGTGTGTGTGGCACCTGCGCGTCGAGGCGGGGGATCTGGCGAGCCATGTTTACAACGCGTGGCTGGCACAATTGATTGAAAAGGGGCAGGCGCCGGGACTGTACATCGCCAAGCAGTGGAACAATATTTTGTTTGATGTGCTGTTGCTGCGGACGGCGGATCTTGTCGGCATTGCGGCGGCTGAGAAAATCATCGTTTCGATTTGCGTCGTGGTTTTTTTCTGGGGAGTTCTCGCGCTTATTCAAAGGGTCACGGAACGGCCGCCGTGGCTTCTGGCGCCCTGCATCGCCATGCTGGCGTATGGCTATTCCTTCAGCATGGGCTTCATGAACTATTATCTGTCGCTGGGCCTGGCTTGCTTTGGACTGG
>Ga0210408_10001883_pt1 | contig 21182 bp, 15 predicted proteins | sample IncBWH4MmetaG_FD_155471 | JGI IMG/M metagenome (GOLD analysis project Ga0210408, IMG submission 155471) | Forest soil microbial communities from Barre Woods Harvard Forest LTER site, Petersham, Massachusetts, United States - Inc-BW-H-4-M | ecosystem: Environmental > Terrestrial > Soil >...
TTCCAGCCGATTTAGCTCCCTGTGGCTGGCGCGTCATTAGCTCCTCATGGTCAGGATGAGGGATAAAGCCTTGGTGCGCTGCAATAAGGACCTTGACTTTTGGTAAGGTGAGTGCTTACTCACGAGCATGAGCACCCTTCGCATGACCAGCGACTTGCGGCGGCAGCTGATCCTTGGCGCAGCCAGGCGGTGCTTCGCCCGCAATGGTTTTGCCGGAACCACGACCAAAAGCGTCGCGGCGGCGGCGGCGATTTCCGAAGGGCTCTTGTTCAAGCATTTCCCTTCCAAGGCAGCCCTTTACGCCGAGATCCTCGCCGAGGAATGCGAGGCCGATCCGGAGCTGGCGCATCTGTTGGGCCAGGAACCGTCGACCGGAACGCTGGTCGAGCTGATGAAGGGCATGGTCCGGCATTTCATGCAGATCACCGAAGCGCCAGACGATGAGGAAGCCCAGCGCCTGCGGCTGATGACGACAAGCCATCTCGACGACGGCGAGTTCGCACGCCTGCTCTACGCCAAGATCGCGGATTTGATCGGGACGGTATTTGTCGCTTCCCTCGATCGCGCCGTGGCGTCGGGCGACGCATCGCGGATCGGCGGCGAGCCGCTTAACCTGTTCTGGTTTGCCCATCATACGGTGCCGATGGCGGCGCTATCGAGGCTTCCGGCCATTCCGTGCCTGACTTACGGCAATGCTTCCGACGTCGAACGGCAGCTTTGCGAATTCCTGCTGCGCGGGATCGGACTTAACGAGACCGCAATTGCTTCGCATCTGGACCCCGAATGGTCGCCGGGGCAGGGACAACCGATAACCGCAGAAAGTGCATGACATGAACATCGTGACCGAAGCCCACATCTCCGGCAAGCCGCTTGCAGAGAAGCCGCGCACGCGTCCGGCGCGAACGGTGCTTTGGTTCAGCATCGTCGGAGCAGCGTTGGCGCTCCTGGTCGGCGGCCTGGTCGGCTTCAACGCCTTCCGCAGCCACATGATCGCGCAGTTCTTCGCCAACAATAAGCCGCCGCCGGCGACCGTCAGCGTGGTCGAGGCCAAGTCCGAGGTGATCCCGAACCTGTTGATCGCGGTCGGCGACCTCGCCGCCGTGCATCAGGTCAACGTCACCTCCGACGTCTCGGGGCGCGTCACCGACATTATGTTCGAGGCCGGCTCGCATGTGACGGCGGGCGCGCCGCTGGTGCAATTGTTCGACGGCCCCGAACAAGGCGATCTCGCCAGCTTCAAGGCGCAGGCGACCGGCGCGCAGCTCGCGCTCGACCGCGCCAAGCAACTGGCGGCGCGTCAGTTTGGTCCGCAGTCGACGGTCGATGCTGCGCAGGCTACTTATGACACGGCCAATGCCGGCATCGCCAAGACCGAGGCGATCATCTCGCAAAAGCTCGTGCGTGCGCCGTTCGAGGGCGAGCTCGGCGTTCGTCATGTCGAGGTCGGACAATATCTGACCGCGGGTACCCAGATCGTGTCGCTGACCGATCTGTCGACGCTCTATGCAAACCTGACGGCGACCGAAAAGGACAGCGCGCAGCTCAAGGTCGGGCAGACCGTCCGCATCGCGGTCGACGCCTATCCGGGCCGCACCTTCGACGGCAAGATCACGACCCTCGAGCCGCAGATCTCAGCGGATACCCGCAACATCCGTATCCAGGCCACGATCGCAAATCCGGATCACATCCTGAAGCCCGGCATGTTCGCGACCACCACGATCGTGCTGCCGGAGAAGCCTGCGGTCATCACCGTCCCCGAAACCGCGGTGGATTACACGCTCTACGGGGATTCGGTGTTTCTCATCACCGAGAAGAAGGCGGACGACGGCAAGACCAGCCTCGCCGCCGTGCGCACCTTCGTGCAAACCGGCAATCGGATCGATGGCCGCGCCGAGATCCTCAAAGGCCTCAATCAGGGCGACCGCGTTGTAGCGGTTGGCCAGCTCAAGCTGCAATCGGGGGCGGCGGTTGCGATCTCGACCGATCCGCTGCCGCCGATTCCGGCAAATCCGCCGCGCTACTGAGAGTCGCTAAAAGCACGATCCGCGAAGATCATGCTCCAATAATAGACAAACCGAGATTGCGATGGCCTTAACCGATATCTTCATCAAGCGTCCGGTGCTGTCGGTCGTCGTCAGCCTGCTGATCCTTCTGATCGGCCTGCGCGCGGCGACCGTGCTGCCGATCCGGCAATATCCAAAGCTGTCGAACACGGTCGTCAACGTCACGACCTCCTATCCCGGCGCGTCGGCGGATCTGATCCAGGGCTTCATCACGACGCCGATCGAGCAGGCGGTGGCCTCGGCCGAAGGCGTCGATTACATCACCTCCTCCTCGGTGTTGGGGACCTCTACGATCCAGGTCTATATCAAGCTGAATTTCGACCCGAACCAGGCGTTGACCGAAGTGCTCGCCAAGGTCAATTCGGTCAAATACCTGATCCCGAAGGAATCCAACGACCCGGTCGTCACCAAGACCACCGGCCAGACCACCGCGGTGATGTATCTCGGCTTCTCCAGCGAGGAACTCACGGGATCGGCGATCTCGGACTACCTGACGCGGGTCGTGCAGCCGGTGCTGTCGACCGTCGATGGGGTGGCGTCCGCCGACATCCTGGGCGGGCAGACATTTGCGATGCGGCTGTGGCTCGATCCGGTGCGGATGGCAGGCCGCGGCGTGTCGCCGAACGATGTCGCGGCCGCCATTGCCGCCAACAATTTCCAGGCGGCGGCCGGCCAGGCCAAGGGCTATTTCATCGTTTCCAACGTCTCGACCAACACCGATTTGAGGAATCTCGATCAGTTCAAGCGCATGATCATCAAGTCCAAGGACGGCGGCTTTGTCCGCGTCGAGGACATCGCGACCGTCGAGCTCGCCGCCCAAAGCACGGACGCCAGCGTTGCGTTCAACGGCGAACACGCGATCTTCATCGGCGTGCAGGCGACGCCGCAGGGTAACCCGCTGACGCTGGTGAAGGGGGTGCGCGCGCTGTTTCCCGAACTCGAGCGCAACCTGCCGCCCTCGATGAAGATGAAGGTGGCCTACGATTCCACAAAATTCATCCAGTCCTCGATTGATGAAGTCGAGAAGACGCTCGGCGAAGCCGTGCTGATCGTCGTGGTCGTGATCTTCCTGTTCCTGGCCTCGTTCCGCTCCGTCGTGATCCCCGTCGTCACCATTCCGCTGTCGCTGATCGGCGTTTGCACGCTGATGCTGATCATGGGATTTTCCTTCAATCTCCTGACGCTGCTCGCCATGGTGCTCGCGATCGGCCTCGTCGTCGACGACGCCATCGTGGTGGTCGAGAACATCCACCGCCATCTGGAAGAGGGCAAGCCGCCGGTGCAGGCCTCGCTGCAGGGCGCCCGCGAGATCGTAGGCCCCGTCATCTCGATGACGATTACGCTGGCGGCCGTCTACGCGCCGATCGGTTTCCTCGGCGGCTTGACGGGTTCGCTGTTCCGCGAATTCGCCTTTACGCTGGCGGGCTCGGTGATCGTGTCCGGCGTGATCGCGCTGACGCTCTCGCCGATGATGTGCTCGGTGTTCCTCAAGAGCGCGGAGGAGGGACGTTTTGCGAGACTGGTCAACAAGGTGTTCGGCGCGACCACACGCTGGTACGGCAGGCAGCTCGACCGTTCGCTCGACTATCGCCCGATCACCGGGCTGTTCGCGCTGACGATCCTCGGCCTGGTCGGGTTCCTCTATCTGCACACCTCGAAGGAACTTGCGCCGGAAGAGGATCAGGGCATCGTGTTCTCGGTGATCAAGGGACCGAAATACGCCAATATCGACTATCTCAACTTCTACGGCGAAAAGCTCGACAAGGTGTTTTCGAGCTACCCCGAAACCGACCTGCGCTTCGCGCTCAACGGCATCAACGGCCCGCAGAACGGTATCGCCGGCATGCTGCTCAAGCCGTGGGACGAACGAAAGCGCTCGTCGATCGCGCTGAAGCCATTGGTGCAGGCAGAGCTCAGCAAGATCGAAGGCGTCAACGCGTTTGCCTTCAACCTGCCGCCGCTGCCGGGCGGGCCCGGTGGCCTGCCGGTGCAGATGGTGATCAATTCGACCAGCGGCTTTCCGGCCGTCTATGAGCAGATGACGAAACTGAAGGATGCCGCGCGCAAGAGCGGCCTGTTCATCGTCTCCGACAGCGACCTCGAGTTCAACCAGCCGGTGGTGCGGGTCAAGATCGACCGCTCCAAGGCGAGCGATCTCGGCATCACCATGCAGACGATCGGCAGTACGCTCGCGACCTTGCTCGGCGGCAATTATGTGAACCGCTTCAACCTCGAAGGCCGTTCCTATCAAGTGATCCCTCAGGTGCCGCGCGGCCTGCGGCTGTCACCGGAATCGCTCGGCGGTTATTACCTGCCGACCTCGACCGGCCAGCAGGTGCCGCTGTCGACCGTGGTCTCGATCCAGACCGGTACCGACCCGAACGCGCTGACCCATTATAATCAGCTTAACTCGGCGACCTTCCAGGCGGTGCCGATGCCCGGCGTGACGGTCGGCCAGGCGGTCGACTTTCTCGAGGGCGAGGCGAAAAAGATGCCGTCCGGCTTCAGCCACGACTATCTCGCGGATTCGCGCCAGTACGTGCAGGAAGGCAATCAGCTCGCGATCACCTTCGGTTTCGCGCTGATCATCATCTTCCTGGTGCTGGCGGCCCAGTTCGAAAGCCTGCGCGACCCGCTGGTCATCATGATCAGCGTGCCGATGGCGATCGTCGGCGCCTTGATCCCGCTGTTCTTCGGCATGGCGACCATGAACATCTACACCCAGGTGGGATTGCTGACGCTGGTCGGCCTGATCAGTAAGCACGGCATCCTGATGGTCGAGTTCGCCAACGAGCTGCAGCTCAACGAGGGGCTTGACCGTCGCTCCGCCATCGAAATGGCGGCGCGGGTCCGGCTGCGTCCGATCCTGATGACGACGGCGGCGATGGTCACGGGCTTGCTCCCGCTGTTGACCGCCACGGGAGCGGGCGCGGCAAGCCGCTTCTCGATCGGGCTTGTGGTGGTTGCCGGCATGTCGATCGGCACGCTGTTCACGCTGTTCGTGCTGCCCGCGGTCTATGTGGCGATCGCCACCGATCACCGCGCCAAGGCAGGCTCGGAGCGGACCAAGGAAATCGCGGATTTCGATTTGGGCAAGGATTTGGGCAAGGCGCTCAAGCCGACCTGACCCTTGGATTGATGCCCATTTTTGAACGGCGGCCGCCTCAATCGCGGCCGCCTTTCGCTTGACCGCGAATGTTCCTCCCGCACTGCGGCAAGAGACAAGTTCTGGCCTTCTTGCTAAAACAGCGGCGATGAGCATTTCCCTGCACCCCGATACGGCGCAAGGGCGGCGGCTTGCGGCTGCACCCGCGGCCGAGGCGGCGCCGAGGACTGTCTCATCGGGCACGAAGATCCGCAGCCGGCTGTTTGCCAAATATGTCGCGCTGTTCGTCGCGGTGGTCGGCGTCGCGCTGGCATCGAACGGGATTTTCGAGGTTTTCTTTTATTACCGCGAGCACAAGGCAGCCCTGATCCGCATCCAGCACGAGCAGGCGGTGGCCGCGGCGGCCAAGATCAGCCAGTTCATCAAGGAAATCGAGAGCCAGCTCGGCTGGACCACCCAGTTACCGTGGTCCGCCGACTCGGCCGAGCAGCGCCGGTTGATCGAGCAGCACAAGTTCGACGCGCTGCGGCTGCTGCGCCAGGTGCCTGCCATCACCGAACTGGCGCAGGTCGATTCCACCGGCAAGGAGCGGATACGCGTCTCCCGCGTTGCCATCAACGTCGTCGACTCCGGGCTCGACCTTTCACAGGATCCGAAATTCACCGAGGCCGTCGCCCACAAGGTCTATTACGGGCCGGTGTATTTCCGCGGGGAGTCCGAGCCCTACATGACGCTGGCGCTGGCCGGCACCCACAAGGATGCCGGCGTCAGCATCGCCGAGGTGAACTTGAAACTGATCTGGGACGTGGTCTCCCAGATCAAGGTCGGCGAACACGGTCACGCCTATGTGGTCGGCGCGCAGGGACGGCTGATCGCGCATCCCGATATCAGCCTGGTGCTGCGCAACACCGACATGTCGAACCTGCCGCAGGTGCGGATGGCACAGGCCAATGGCGGCGCGATCCCTGAAGCGCTTGAGGAGGCGAAAAACATCCAGGGCCAGGAGGTGCTGACGGCGTCGGCGCCGATCATGCCGCTGCGTTGGACCATGTTCGTCGAATTGCCCGTGGCGGAAGCCTATGCCTCGCTCTACGCCGCGTTGCAGCGCCTCGCCATCGTGCTGGCGGCGGCGTCGATCTTCGCGGTGCTGGCGGGGATATTTTTGGCGCGGCGCATGGTCGGTCCGATCCAGGCGTTGCGCGCCGGCGCCGAGCGCATCGGCGGCGGCGACTTTGCCCAGCGCATCTCGATTACGACCGGCGACGAACTGGAGGGCCTTGCCGACCAGTTCAACGACATGGGCGCGCGGTTGCAGGAATCCTATGCGGACTTGGAGAACAAGGTCGAGCAGCGCACGGCCGAGCTGACGGAATCGCTTGAACAACAGACCGCGACCTCGGAGGTGTTGCAGGTGATCAGCTCGTCGCCGGGCGAACTAGAGCCGGTGTTTCAGAAGATGCTGGAGAACGCCACGCGCGTCTGCGGCGCGAATTTCGGCGTCATGGATTTGTGGGACGGGGAAGGTTTCAATGTCGCTGCGGATTACAACCTTCCGCCTGCGTTCGCGGCTTCGCGGCGGGATCGTATGACGGGCCGTCCTCATCCGGAAAGCGGTTTCGCGGCCGTCGTCAGGACCCATCAATTTGTACATATTCATGACGTGAGAAACAGTCCGGCTTATCTTGCCGGCGCCCCCGCAGCTGTCAGGATTGCCGATATCGCCGGTGCCCGCACCATCGTCATGGTGCCGATGTTGAAGGAAAGCGAGTTGATCGGCACGATTTCGATCTTCCGCCAGGAGGTCCGGCCGTTCACCGACAAGCAGATCGCGTTGGTCGAAAACTTCACCAAGCAAGCCGTGATCGCCATCGAGAATACGCGGCTGCTGAAGGAGTTGCGTCAGCGCACCGACGATCTGAGCGAATCGCTCGAACAGCAAACCGCGACCTCCGAGGTGCTTAAGGTCATCAGCAGCTCACCGGGCGAGCTTGACCCCGTTTTCCAGACAATGCTGGCGAATGCGACCCGCATCTGCGAGGCCAATTTCGGCATGATGTACCGTTACGATAACGGTGCGTTTCACCCGGCGGCATTGCTTAACGTGCCGCCGGCACTTGCCAAATACGTTGAGGATCGCGGCTCGTTTCTGCCGCCGCCGGGGACCCCTCTCGATCGTCTGTTGCGGATAAGAGAAGTGATCTACACCGCCGACGAGACCGCGGAATCGAATCCTGGCGTGCCGGCCAGACTTGGCGGCGCACGTTCCCTTGTCGGCGTGCCGATGCTCAAGGAGAATGAACTGGTCGGTGCGATCATCATCTACCGGCAGGAAGTGCGGCCTTTCACCGACAAGCAAGTCGAGCTGGTCAGAAGTTTCGCAAGCCAGGCCGTCATCGCCATCGAGAATACGCGACTGCTGAAGGAGCTGCGTCAACGCACCGATGATCTCAGTGAATCGCTCGAACAGCAGACGGCAACGGCTGAAATTCTCTCGTCGATCAGCGGTTCGATGACGGACACGAAACCGGTGTTCGATGCCATCGTCCGCAATCTGCGCCGACTGTTCGGCACACGCTTTTCCGTACTTCAGACGCTGCGCGACGACGGCATGGTCGAAATGCCGGCCGTGGATGGCGATCCCGGCTTTGAAAAATTGATTGACCGATATCCGCGACCGCTTGCCGACGACACCGTCGGCGGCCTGGCGATGCTGTCCAGGCACCCCGTCCAGTACTCTCCCGTTCTTGGCAATCCGGCCACCCCTGTCACGACGCAGCAATTTGCACGTGATTTCGGCTTCGATTCGGTGATCTTCACACCGATGCTGCTGCGCGACAGGGTGATCGGTGCCATTGGTGTTGCCCGCCGGGAGGCGGTCCCCTTCGACGAGAAGCAGATCGCGCTGATCGGGTCTTTCGCAAGCCAGGCCGTCATCGCGATCGAGAACACGCGGCTGCTCAACGAGTTGCGCGAACGCACCACAGAGCTGTCGCGCTCTCTCGACGACTTGCGCACCGCACAGGACCGCCTGGTGCAGACCGAAAAGCTTGCTTCCCTCGGCCAGCTCACCGCCGGTATCGCGCACGAAATCAAGAATCCGCTCAACTTCGTCAACAATTTCTCGGCCGTTTCGGTCGAGCTGATCGACGAAATGAACGATGTGCTCAAGGACTTAAAGCTCGACGGCAAGACGCGGGAGGAGATCGGCGAGCTCACCCATATGCTGAAGGGCAATCTCGAAAAAGTGGTGCAGCACGGCAAGCGTGCCGATTCGATCGTCAAGAACATGCTGTTGCATTCGCGCGAGGGATCGGGCGAGCATCGCCCGGCCGATATCAACGCCCTCGTCGAGGAAAGCCTCAATCTCGCCTATCACGGCGCGCGCGCCGAGAAATCCGGATTCAACATCACGCTCAAGCGCGACCTCGATCCGAAGGCCGGCATGATCGATCTCTATCCGCAGGAAATCACCCGTGTCTTCCTCAATCTGATCTCCAACGGGTTTTATGCCGCCACCAAGCGCAAGGAGGCAGGCGTCGACGGCTTTGAGCCGACCTTGAGCGCGGCCACGAAAGACCTCGGCGATGCGGTCGAGATCCGGATTCGTGACAACGGCGCCGGCATTCCGTCCGAAGTAAAAGAGAAAATGTTCAATCCGTTCTTCACCACCAAGCCGGCCGGCGAGGGCACCGGATTGGGGTTGTCGATGAGCCACGACATCGTGGTGAAACAACATGGCGGCAAGATCGATGTCGTGACCGAGCCGGGCGCATTTACCGAATTCATTATTACGCTGCCACGAACCATGGCGGCGCGCGCAATTGCGGGAGGCGTCAATTGAGCGTTTACATATTGGTCGTTGATGACGAGCCCGACGTGGAAGCCCTGTTCCGTCAGCAATTCCGGCGCGACATAAAATCCGGACGCTTCCAGATGGAGTTTGCACCGTCGGCGCCTGCGGCGCTGGTCCGCGCCGCCGACGCTGCCGATCCGTCGCTGATCCTGATTCTGTCCGACATTAACATGCCCGGCATGAGCGGGCTGGAGATGCTGCCGAAGGTGCGCGCCGAGCGGCCCGATGTGCCGGTGATCATGATCACCGCCTATGGCGACGCGGAGACGCGGCGCAAGGCCATCGAAGAGGGCGCGGAGGGCCTTTTGACCAAACCGATCGATTTCGCGCTGCTGCGCCAGGAGATCGATACCAGGCTCGGACAAGCCGCATGAGCACGGCGATGATCCTCTTTGTCGACGACGAGCCCGATCTTGAGGCGCTGGTCCTGCAGAAATTCCGCAGGCAGATTCGCGACGGCAGCGTGAGTTTCATGTTCGCCCATGACGGCCTCGAGGCGTTGCAATCGATCGCGCAGCATCCCCATGTCGACCTGGTGGTATCGGACATCAACATGCCGCGGATGGACGGTCTGTCGCTGCTCGCGAAGCTGCAGGAGGCCGAGGACAAGAAATCGACCATCATCGTTTCCGCCTATGGCGACATGAGCAATATCCGCACCGCGATGAACCGCGGCGCGTTCGATTTCCTGACCAAGCCGATCGACTTCGGCGATCTCGAAGCGACCATCGACAAGACCATCCGTCATGTCGAGATGATGCGCGAGGCGCGCCACCGCCAGGCCGAGGCCGAACGCGCGCACGCATCGCTGTCGCGGTATTTCTCGCCGCAGATCGCCTCGAGGCTCGCCTGCGAGGGCGAGGCCGACGGCATGGCGGTGCATTGGCGCGATGTCGCGATCATCTTCACCGACGTCACCAGTTTTACCTCGCTGGTGGAGACCGCGGCGCCTGAAGTGTTTGGACCCGTGATCAACGAATATGTGGGCGGGATGACCGAGATCGTCTTCGCGCATGAAGGCACGGTTGCAAAGATCATCGGCGATGGAATCCAGATTCTCTTCAACGCCCCCAGCGATCAACCGGACTATGCGGCGCGCGCCATCGCCTGCGCGCATGATCTCGATGCCTGGGCCGAAGCCTTCCGCGCGCGCTGGAAGTCAAAGGGCGTGAATTTCGGGATCACGCGAATCGGCGTTCACGCCGGTCCGGCGATGGTGGGGAACTTTGGCGGAAACCGGTTCTTCGATTACACCGCCTATGGGGATATCATCAACACCGCGTCACGGCTTGAGGTCGCCAACAAGTTTTTGGGCACTCGCATCTGCGTCAGCGCCACCGTCGCGAAGGCCGCGGAGAATTTTAGGGGGCGGCCGGTCGGCGACTTGATGCTGCGCGGGCGCAGCGAGCCGCTTCGCGCCTACGAGCCGCTTCGCGCCGAGGTTTTTGCAGCGCCGGCGATGACGCAATATTCGGAAGCCTTTGCCAAGCTGGAGGCGGGCGACGCCACGGCGATGCCGGCCTTCGCCGCGCTGGTGGGCTCCCATGCCGAAGACCCGCTTGCCGGATTCCATCTCAGGCGGTTGCTCAACGGCGCCAAGGGCGTCCGCATGCAACTGGAATAATTTCGCGGCAAACGCGGAACGCGTTTGCGCGGAGATCCGAAGAGGGACTTTAGATGACGCGCGATTTCGAACCCGGCAATTACCGGTTCATTCCGGCGGTCTTCCAATATTCGGGCGGCGCCGCGGCCTTGCCCGGCTACGAGATCGAGCGGGTGCGGTTCGACAAATGGTTGCCGCTTGCCGAGGGCTTTGCGCAAGTTAAGAAATATATCCAGGCCGCGGGCCGGCCGCTGACTTCGTTCTGCGCTTGCGAGCTGCGCTCGCCCGCGGCGTTCACCGATGACGGGTTTCTGAAATTCAACCAGCAGTACGTCAAGACACTAGCGGAATGGGGTCTGTTCGACGGCACCGCCAATCCGGTGGCGCGCAGCAACGTCTGCCCCGAGATTGATCCGCCGTCCGAGCCGTCATTCTACGCCTTCTCGTTCACGCGCCCGAGCCAGAGCAAGACGCCGAGTTTTGTCATCGCCGGCAGCGCCGAAGCGCGCGAGGGAGGGGCAACCTATTCCAAGCGCACCGTGCGCTATCGCGACCTCAGCCCCGACGGCCTGAAGGAGAAGGTGGGTTTCGTGGTCGGCGCCATGGAGGGCCGCATCGGTGAGCTGGGCTTTGGCTGGAAAGATGTGACGGCGGTCCAGGCCTACACCGTGCACGACTTTCACCCGGTCTTTGCCGAGATGCTGGTCCGCCGCGGCGCCGCGCGTTCGGGTTTCACCTGGCATTTCGCGCGACCGCCGGTGATCGACCTCGAATTTGAGATGGATTGCCGGCGCGTGATGCGCGAGGTGGTGATCTGAGCTGGCGCTTGCTTACCCTCCCCTCCAGGGCCTGGAGGGGGAGGGTGAAGCGGAGTGCGCGGGACTAATTTGCTTACCTCTCCCTTGGATCGAGCGCGTCGCGCAAGCCGTCGCCGACCAGATTGAGCGACAGCACAACGAGGAAGATCGCCAATCCCGGCCATATCGCCATCCACGGCGCATTGGTCAGGAAACGCTGCGCGGCGTTGAGCATGCTGCCCCAGGAGGGCGCCGGCGGCTGCTGTCCCAGACCCAAGAACGACAGCGCGGCCTCGGCGATGATGGCGGCCGCAATCGATAATGTCGCCTGTACCAGGAGTGCCGGCATGATATTCGGTAAAATGTGGAACAGCGCGATCCGCCAGCGCGGATTGCCGATGGCGCGCGCGGCCTCGACATAGTCTTCGACCTTGACGCTCATGACCTGGCCGCGGGTCAGCCGAACGAAGATCGGCGTTGCGGAAATGCCGATCGCGATCATGGCATTGGTCAGGCTCGGCCCGAGAAACGCCGCCAGCGCAATGGCGAGGATCAGGAACGGGCAGGCCAGCATGGCGTCGGTGATCCGGCTGATCAGCGCGTCGATGAAGCCGCCGCGATAGCCCGCGAGCATGCCGAGCGGCAGCCCGATGCCAAGCGCGATGGTGACCGAGATCGCGCCCGCCAGCAGCGAAGCACGGGCGCCGTAGATCACGCGGGCCAAAATGTCGCGGCCGAGTTCGTCGGTGCCGAACCAGTGCAGCGACGAGGGGGCTTTTCGTACCTGCGACCAGCTCGTTGCGATCGGATCGTAGGGGACAACCAGAGCGGCGAACGCCGCAAGCAGGATGAAGGCGACAATCACCACAAGGCCGGCCACTGCGCCCTTGCGCTTGAACAGCCGCCGCTGCGCGCGCCGCGCCGGACTTTCCAGCGCTTCGTCGAGATCAACGCCCGGGACGGCGGTGAGCGCGGCGTCGGTCATGCGGTCACGTCCTCAGCCGCGGGTTGACGAGGATGTAGGCGATATCGGCAATCAGATTGAGCGCGATGTAGATCGTCGCGGTCACCAGCACGACGCCCTGCACAACGGCATAGTCGCGGTTGAACACGGCATCGACGATCAACTTGCCAAAACCGGGAATGGAGAAAATCTGCTCGGTCAGCACCGCGCCCGACAGCAACGTTCCAAGCTCGAGCGCTCCCAGCGTGATCACCGGCGTCAGCGCATTGCGCATCGCGTGCTTGAGGATGACCGAGCGCTCGGAAAGACCTTTGGCGCGGGCGGTGCGAACATAATCGCTGTCCAGCACCTGCAGCATGGCGCTGCGGGTATGCCGCATCAATATCGCCGCGATCGCGTTGCCGAGCACGAAGGCCGGCATGATGGTGGAGGCAAGGCTCGTGCGCCAGTCTTCAAGGAGGGGAACGTAGCCCGACGCCGGCAGCCAGCCGAGCTTGATCGAGAACAGGAAGATCAGCATGATGCCGAGCCAGAAATTCGGCGTCGAAATCCCCCACAGCGCGAACAGGTTCGCGCCATAGTCCCAGGCGGTGCCCTTCTTCACCGCCGAAATGATGCCTGCGGGAATGCCGATCAGAAGGGCCATCACGATCGCCATCGATGCGAGCTGCATCGTCACCGGCAGCTTTTGGCCGATCAGGCTCAAGACCGGCGCCTTGACGCGCAGCGACTCGCCGAAATCGCCCGACAGCACCCCCTTGACCCAGTAGAAGTACTGCACCGGGATCGGCCGATCGAGCCGGTATTGCTGACGGATTTGTTCGATGACGGCGGGATCGCGCTCCTCGCCCGCCATCACAAGGGCAGGGTCGCCCGGCAAGAGATGCTGCAGCGAGAAGATCAGGATCGACACGAAGAAAAGTGTCGGGATCAGTTGCACGATACGCTTGCCGAGAAAATTCAGCATAGGCTTGCTCGTGTCCCGGGCGCGGCGCATCGCGAGGCGTTACGCCGCAGAACCGGAACCCAGTCCGGACGGGCGGTGGGTCCCGGCTCTGCGGAGCAGGGTAAGAACGCTGCACCGCGTCCGGGACAAGAGAGCGGCATGGCCGCGCTCACTTCAACTTCAGCCCGACCACGCGGACTAGGCCGTCCGGCATCTGCCGGTAGCCCTCAAGCCCGGTGGTGTGCGCGATCAGGATGCGGCGATGGTAGAGGTAGAGGATCGGCTCGTCCTCCATCTCGAGCTTGGTCAGCTTCTCGTAGAGCGGCTTGCGCTCGGCTAGGACAGTGACGCGCCTCGCATCGTCGAGCGCCTTGTCGGCCTCAGGATTGTTCCAGGCGCTGTTGTTCTGCGGCGCGCCGGTGTGCAGGAAAACGTAGGAATTGCCGTCCGGGTCGATCCGCCCGCTCCAGGCGAGCATATAGGCCTGGTACTCGCCGACCTCGGCCTGCTTCAGCGAGGTCGCAAATTCCGTCACCCTGATCTTCAGGTCGAAGCCGGCTTCCGCGCCCATCGACTGCACCACCTGGGCGACCGCTTCGGTCTCGGCGCCCTTCGGCACCATGAAGTCGACGGCAACCGGCAGGCTAACGCCGGCTTCCTTCAACAGCGCCTTGGCTTTCTCGACGTCGCGCAGATGGATCGGAAAGGATTTTTGATAATACGGGTGATCCGGATTGACCCACTGGTTACCGGGCTTGAATTCGCCGTTGAATACCACCTGGTTGATGGCATCGCGGTCGATCGACCAATCCAGCGCCTGGCGCACCTTGGCCGACTGGCTGAGCGCGCCGTTGGCCTTGTCGTTGCCGATATTGAGCGTGATGCCCTGATAGCCGAGTTCGATCGCGGTCGAAAGTTTCAGCCGCGAATCGGCACGCACATCCTTGATGTCGGTGGCGAGCACCCGCTCGATCAGGTCGAGCCCGCCCGATCTCAGATTGGCGAGCCGCACCGTGGCATCGACGATCGGCAGGAACACCACGCGATCGATGAAGATGTTGTCCTTGTTCCAGTAGTCGGCGAATTTCTCGAACACGATGCGATCTTGTTGCACGCGCTCCACGAATTTGTAGGGGCCGGCGCAGACCGGGTGCAGGCCGAACTTGTCGCCCTCCGCTTTCGCCGCCTTGGGCGAGACCATCATCCCGGCGCGGTCGGTAAGCTGCGCGATCAGCGGCGAGAACGGCGACTTCAGCACCAACTTGATGGTCAAGGGATCGACCACGTCGACGTGATCGAGCACCGCCAGCTCCGGTTTGCGGAACGACCCCTGCATGGTCAGATGCCGTTCCAGCGAGAACTTTGCAGCCTCCGCGTCGAGCGGCTCGCCGTCGTGGAATTTCACCCCCGGCCGCAGCTTGATCGTGACCTCCTTGCCGTCGGCCGAGGTTTCATGGGACAGCGCAAGCTGCGGCACGATGTCGAGCTTTTCATCGATATCGAACAGCTTGTCGCAGAACGCGGCAAACACGATGCGGCCGACATAGGTGCGCGCCATGGTCGGATCGAGGATATCGGGGTCTTCGGCAAGCCCGATGCGCAAGGTGGTCTGGGCGATCGCGCCCGTTCCCAAAGCCAGCACCAAAGCGGCTATCGCTACCGCCAAACGCAGGAGTTTCATCGTACTCGTCCTCACATTCGCCAACTCACACTGCCGTCGTCGTTCCGGCCCTATCAAACCCCAGCCGCTGCCTGTGCTTGCTCGGGGTCGCCGAACGCGGCGACCAACTTCTCCAGCGCCGGCGAAAAGCCGCCGTCCAACGGAACGATGGCCCCCGCCGCCGGCAATTCCGCCGTTCGGTGACAGGCGGTAGCATGCCGCGTACCATCTGCCAGCAGTTCGGGCGGCTCGACGCGGCAGCGCTCGATTGCATGGGGACAACGCGTATGGAAACGGCAGCCTGACGGCGGATTGAGCGCGCTCGGCATCTCCCCTTGCAGCAAGATGCGGCTGCGCTTTGCCTGCGGTTTAGGCACGGGGATCGCGGACAACAGCGCTCGGCTATAGGGGTGACGCGGCGCGGCAAACAGCGACTGCGTGTCCGCGATCTCGACGATGTTGCCGAAATTCATCACCGCCACGCGATGAGCGATATGTCTTACCACCGCAAGATCATGCGAGACGAAGATATAGGCAAGCCCGAGCCGCTCCTGCAGGTCACCCAACAGGTTCAGGATCTGCGAGCGGATCGACACATCGAGCGCGGAGACCGGCTCGTCACAGACGATGAGCTTCGGCTCGACCGCCAGTGCGCGTGCAATCGCGACGCGCTGGCGCTGGCCGCCCGAGAACTCGTGGCTGTAGCGCTGCGCAAAACGCGGCTCGAGCCCGACCAGGCGCAGCAATTCCTCGACCCGCGCGCGGCGGCCCGCTGATGGCACGAGGTCGTGCAGCGCCAGGGGCTCGCTCAGGATCTGGCCGACCGTCATGCGCGGGTTGAGCGAGGCGTAGGGGTCCTGGAAGATGATCTGCGCCTTGCGGCGGAAGGCGCGCAATTGATTGGCGTCAAGCGCGAGCAGATCGCGGTCCTCGAAGCGGATGGTGCCGGAATCCGGCTCGATCAGCCGCAGCACCAGCCGGCTCAATGTCGACTTGCCGCAGCCGGATTCGCCGACCAGCGCCAGCGTCTTGCCGGCGTCGACGCCAAAACTCACGCCGTCGACCGCCTTGATGTACGCGGTCGGCCGCCCGAACACCGAACGCGCGGCGACGAAATGCTTGACGAGATTCTTCACCTCGAGCAGGGCTGTCACGTTCTGCCCCCATCGTGTCCCGGGCGCTGCGCAGCGTGCAACGATGCGCTGCAGAACCGGGACCCACGTTTCACCGGAGTGATGCTGGGCCCCGGTTCAGCGGCGCGACACTGCGCTTCGCTTGTGCTGCAGCGCGCCCGGGGCACGAGGAGGAACAGCGCGGCCATCACGACACCAGCCTTTCCAGCGGCGCCTTGATGCAGCGCGACCAGCGGCCGGGGCCAACCGCGGCCAGCGGCGGCGGCGCCTTGGCGCAGGCTTCCGCCACGAAAGGACAGCGCGCGGCAAAGCGGCAGCCGGAGGGCAGCTTCGCCATGTTCGGCACCATGCCCTGGATCGTCGCAAGATGGGAGGCCCGGCGATCGAGCCGCGGGATCGAGCCAAGCAGGCCGACAGTGTAGGGATGCTGAGGCGAAGCGAACAATTCTTCGACGCTCGCGCGCTCGACGATCTCGCCGGCATACATCACGGCGACTTCGTCACAGACCTCGGCGACGACGCCGAGATCATGGGTGATCAGGATGATCGCCGCTCCGCTCGCTGCCTTCAGTTCGTGCATCAAATCGAGGATTTGCGCCTGCAAGGTGACGTCAAGCGCCGTGGTCGGTTCGTCCGCGATCAGGAGCTTTGGATCGCAGGCGAGCGCCATCGCGATCATCACGCGCTGGCGCATGCCGCCGGAGAGCTTGTGCGGATATTCGTCGATGCGCCGTTCCGGCGAGGGGATGTGAACGCGGCGCAAGAGTTCGATCGCGCGCTCCCGCGCACCGCGGCGCGATCCGCCGCGATGGCACAGAATGGTCTCGGTGATCTGGTCGCCGATCGTAAAGCTCGGATTGAGCGAGGTCATCGGCTCCTGAAAAATCATGGCCAGGCGGTTGCCGCGCAGCTCGCGCAGCGTCTGCTCGGTCGTTTGCAGCAGGTCGAAACCGTCAAACCGGATCGAGCCGCCGACCTCGGCGGTTTGTTTCGGCAACAGGCCCATGATCGCGAGCGAGGTTACGCTCTTGCCGCAGCCGGATTCACCGACCAGCCCCAGCGTCGCGCCATTGGCGACGGAAAGGTCGACGCGATCGACGGCGTGGGTGGTGCGGCCGTCATCGCCATGGAACAGCACGCGCAGGCCTTCGATTTCGATCAGCGGCGCCGCGCTCATCGTTGGCCCGCAATCGCGGCGTCGATGGCCGCGCGATCGGTGATCCCGGCCGGGTTCTCGCGTGTCGGCAGGAATTTCCTGAAATGCTCCCAGCGCTCGCGGCTCACCTGTTCGAGCCGCTCCAGCTCGGCCAGCGGATCGGTGTGGTCGTCGACGCGCAGGTCGAGATCGGACCACTCCTCGCTGCCGTGGATCAGAAGTGCTGCCGACTGTTTGCCGCGCTTGTCGCCGCCGGCTTTTTCGCCTGCGCGCATCGCCGCGATCAGGCGGCGCGCCAACGGCAAGCCTGCGTTCGCGACATAAGCCTTTGCGGTATCGTCGAGCACCGCCGCGCCTGCCAGCATATTGCCGGCGAGAGAAAATCCGTCACCCTCGATATGCCCGCACCATTCGACGCATTCGCCGCCGGTGTGAGCGGCGATCCGGCCGCTCGCGTCCATGATGTGAAGCTGCCGGCTCTCGCGGCCGCTATCGGCTGATATCAGCGCGTCCACGATCTCGCGCGGGCTCCTGCCTTCGCGCAAGAGTTTCACGCCGTCGATGCCGTAATAGGGATTGACCAGCGCCTGCGTCGCGACGGCGCCGATGCCGGCGGCGATATGCGGCACCCGCGCGCCGACCGCGAAAAACTTGGTCGCGACCGCGATGCCTATTTGGCCGGTAGCGCTGTCGTGGGCGATGATCGACCAGGTCATCTTTGGTTATCGTCCGGCCGCGTAGCCTTGCATGCCCCGGGGATTGGCGGCGGCGCGACGGCGCCGGCCAATCCTGGAGGCAGCGGTGAGGCGGCCTTCCGACCAGTCGGGCCCGGTCTCGACGATATGGCCGCGGCGTTGCAGGTTGTCGACGCTCGCCTTCGGCACGCGGTTCTCGACCACGACCACGCCGGGCCGCGCGGTGCGCGGCCAGAACGAGATCGGGAAATGCTCCGAATGCCACGCCGGCGCGTCGATCGCTTCCTGCAGATTCAGTTTGGCGTGGACGTGCCGCAGGAAGAATTGCGTGGTCCATTGATCCTGCTGGTCGCCGCCGGGCGATCCCCAGGCGAGATACGGCTCGCCGTCGCGCAGCGCAAGCGTCGGTGAAAGGGTGGTGCGCGGACGCTTGCCCGGCGCCAGCGCGGCCGGATGATCTTCTTCCAGCCAGAACATCTGCGCGCGGCTGCCAAGGCAGAAGCCGAGTTCGGGAATCACGGGCGATGATTGCAGCCAGCCACCGGACGGGGTTGCAGAGACCATGTTGCCGGCCTGGTCGATGATGTCGAAATGCACGGTATCGCCGCGCACCTCGCCGAAACGCCCGACCGTCGGCTCGCCCGCGCCCATGGCGCCGACGGCCTCGCGGTTGCCCTCCGCGCGGCGCAGTTTTACCACCGCTCCAAAGCCTTCGACCGAGCCCGGAATGAAATCGAGCGAGGCTTTTTCCGTGACCAGCTTGCGGCGCTCGTCGTTATAGGCATCCGACAGCAGGGTGGCGATCGGGATTTCGGAAAAATTCGGGTCGCCATAAAACTTCTCGCGATCGGCATAGGCGAGTTTGGCGCATTCGACCTGCAAGTGAATGAATTCGGGGCCGGCGGGATCGAGCCCGTCGAGCGCAAAACCTTTCAACAGCGCCAGCTGCTGCAGCATCACCGGGCCCTGGCTCCAGACGCCGGCCTTGCAGACGGTGTAGCGGCCGTAATCGTAGGTCAGCGGTGCTTCGATCGTTGGCTGCCAGCGCGCCATGTCGTCGGCGCTTAGCACGCCCTTATGCGGCGAGCCCGAGACATCCATCACCTCCTGCGTCCGGCAGAATCTGTCGATCGCCTCCGCAACAAAACCCTGCGACCAGGCTTTTCGCGCCCGTTCGATCTGGGCGGTGCGATCGGCGCCCGCGCTTTCCGCCTCTTTCAGGATCCGGGCATAGGTTTCCGAAAGCTGCTTGTTGGTGAAGAGCGTGCCGGGTTTTGGCACTTCGTTATTCGGCAGGTAAACCGCGGCCGAAGTCTTCCAGTGCTTGCGGAACATCTGCTCGACCGTCTTGATCGTCGCCGACGCTCGCTCGACCAGCGGATAGCCGTCGCGGGCGTAAGCGATCGCAGGCTCCAGCACATCGGATAACCGCATCGTGCCGTAGTCGCGCAAGAGCAGCATCCAGGATTCGAACATGCCGGGCACGCAGGCCGCCAACAGGCCGGTGCCGGGCACCATCTCAAGGCCCTCGCTGCGGTAATGTGCGATGGTGGCGCGCGCCGGCGCGGGACCCTGGCCACAAATCACCTCGATGCGGCCGCGCCTCGTATCATGCACAAGGATCGGGACGTCGCCGCCGGGACCGTTGAGATGCGGCTCGACCACCTGCAGGGTGAAGGCGGTGGCGACGCCGGCGTCAAAGGCGTTGCCGCCCTTTTCCAGAATCGCCATCCCGACCGCGGTGGCGATCCAGTGGGTGGATGTCACGACGCCAAACGTGCCCTCGATCTCAGGCCTGGTCGTGAACGGATCGGGATTGATCTTGCTCATGACAATCCATTATTTTTTTGCCATTGTTTTTTTGGCGCGATGTGGGCCGCACTTGATCACAGCCAGCCTGGTATGCCAACACGCGCCGCAGCATGTTTTTCCCGCACATCGCCGTGATTACGCAGGCGCTGGGGCCATGTTGACCGCGTGGCAGGCGACGCCGTCGATCAGCGCCGGAGCCTCGCGGCGACAGAGGTCCAAGGCCAGCGGGCAGCGCGGGTTGAAGGCGCAGCCGGGCGGCGGATCGATCGGATTGGGGATTTCGCCCTGGACCGGAATCCGCTGGCGGCCGGACATCGCCAGATCCGGCACCGCGCCCAGCAGCATCTTGGTATAGGGCATGCGGGGGGCAGCGAACAATTCGCGGCTTTCCGCGATCTCGACGATGCGGCCGAGATACATCACCCCGATCCGGTTCGCCATGTGCCGCACCACGGCAAGATTGTGACTGATGAAGAGGTAGGTCAGGCCGAACTTGTCCTGCAGGTCGCGCATCAGATTGAGGATCTGCGCCTGCACCGAGACGTCGAGCGCCGAGGTCGGTTCGTCGCAGACGATGAATTCGGCTTCGGAGGCGAGCGCGCGCGCAATCGCGATCCGTTGCCGCTGGCCGCCGGAGAATTCGTGCGGATATTTCATGCCGTCGTCGGCGTGCAAGCCCACCAGGCTCAACAGCTCGCCGACGCGCGCCTGAATGTTCGGCTCGCCCTGGATCAGGTCGAAAGCGCGGATCGGCTCCGCCACGATGGCATCGACGCGGAAGCGCGGATTGAGGCTCGCGTAAGGGTCCTGAAAGACCATCTGGATGCGGCGGCGCAGAAGCTGGCGCGCCTGAGCCTGCCTGGGGTCGATCATCGATACGCCGTCGATCACGACTTCGCCGGAGCTCGGCGGCAACAGTCCGACCACCATCCGCGCTACCGTGGTTTTCCCGGAGCCGGATTCGCCGACCAGGGCAAAGGTCTCGCCCTTCCTGATATCGAAAGTGACGCCGTCGACCGCCTTCAAGGAATCCGGATGACCACCTTCGAGCACGCGGTTGAGCCACGGTTTTGAGATGTCGAAGGCGCGGCGCAGGTGTCTCACCTCGACAAAGGGCGCCGCACTCATGCCGCGGTGTCCTTTGCGCTCGCGTCATGAAGGTGACAGGCAACGGCCTGCGCGCCGTGCCGGATCGGTTCCGGCCGCTCGACCCGGCAGCGATCAAAGGCAAAGGCGCAGCGCGGATTGAACGAGCAGCCTGACGGGATCGCCGACAGCCGCGGCATCGAGCCCGGAATCTGCACCAGCCGCTTGTCTTCGCCCGCAAGCGTCGGGATCGCGCCCATCAATCCCTTGGCATAGGGATGAAGCGGGTTCTGGATCACGTCCTGCAC
>Ga0210408_10001886_pt1 | contig 21172 bp, 12 predicted proteins | sample IncBWH4MmetaG_FD_155471 | JGI IMG/M metagenome (GOLD analysis project Ga0210408, IMG submission 155471) | Forest soil microbial communities from Barre Woods Harvard Forest LTER site, Petersham, Massachusetts, United States - Inc-BW-H-4-M | ecosystem: Environmental > Terrestrial > Soil >...
GCCGGCGTCGATCTGAGCGCCGAGCCCGACGACGTGACCGACATTCTCATCGATCTGGCGCAACGAGAAACCAAGGCCTTTTCAATGCACTTCGCCCGCGGGCTGGTTTCCGAGTTCAAGACGTCGGCGCGCCTGAACGAGCGCCCGCTCAAAGCCGCCGGCTTTCGCGTGCTCACCGCCCCGGACGTACCCTCGGTGCTGATCGAACTCGGGTTCGTGACGAACCCGCAGGACATCAAGCTCCTGACTTCGGATGCTTGGCGGGCGCGCGTTGCGGACTCCATGGTGCAGGCGATTGCAACCTTTTTTGCCACGCGCCTCGCCGGGACCGGCCCCGCCGGCGGCTCCAATTGAACCATGGTTGGGTGGCCTCACTTCGACCATAAAAGCGGGCGACCACGGTACCGGCGGCGCGGGGGAACCAGGGACGGTCTCCCGCATGCGAATGCATCTGTAGAGCGCGTGTAAGCGGTTATTGCGGCGTCGATAACACCGGATTCGCCGCGGCAGGGACGCCGTGGGGAGAGGGCGGTTCGGATGAAGCGGCTGTTGCGCTTCTTAGGCTTCCTGTTCACCGTCGGAACGATCCTGTTTCTCGTCGGCGTGGCCGCCGCCGCCGGCCTGTTCTGGCATTTCTCCAAGGGCTTGCCGGAGTATTCGCAGCTGCAGGATTACGAACCGCCGGTGATGACCCGGGTGCACGCCGCGGACGGCGCGCTGCTCGCCGAATACGCGCGCGAGCGCCGCCTCTACCTGCCGATCCAGGCGATCCCCAAGCTCGTGATCAACTCCTTCATCGCGGCGGAGGACAAGAATTTCTACGAGCATGGCGGCGTCGACGTCACCGGCATCGCCCGCGCCGCCGTGGTCTTCATCGAAAATTTCGGCAGCAACCGACGGCCGCAGGGCGCCTCCACCATCACCCAGCAGGTGGCGAAGAATTTCCTGCTGACCAACGAGGTCTCGCTCGACCGCAAGGTGAAGGAAGCGCTGTTGGCGATGCGCATCGAGCGCACCTATTCCAAACAGAAGATCCTCGAGCTTTATCTCAACGAAATCTACTTAGGCATGGGCGCCTACGGGATCGCCGCGGCCTCGCTGCTTTATTTCGACAAGTCGGTCGATCAGCTCACGATCGCCGAAGCCGCCTATCTCGCGGCGCTGCCGAAGGCGCCCAACAACTATCATCCGTTCCGCGCGCGCGAACGCGCGATCGAACGGCGCAACTACGTGATCGATCGCCTGGTCGAGGACCGCTACATCTCCCCGCAGGACGGCGAGAAGGCAAAGAAAGAGCCGCTCAACGTCACGCCGCGCCCGACCGGCGCGCACATCTTCGCCGCCGAGTACTTCGCCGAGGAAGTGCGGCGCGAGATTTACGACAAATACGGCGAGACCAAGCTCTACGAGGGCGGGCTCTCCGTGCGCACCACGCTCGATCCCAAGCTGCAGGTGATGGCGCGCAAGGCGCTCGATGACGGCCTGGTGCGCTTCGACGAGTCGAAGGGCTGGCGCGGCCCGGTCACCAAGATCGACCTGACCGGCGACTGGGGCGTCAAGCTCGTCGAGGTGCGCGCGCTCGCCGACATCGCGCCGTGGCGGCTCGCGGTGGTGCTCGAAAGCGGCGACCAGGCCGCGCGCATCGGCTTGCAGCCCACGCGCGAGCCGGGCGGCTCGGTGGTGAAGGAACGCCAGATCGGCATCATTCCCCTCGACGGGGTGAAATGGGCCAAGCCCGCCGCCGGCGCCGAGCGCTTCAAGGCAGTCACCAAGGTGAGCCAGGTGCTCCAGCCGGGCGACGTGGTCTACGTCGAACCGGGCGGTAAGGACCCGAACCAGTTCCGTCTGCGCCAGCTTCCCGAAGTCTCGGGCGGGCTCGTGGCGATGGACCCGCAGACCGGGCGCGTGCTCGCGCTGGTGGGTGGCTTCTCCTACGACCAGAGCCAGTTCAATCGCGCCACCCAGGCGCTGCGCCAGCCCGGCTCCTCGTTCAAGCCGTTCGTCTATGCCGCCGCCATCGATAACGGCTACACGCCATCGTCGATCGTGATGGACGCGCCGGTCGAGATCGACCAGGGGCCGGGGCTGCCGCCGTGGCGTCCGGAGAACTTCGAGTCCGGCAAATATTTCGGCCCGCAAACGCTGCGCTTCGGCATCGAGCATTCACGCAACGTGATGACCGTGCGGCTCGCCCAGGACCTCGGCATGCCGCTGATCACCGAGTATGCGAAACGCTTCGGCGTCTACGACGACCTGCCGGCCTATCTGTCGTTCGCGCTCGGCGCCGGTGAGACCACCGTGATGCGGATGACCACGGCCTATTCGATGTTCGCCAACGGCGGCCGGCGCATCACGGCGACGCTGATCGACCGCATCCAGGACCGTTACGGAAAGACGATCTATCGTCACGACACGCGCGAGTGCCGCGGCTGCGACGCGGACAAATGGACGAGCCAGCCCGAGCCTTCGCTCGTCGACCGGCGCGAGCAGGTGATCGACCCGATGACCGCCTATCAGATCACCTCGATCATGGAAGGCGTCGTGCAACGCGGCACCGCGACCGTGGTGCGCGAGGTGGGCAAGCCGGTCGCCGGCAAGACCGGCACCACCAACGAAGACAAGGACACCTGGTTCGTCGGCTTCACGCCCAATATGGCGGTCGGCTGCTACGTCGGCTACGACAAGCCGCGCTCGCTCGGCCGCGACGCGACCGGCGGTCACACCGCCGCGCCGATCGTCAAGGACTTTCTCAAGGCCGCGCTCGCCGACAAGCCGGGCGTCCCGTTCGCCCCGCCGCCCGGCATCAAGCTCATCCGCGTCGACCTCAACAGCGGCCTGCGCGCCGGGCCCAACAGCACGAAGGTGATCGTCGAAGCCTTCAAGCCGGGCACGGCGCCGCCCGACGGCTATTCGGCCGTCGGCTTCGCCAGCCCCGACGGCATGCCGGTGAGCGTGTCCCCGGAAGCCGACCGCAATGTCCGCGCCGGCACGGGATTGTATTAAGCGGTTATTGGCTCGCGTCATTGCGGCTGCGCCGGCGCAGCGCTACATCACGCGCACATTAGTGAATCGTGACGAAGCGCTAGTGTGGCGGTTCAGAAGTCCGCATCATTCTTGCGAGCCGAGTCCGAGATGCGGACTTCTGAACCAAAGCCACACTAGATCAATAGGTTGCTAGTGCCCTTCGATTCCGAAGTTCGCAAACGAGGGCGCCACAGAATGATGCGAACTTCGGAATCGGGGCACTAGCCGAACTCCCATGCGCCCAGAAACGCAAAGCGACATCGATGCGATCAGGCAGTCGATCGGGCTGCTGAGGAGGCATCTTTGACGTCGACAAGTCGCAGAAGCGCCTCGCCGAACTGAACCGCCAGGCGGAAGACCCCAACCTGTGGAACGATCAGGCGCGCGCCCAGCGCGTCATGCAGGAACGCACTGCGCTGGAAGACAGCCTCGGCTCGATCGGCCGCATCGAGCAGGAACTCGACGACCAGATCACGATGATCGAACTCGGCGAGGCCGAGAAGGACGCCAAGGTCGTGGCCGAGGCGGAGGCCGCGCTCAAGAAGCTCAAGTCCGACGGCGAACGGCGCGTGCTCGAAGCGCTGCTCTCGGGCGAGGCGGACGGCAACGACAGCTTTCTCGAGGTTCATGCCGGCGCCGGCGGCACCGAAAGCCAGGACTGGGCGAACATGCTCTTGCGCATGTACGTGCGCTGGGCCGAGCAGCACGGTCACAAGATCGAATATCTGGAAGAGACACCGGGTGAAGAAGCGGGCATCAAGTCGGCGACGATCCGCATCAAGGGTCGCAATGCGTACGGCTGGCTCAAGACCGAGGACGGCGTGCACCGCCTGGTGCGCATCTCGCCGTTCGATTCCAACGCGCGGCGCCACACGTCGTTTGCCAGCATTACGGCTTATCCGGTGGTCGACGACCGCATCAAGATCGACATCAAGGAGTCCGACGTGCGCGTCGACACCATGCGCTCGGGTGGCGCCGGCGGCCAGCACGTGAACAAGACCGAGTCGGCGATCAGGCTTACCCATATGCCCACCAACATCGTCGTGGTGTGCCAGAACGACCGCTCGCAGCACCGCAACCGCGCGCAAGCCTGGGACATGCTGCGCGCGCGGCTTTATGAGCTCGAATTGAAGAAGCGCGAGGAGAAGGCCGCGGCCGAACAGGCGGCCAAGACCGACATCGGCTGGGGCCACCAGATTCGCTCCTACGTGCTCCAGCCCTATCAGATGGTCAAAGATTTGCGCACCGGCATCTCGACTTCGGACACGCAAGGCGTGCTCGACGGCGACCTCGACCAGTTCATGGAGGCGGCACTCGCGCAACGCGCCTTCGGCGGGGCGCCCGAGGCGGTCGAGGACGTGGAGTAATAAGGCGCATTACCGGCCGACACCTCTTCGCTCGCCCGCGCGAGCTACGGCGGGTCTGGCGGTCCACCGAGCGCGGAGCGCGAAGCCGGATGGGCCCGCGTCATGCGCCGACACTCACTCCCTGCTTCTGACTAGAATTCACATTTTATTCACGCTGAACTCACGGCACCATACTTGCCCAACGTGACTTTTGCTCGATAGTTGTTGCCCTCTCACAAGGGGGCTTTCATGAGCAAATTCTTGCGAAAGAGCATCGTGACAATGTTAGCGGCCGGTTACTGCACAGGGTTCGCGCTCAAAGCGCAGGGCCAGCACCCAGGCGATTCACTCTCCGATTTGACGGCCGAAATACTGAAACAAGCCACAACGTCAGCCGGTCACGCGCCGGAACGAGGGCACGCTTCGCCGGATGCCTTCAAGAATGCGAAAGCCACTAAGAAATTCAACTTCGCTTTCAATCGTCACTTGTCGATTCTAGTTACAGATGTTGACACCGTTAGTGAAATCAAATTCTCCGAAGTAATGGGCCAATTTGTCAAACAAAATAAGGATCGTGGGGGCGATCAGTGGCAAACGCGAGAGATGCTATTTCACCAGTGGTGGGATACAGCGAATAAAAAACCGGGTTTGGCGACCGGACCGCACTGCGATGACTCACCACCGCAAGATAGCGAGCAAGATATTTATCGCTGCCCGCGAAGAGAAGGCAATGAGGCGACAAATACCAAGGTCTTCACGGACGAGCCTGACGGCGATAACGCATACAGCGCTGTTGCGTTCGTCAATCGCTTCGATCTGTACTCCCCTTCGAAGCAGCTGAGTAATGGCCAAGTCGAATACCCCGATTGCGGAGAGTACCGGGTCATCTTTGCCCGCAATTCGGGAAAAACCATTGGAGCGCAGTCAGGCCCAGACGGGAACGGCGGACCCGCGCCCACGAAGACGGGCGTCCTTACCAATCGCAATTTGATTTCGTTCGAAGCGCGGGTCGCAAATCCGACTCCGCGGCAAAGCGCAAGCGCACCGCCAGCCGTCGGTTGCCTACCGATTCTTACGTTCTGGTACAGCCTCTCCGATCCGGAAATGAATGGAAAAGAGCGCGGCAAAAGGCTGCGCGAATTCTTCTTGAACGGTAAAATGACGGGAACCGGCGGCTCGATCGACCCAGTTATCGACATCAAGAACTTTTTCTTCAAGACCGGGCAAATTCGAACCAACCAGTTCCTGGCAAACACGGTCACCAATGTTCCGGCCCAGCGCCCGAGTTCTTACGGCCCTGGCATACCCGCTTCGATGACGATCGATCCCAACGACTGGACGCTCAGGGAGTTTCGGACTTTTGTTGCTGCCGACGGTACCTTGCTGATCGTCCCTGATACCACCAAGTCGACCCCGGCCACCAATCTCTTCAAACCGGGTACAATTGATCCCCGCCTGACGATATTGACTAAGGCAATTCGTGATCAAATTCGCGATGTGCTGGGCGGCGGGACAGCACTTGGTGAACAAGACATCAATTCGATCAAGTTCGCGACGCTTAGTGTAGGTGCAAATGCCTTCGAAAGCGACGAAAGCAAACAGGCTGAGGGTGATATCGTCAGCGTGTACAATAACAGCGTGCTGTTCACGGCGGCGATTCAAGATGACTTGAACAACGTCAATTCCAATTTAACGCCCGCGAATGTAATCGATCGAATTCGTACCCAAACTTGTGCCGGATGCCATCAGTACAGTGACACGCAGGTGAAAGTGGGTTCGAATACGTTTGGTTTCGATACCGAGACCGGACTGGGTGGAAGGGCCCACTGGCCGACGAAGGCCTGTGGCGACGTGGACGCGACCTGCGTGCTTCCAGCCGGCGTGTTTATCGTCAAAACCGCCGATAAACACCCACCAATGCAATTCACGCAGGTTTCGGAGATGATTCTAACGCCATCAATCGCCGACAAGGGCAAGCGATGGAGATACGCGATATCGACGACGGTGGAATGCATGCTGGATTACAGAGAAGCGGTCATTGAGCAGGCGCTGGGCGTGTCGCAGACGATTGCGAGCCACTGTCCGGCTCCGCATTGATATTCATTCCGTACCGGCTCGTCAGTTTGGCGAGCCGGTACACGGCATTGAGTCGCAACGATAGCTTATTCACTTCTCAATCGTGTCCGGGACATGCTTCAAACTGTCACGTCCGCGCGAATGTATGAATTATTTGCCATGCCGGATACGCGTAAGTTCAATCGGAAAATGCTCTAAATCTTACGTGCCGCCGTTCGCGCGGCGATCGCCGCGACGGCTTTGTGCGCCGATAAAATCGCGCCCTCCTGCCAGGCCGGCACGTTGCTCAGGTGCTCGCCGGCGAGGAAGAACGGCCCGTCGGGTTCGAGCAGCACCGGATAGGCATTGCGTTTGCTCTCCTCGCTCCATTCGCACCAGGCGCCGTGGGAAAACGGCACCTTGCTCCAGGCGATCGAAATCCCGTGCGCGACCTCGGCGGGATATTGCGGATGCAGCTTCGCGCCCTGTTCGGTCGCGCGGCGCAGGCGCTCGGCCGGCGACTGCGCGGCGAAGCGTTCGCCGAGCTGATGAGTCCAGGTGTAGGCGCCGAGCAGAATGCCATCGCGGCCGTGAAAATTGGTCGATGGGTACCAGACCTGCGTGATGTCCTGGGTGGTCCAGGAGATGCCGCCGTAGATTTGCTCGTCCTCTTCCCAGAAGCGGCGGGCCGCATAGAAGCCGATTTTGCCGGAGGCCATATAGTCGCCGGCGCCCGCCGCGACGGCAGTTTGATAGGCCGGCGAGAAATCAACCGTCACGCGGCGCAGCGCCGAGAGCGGCAGCGTGATGAGCACGAACGGCGCCTCGATCGACGTCTCCGCGCCGCTGCGGCCGCGGTAGAATACGCGCGCCTCGGTCTCGCCGGTGCGGGCGACCCGCGTCACCACCGCGTTGTAGACGATCATCCTGTCGAGCCGCGACGCGAAGGCGGCGGCAATGCGGTCCATGCCGCCAACCGGCTGCAGCATGGTCGCGGCCTGCGTGAACCCGTCCGGAAAGCTCGTTACCGTCTGCCAGAACGGAATTTGCGTCAGGGTTTTGAGCGCGAGCGGTGAATTGAGTTTGCCGAACTCGAGCCCCGCACCGGGAAGCACCTCGTAGCCGGCGCGCGGCGAGCCCCGGTACGTGAGATCTTTGCCGAGCGCACCGAAGCCGTGCACGAACGCCAGCAGTTTTTCCTTATCGAGATCGCCGAGCGCCTCATCGAGCGCGCCTTTGTTGATGGCCTTGGCAAGCAGCTCGGCGAAATGGCCGGCGGTATCGCCGCGCACCTGGCGCTGACGCACCGGCTTGCCCTCGAACGCAGCATCGTGCTGGAGCAGCGCGTTGCGATTATCGTTGACGATCACTTCGAGCGGCACGCCGAAGGCGCGGCAGTAGCCGAGGATCGCCGCGTGATGTTGGGGCAGCCGCGCCGGTCCGGGATTGAAATAAAGATGCTCGGCGCCACCCCATTCGACCGTCTGCACGCTGTCGGTTTCTTCCACGCGGTCGCCGCCGCGCAGGGTCCAGGCGCGCCCGCCCGGCCGGTCACGCGCTTCAAGCACCACGCATTCGTAGCCGGCCTTGGTGAGCTCATAAGCCGCGGTGAGCCCGGCGATGCCGGCACCGAGGATGACGACGCGCACACCGCGGCCCGACTCCGGCGCGAGCTGCGGTGGGCCGGCGTAGGCGGGGAGGGGCAGCAGTCCCATCGCCGCCATGGTGTTGTAGACCGCCGTGTAGCCGCCGGCCTTGCCGACCAGATTGATGAACGTGCGGCGGGTGGGATTCTTCATGAGCGAATGGCGAATAGCGAGTAGCGAATAGCGAATAGTAGGCGAGCCGGGCCCGGCTTACCACTCACTATTCGCTATTCGCCTCTTCAGCGGCGCGACGTTCTTTGCCCTGATGTGCAAAGCCCCGGGATATGCTCCCGGGGCCATGAGATCATCCGTCGCGCCGGAACGGATCGGCCGGCGTCACGGGAAGTAGTGATTCACACCGATCTTGATGATGGCCTTCGAGTCGGTAACCGCGAACTGCTGCATGGTCGCTGCCGCGCTGGGATAGGCGACATTGTGGGACGGATAGCCGATGAAGTTGAACTCGGCCTTAACGGTCCAACTACCCGGGATCGAGATGACATGCTCCCAGCCGAAACCCACGAGCCAACCGCCGACCGTCTGGTTCAAGGTCGCACTGCAAGTCCCGGTATTGGTAATGAGGAAGCATGAATGCGTCGTGGGAAAGTCGTCGTGCCATTCCGTATAGCGGAACCGGCCCAGCACCCCGCCGCCCTTGACGTACAGGAGGTCCATACCGCCGGGAAGCACGTGCCCGAGACGCAGCGCGATGTCGCCGTCCCAAAGGTTCCGCGATTCGAAGCGCGAGAACGTTCCGGGGTCGGCCCCATCCTCCGGGGCGGTAGCGCTCCCCTTGATCCCCGACCAGAACAGCTCGCCCTCGATGCCGACGAGCCAACCGGGCGCCCACTGCCAATTGCAACCGGCCTGACCGCCGGCCACGCCGCCGTTGGTGTTGTGGTCGAACGGGCCGAACTCGGCTGGAAAACCTTCATTCTCGGTCTGGCCGGACGCGATGGCCAAGCCGAAGTCGTTCTTGTCCCGACCCCAGCCCCATCCGGCATGGACACCGACATAGCATCTGGCCCAGTTGAACGCCGGCGCGGCCAGGAGCGGCGCTTTGAGCGGCATATCGGCGGCGCCAGCCGGACCGCCTGCGGTCAAGGCCAGCAGCCCCACTATTCCCAGGAAATATTTTTTCATGACGTCCCCCTGACGAAGCAGCGCAGGTCCCCTGCCAATTTACGCTGCGTGTAGAGGTTGTGGGGGCTAACCGTAAGTGTCAAGAAAGCCAGCGGACCGCAGTGCGTTTTCCGCGTGCGGTGTGGCACTTGAGACACACCGCCGACATAGTCCGTTACCGTTGACCGGTCGGATATAACTTCAACCTCGAAATCGTCGAACTAAATCACGCCGGCGAGGCGCAGGCCGGCGCGCAGGAACCGCTGCGGATCGACCGCTTCGCCGTCGATCCGGGTTTCGTAATGCAGATGCGGTCCGGTGGAGCGGCCGGTCGAGCCCATGCGGCCGACGACTTGCCCGCTGCGCACGTTCTGGCCCACGTCGACGTCGATCGAAGAGAGATGGCCGTAGCGGGTCGAGAGCCCGTTGCCATGGTCGATCTCGACCATCTTGCCGTAGCCGCCGCTCCAGCCGGTATGGGTGACGGTGCCGGCGGCGGTGGCGCGGATCGCCTCGCCGGTCTCGCCGCGGAAATCGAGGCCGGTGTGCATGGCAGGGATATGCAGGAACGGATCGACCCGCATGCCGAAGCCCGACGTGGTGTCGATCTCGCCCGGCACCGGCTTGCGCACCGGCACCGCCGCGAGCGCGCGCGTGAGACGGTCGAGGAGGCCGCGCGCCGTGCTGATGCGCAGCAACTGACGCTCGAACCCGACGTTTTCCGGCGTCATTTTCGCCGGCACGAACGGCCCGCCCATCGCGCGCGGCTGGGTCAGCGGCAACTTGCCGAGGTCGACGCCAATTTCGCCCAGCACGCGACGGATGTGCTTTGCCTTGGCGTCGTAATTCTCTTCCAGCGTGTTGAGGCTCGACTGCTGGCGCGCTTCCACGCGGTCGAGCGCGCTTTGCAGGCGCGCGAGCGTCGCCTCGATTCCGGCCGCGCGCGGATCGAGCCGCGCCTCGCGCTCGCGGGGCGTACCGAAAATGACGGTGTCGTTGATGGGCGAGGGCTTGGGGGTGGGAACGGGCTTGTCGCCGATGATCTGCGGCCGGCTGTTCGGCCGGACCGAGCCGGTCGGTGTCTGATCGGGCAGCCCGGAGAACGCCGAGGCGCGCGATTCCAAGACGGCCTCGCGCCGCACCAATTGCTCGAGTTTCTGCTCATACTGCTCCTGGTCGAGCAGCTGACGGCTCGCGAAACGATCGACCTGCGCGCGCAGCTCGGCGATGCGGTCTTCGTAGCCGTATTGCATCTGCGCCTGGCGCGAAATGAGCCGCGTGAGCAGGTCCTCACGAAACGCGAAGTAACTCGCGGTGCCCAGCGACCACGCGGTCATCAGCACCAGCGCGCCGACGACGCTCCAGAAGGCGAGCGGCCCGAGCCGGACCTGGCGCCCGCCGTGACCGAGTGTCCACGCCGCGCCCCCGCCCGGGCGGTGGCGCGCATGGCCGGCGCCCGACGGCTTGCGATGATGCTCGCGCAGGTGGGACGGAACTCGGTCGGACATCGGCGCTCCGGCGACGGCCGCACTGGTGTCCCGATTCCGAAGTTCGCCCAACTTTGCCGCACGCTCGGAAGCGAACTTCGGAATCCAAGGACACTAGCCACGTTATGTTTCTAGTGCCGCTTTGAACCCGAAGTTCGCAACCGGTCTTGCGGCAATCGGGGTGCGAACTTCGGGTTCGCGGCACTAGTGTCCGACGCGATCGCGCGATTTCACCGTGGTATGGTTAATTTTCAGCAAAAAGCCGGGGCACAATTGTGAGGAACGGTTTGCAGCTCGTTTACAACGCCTTTGCGGCGGCGAGCACCTCCTCGGCGTGGCCGTCGACTTTGACCTTCGGCCACACGCGGGCGATTCGCCCATCGGCTCCAATCAGGAAGGTGGCGCGGGTGATGCCCATGTAGGTGCGCCCGTACATGGATTTCTCGCCCCAGACGCCGTAGTCCGTGAGCATCTTGTGGCTTTCGTCGGACGCGAGCGGGATCGCGAGCTTGTGCTTGCGCTTGAAAGCGTCCTGCGCCTTCACCGGATCGGCAGACACGCCGAGGATCGCGGTATCGGCCTTGGCGAAGGCGGACTTGAGGCCGTTGAACGCGATCGCTTCGCGCGTGCAGCCCGGGGTATCGGCTTTCGGATAGAAGTAGAGCACGAGCTTCTTGCCGCGGAAGTTCTTGAGCGAGACCTTGCCGCTGTCGTCGCCGACGAGGCTGAAGTCCGGCGCCTTGGCGCCGACCGCGGGCGTTTCCGCCATATGCCTTCCTTTCGTCGCTTTCGCAGGGCCAATGTGGAGCCGGAGTATAGGGGGAGGCTGCTGCTGGTTCGAGCGCTTCGCGCAGAAGTTCCGAATCGGCCGCTAAACAGCACAGGCGCACCGGACGGACAGGCGCGGCGATCGAGGGGACGCCCGACCGGGTATGTGGGACACGCGCAGTATTCCGGGCCTCGGCACCGGCGTCGTCCAGCGTTCGTGGGAGGCGCTGCGCGGCTACGCGCGCGCGGCCTTAGATGCGGTTGTGGCGATGGCCCATTCCGCTGAGACCCATGAGCGGCTGCATCACCTGCTCACCGGCCGCCGCGGGCGGCTGATCAAAATCGCTTTCGGGCTGGGCGTTGCGGGCTGCCTCTTCGTCATCGCGGTCTCGATCCTGTGGCTACGGCTCGCGAGCGGTCCGCTCTCCCTCGATATGCTCACGCCATGGCTCACCGCCGCGATCGAGGAGCGGCTCGGCGGGCACAATCGCGTCGAAGTCGGCGGCACGCAGATCGAGCGGACCGAACAGGGCCGCATGGCGGTGCGCTTGCGCGATGTGCTGGTGCGGGACGAGCGGGGCGCAATCGTTGCGGTCGCCCCCAAGGCGGAAGTCGGCGTCTCTGTTGCCAACCTTCTCGTCGGCCGCATTCGCCCGCAACGGCTGAGCCTCATCGGCGCCGGCATGGCCGTTCGCGTCGAGGCGGATGGACAAGTGACCGTCTTCGCCGGCGCCGAGCAGCGCCCGATCGCCGGGCCCAAGCGCGCGCCGCCCGTACCGGGCGCCACGCTTTCGATGCTGCCGCCCGCACAAGCTCCGGTCGGGCCTGCCGAGCCTCCGTCGTCCCCGACCGGACTGGCAGGGATTCTCGGCTGGCTCGATCGGCTCGATGCGCTCGGACTGGACGCCCAGGGGCTCGCAGAAATCGGGCTGAAGAGCGGCAGCATTGCCATCGACGACCGGCGCAGCGGCAAGCACCTGCAATTCGACAACATCGATCTCAGCCTGACGCGCCCGGAAAACGGCAGCGTCGCTTTGGTCTTGGCGTCGACCGGCGCCGACGGCCCGTGGTCGCTGACCGCAACGGTGACGCCGAAGCCCGACGGCGGGCGGCTGATCGAAGCCGTTGCGCGCGACGTCTCACCCAAGGACCTGCTGCTGGCGCTGCGCGCCGATGTCGAACACATCGAGGCCGATACGCCGATCTCGGCGACGGTCCGCGCCGAGATCGGGCCGAATGCCGCGCCGCTTGCGCTCGAGGGCCAGATCATCGTCGGGGCCGGTTTGATCCTCGATCCGTCCCAACCGCTCAGCCGCCTGCGCATCGACGAGGCGCAGGTGGGCCTGCATTGGGATCCGGAACGCCGCCTGCTGCGCACGCCGATCGAAATTTCCGCGGGCGAGAATCATTTGTCGCTGATGGGTCAGCTGGAAGTGCCGGCCAAACGCGGCGCGCCCTGGGGCTTGGCGGTCACCGGCGGGCGGTTTGAACTGAGTTCGGTCGAGAACAAGCGCGAGCCGCCGCTGGTGCTCGATCGCGTGAGCATGCACGGCCGTATCGATACGGTGGCTCACCGTTTTGAGATCGAGCGCGCGGAAATCTCGGGTGGCAACGTCGCCGTGAACTTCGCCGGCACGCTCGATTCTTCCGGAACCGAGCCGCGCCTGGTCGGGAGCCTCACCGGAACGCCGATGCCGGCGAGCGTGCTCAAAGAGATGTGGCCGGCGTCGGTTTCTGCGAAGGTCCGCGCCTGGGTGATCAAACACGTCCTCGCCGGCACGGTCGATCGCATGACAATGTCGGTCAACGCGCCCGTCAATACGCTGCGCGACGACGGGCCGCCGGTACCGGACGACGGCCTTTCCATCGACATCACCGGGAGCGGAGTTGCGCTGCAACCCTTCGAGGCGCTGCAGCCGTTCCGCGACGCGGATCTCAGCGTACGCATCGTCGGCCGCGCGGCCACGATCAAGATCGGTCACACCAATTATGTGCTGCCCACTTCGGGCCACAAGCTCGCGGTCTCGAACGCCGTGTTCGAAATTGCCGACATGCAGCCGAAGCCGCCGTATTCGCGCACGCGCTTTCGCGTCGACGGCAGCGTCGACGCGGCCGCCGAACTTGTGAGTTCCGGCCCGTTGCGCAGCGGCGCCACCATTCAGGTCGATCCCGCGACGAGCCGCGGCTCCTTCGTCGCGCAGGTCAGTGTCGGCATGCCGGTCGGCAGCGACCTTCCCGAACTTCAGGGATCGATCGCCTACGCGGTCGAGGCGGACGTCACGAACCTCTCGGTCGAGCGTCTGGTGCGGGGCCAGAAGCTCGAAGCCAACAGCGTGCACGTGAGCGCCAATCCCCAGGGCGTGCAGCTCAAGGGCGACGTGCGGATCGGCGGCACCCCCCTCTCGATCGATTATAAGAAACCGGTCGGCGAAGCCGACGCGGAAGTCCGGCTGCAGACGACGCTCGATGAAGCGACGCGCGCCCGCTTCAGCGCGGATTTAAGTTCCGTGCTGGGCGGCCCGGTGCCGGTAAAGCTCACTGGGCGAATCGGCTCGGGCGATCGCGAGAGCCGCTTCGTCGTCGACTGCGACCTCGTGCAAGCCAAGATCACCGATCTGCTGCCGGGCTGGGTCAAGTCGCCCGGCAAGCCCGGCCGCGCCACCTTCACCTTCGTCGACAAGGGACGCACCCTTCGGCTCGAGGACGTCGTGATCAACGGGCCCGGCACGCTGGTGAAGGGCACGGTCGAGATCGACACTGACGGCGATATCGTGCTCGCCAATTTCCCGACCTTCGCGCTTTCCGACGGCGACAAGGCGTCGATCAAAGCCGAGCGCGCGCAGGACGGCACCATGAAGGTGACGATGCGCAGCGACGTCTATGACGGCCGCGGCTTCGTCAAAACTGCCATGGGCGGGCCCGGCGGCGAGCAGAACGGGAAGGCGTCCGCGCGCGATCTCGATCTCGACCTCAAGGCCGGCGCGCTCGTTGGCTTCAACGGCGAGGTGCTGCGCAACGTCGACCTGCACATGTCGCGGCGTGCCGGGCAAATCCGCACCTTCAGCCTCAACGCCAGAGTCGGCCGCGACTCGACATTGGTCGGCGACTTGCGCGCTTACAGCAACGGCCACCAGGTCGTGTTCTTCCAGACCAACGACGCCGGCGCGCTGTTCCGCCTGACCGACACCTATCCGCGCATCGTCGGCGGCCAGATGTGGATCGCCATGGATCCGCCGACGCCGGAGCAGACGCCGCAGGACGGGCATTTGAGCGTTTCCAATTTCATCGTGCGCGGCGAGCCGGCGCTCGAGCGCATCGCCGGCGGCGCGGCGCCGAACGATCCGGGCCCGAAGCCGCAGGCCGGCGGCAATGGCGTCGACTTCACCGAGATGCGCGTCAATTTCACCAAGGGCCCCGGGCGGCTTGCGATCCGCGACGGGGTGGTGCGCGGCAACTCCGTCGGCGCGACGCTCGAAGGCCACATCGATTTCGCCCGCGACGACGTGCGCATGCACGGAACTTTCGTGCCGGCCTACGGGCTCAACAACATGTTCGCGCAGCCGCCGATCCTCGGCTTCTTTCTCGGCGGCGGACAAAAAGAGGGCTTGATCGGCATCACCTACGAAGTGGTGGGCTCGCCGCACGCGCCGACGTTGCGCGTCAATCCCATGTCCGCGCTGACTCCCGGCTTCACCCGCAAAATCTTCGAAGGTTTGGGTTCCCAGGAAGGCTTTTCTCAGCCCCAGGCCGAGGGGCGGTGAATAAGAGCGTCATGGCCGGGCTTGTCCCGGCCATCCACGTCTTTTTGTTTGTTCGTGCTTCGAAGAGGTGGGTGCCCAGCACAAGGCCGGGCATGACCGCGAGAAATCACACCGGCCGCAGCAGGACGTGGCGCTTGCGCCCGAGCGAGAGTTTGATCACGCCCTGCGGCGTCAAATTCGGCTGACCAAGCGTCATCTTCTCGTCGCCGACCCGCTGGTCGTTGACGCGCAGCCCGCCTTCCTTGATCTGACGGCGCGCTTCGCTGGTCGAAGCAACAAGGCCCGCACGCACGAAGGCGGTGAGAACGCCAATGCCGCGCTCGATCTCGGCGGAAGGGATTTCCACCGTCGGCAGCGTTTGCGCGAGCGCACCTTCTTCAAACGTCGTGCGCGCGGTTTCTGCGGCTGCCTCCGCTGCGGCGCGGCCGTGCAGTAGCGCGGTTGCTTCGGTCGCCAATACTTTTTTTGCTTCGTTGATGTCCTGGCCTTTGAGCGCGGCGAGTCGGTCGATCTCGGCGAGCGGCAGTTCGGTGAAGAGCTTTAGTAACTTCGCCACGTCGGCGTCATCGCTGTTGCGCCAGTACTGCCAATAATCGTACGGGCTCATCATGTCGGCGTTGAGCCACATCGAGCCGCTCTCGGTCTTGCCCATCTTGGTGCCGGCCGAAGTGAGCAGCAGGGGCGTGGTAAGCGCGAACAGCTCCGCGTCGAGCATGCGCCGGCCCAACTCAACACCGTTGATGATGTTTCCCCACTGATCCGACCCACCCATTTGCAGAATGCAGCCGTACCGTTTGTAAAGCTCGACGAAGTCGTAGGCCTGCAGGATCATGTAATTGAATTCGAGGAAGGTGAGCGGCTGCTCGCGATCGAGCCGCAGCTTGACCGAGTCGAACGTGAGCATGCGGTTGATGGTGAAGTGCCGGCCGACCTCGCGCAGGAAAGGGACATAGGTCAAACGGTCGAGCCATTCGGCGTTGTTCGCCATGATGGCGGGAGGAAAATCGAGGAAGCGGTCGAACACCGTGAGGATCGAGGCGATGTTGCGATCGATCTGCTCGTTCGACAGCAGCGTGCGGCTCGCATCCTTGCCCGACGGGTCGCCGATTTTGCTGGTGCCGCCGCCCATCAGCGCGATCGGCCGGTGGCCGGTCTTTTGCAGCCAGCGCAGCATCATGATGGTGATGAGATTGCCGATGTGCAGGCTGGGCGCCGTGGCGTCGAGGCCCACGTAAGCCGTGATCGGCCCCGCGGCGGCACGCGCGTCGAGGCCGGCCGCATCCGAGACCTGATGGATGAAGCCGCGGTCGGCGAGGACCTGCAGGAAGTCCGACTTGTACGTGCTCATCGGCGTAACGCCTGTCGGGTTATGGGCCGGTGGTGTAACAGGTCCGGCGTCCGATTCAACCAAGGTGCAGGGGAATGGCGAGCCTGACCGCGCTCGGGCTGATGAGCGGCACCTCGCTCGACGGCATCGATGCCGCGCTGATCGAGACCGATGGCGAGCGCGTCGCCCGCTTCGGTCCGGTCGGCTATCGGCCCTACGCGGAATCCGAGCGCGATCTCCTGCGCCGCGCGCTCGCCGCCGCGACTGGGCTCACCGACCGCACGGCGCGGCCGGGCGTGTTGGCCGAGGCCGAAGCCTTGGTGACGCGGGCGCATGCGGACGCCGTCGAGGACTTCTTCCGCGCGCAGCGCCTCGACCGCAAGGACATCGCCGTCGTCGGCTTTCACGGGCAAACCGTGCTGCACCGGCCCGAGCGCCGCCTCACCGTGCAGATCGGCGACGGGCAGGCGTTGGCGCGGCGCATCGGCGTGCCGGTCGTGTTTGATTTGCGCGCCGCCGACGTTGCCGCCGGAGGGCAGGGGGCGCCGCTCGTTCCGGTGTTCCACCGCGCGCTGGTCACGAATCTGCCGCGACCGCATCCGGTCGCTGTGCTCAACATCGGCGGCGTGGCCAACGTTACTTATATCGACGGCGCCGAGCTGATCGCTTGCGATACCGGACCCGGCAACGCGCTTCTCGACGATTGCATGATGGCGAAGAGCGGTGCGCCGTACGATCGCGACGGCGCCGCGGCGGCGCGAGGGCAGGTGGACGAGAGTTGGCTCGCCGCCGCGCTCGCGCATCCGTATTTTGCCGGGCCACCGCCCAAATCGCTCGACCGCAATGCGTTCGCGAGCCTCGATGCGTCCGGGTTGTCGGTTGCGAACGGTGCCGCCACGTTGACGGCGTTCACCGTCGCCGCCGTCGCCGCGGCGGTGCCGCTGCTGCCGCGGCCGCCGCAAAGCTGGATCGTGGCCGGCGGCGGCGCCCGCAATCCGACGATGATGCGCATGCTGGCCGAGCGGCTGGCGCCGGCGGCGGTCGAAGCGGCGCAAACGCTTGGCTGGTCGTCCGATGCAATCGAAGCGCAAGCGTTCGCTTATCTTGCGGTGCGCTCGCTCAACGCCTTGCCGATCACGTTTCCCGGCACCACCGGCGCCCCGCGCCCGATGACCGGCGGGGTCCTAGCATCGGGGATCAGGTAATCAGGTATCGGGTATCAGGACCGTGCTTCCTGATCCCTGATATCTGATCCCGGATCCCTGGCTAAGCTGCGCTGGTGCGGTCGAGCTTGAGGCGCTTGTCGAGATACCCGGTGACTGCCTGCATCAGGGCGTCGATCTTGCCGTCGAAGAAGTGGTTCGCGCCCTGAATGACTTTCTGATCGATCACGATGCCCTTTTGCGTCTTGAGTTTCTCGACCAGCACGGTCACGTCCTTGGCCGGCACCACCGCATCCTTGTCCCCGTGCACGATCAGGCCCGAGGACGGGCAGGGCGCGAGGAAGGAGAAGTCGTAGAGGTTTGCCGGCGGGGCGATCGAGATGAAGCCTTCGATTTCCGGCCGTCGCATCAGGAGCTGCATGCCGATCCAGGCGCCGAAGGAAAAGCCGGCGATCCAGCAGCTGCGCGCCTCGGGGTTGATCGACTGCGCCCAGTCGAGCGCCGAAGCGGCGTCCGAGAGTTCCCCCTGGCCATGGTCGAAGGCGCCCTGGCTGCGCCCGACGCCGCGGAAGTTGAAGCGGAGCACGGCGAAATTGCGGTGCACGAAGGCGTAGTACACCTGATAGACGATCTGGTGGTTCATCGTGCCCCCGAACTGCGGGTGCGGATGCAGGATGATGGCGAGCGGCGCGTTCTTCTGGCGCGCCGGGTGGTAGCGTCCCTCGATGCGCCCGGCCGGGCCGACAAAAATGACTTCAGGCATGGGTTGAACCCCGGTAGGACGACGCGGGTTGCGGGAGGAGCGGGCCGCCCATTTACGGCGCGCTTGACGGCGGCGACGGGCGCACGTAACTATTTAGAACCATTCTAATTTATGGCGGCTGTGCCGTTGCGATCCCCGCGCATGGCGCTGACGGCGTGGCACGGGTTCTAGCACAAGTGCCGGGGCGAAAAGCAAGTCTCGTGAGCGGCGGCGCTAACGCCATGGCAGAGCGAACTTATCTCGACTGGAACGCGACAGCCCGGCTGCGCCCGGAGGCGCGCGAGGCAATGATCGCGGCGCTCGATGCGGTCGGGAACCCATCGTCCGTTCACGCGGAAGGCCGCGCCGCCCGCCACCTGATCGATGAGGCGCGCCGGCGTGTGGCGGCGCTCGTCGGCGCCGAACCCGCCAACGTGGTCTTCACCTCGGGCGGCACGGAAGCAAATGCGACGGCGCTGTCGCCGAAGGACGCTGCCGACGTGCTGCTGGTTTCCGCAATCGAGCATCCCTCGGTGCTCGCTGGCGGGCGGTTTCCCGCCGAGCGCGTCATCCAGGTGCCGGTTGGACCGGACGGCGTCGTCGACCTCGCCACGCTCGAGCGGCAGCTCGCCGCGGCCGGCGGCGAAGGGCGGCGCGTGCTCGTTTCGCTCATGCACGCCAACAACGAGACGGGCGTGGTGCAGCCGGTCGCGGCGGCGGCCGCGATCGTGCATGCGGCGGGCGGCCAGCTGCACGTCGACGCGGTTCAGACGGCCGGGCGGATCGCTTGCGATATCAACGCGCTTGGAGCCGATCTTCTGGCGGTATCGGGGCACAAGCTCGGCGGCCCCAAGGGTGTCGGTGCCTTGGTGCGTCGCTCCGACGCGATCGCCTGGCCAGGGCCCCTGATCAGGGGCGGCGGACAGGAGCGTGGCACCCGCGCCGGAACCGAGAACGTCGCCGCCATCGCCGGCTTCGGCGCTGCCGCAGCGGCCGCCGCCCGTGAGCTTGCGGCGGAGGGCCGGCGCCTTACGGCGTTGCGTGATCGCCTGGAGGCCGCGCTCAAGGCTGAGTTCCCGCGGACCGTGATCTTCGGCGCCGCTCCCGACCGGCTGCCCAACACGACGCTGTTTGCGCTACCCGTCGTAAAAGCCGAGACTGCAGTGATCGGGCTCGATCTCGCCGGCGTTGCGGTATCTTCGGGCGCCGCCTGCTCGTCCGGTAAGGTGGCGCCGTCCCACGTGCTCGCGGCCATGGGCGTGCCGGGAGCACTCGCGCGGGGAGCGGTTCGGGTAAGCCTCGGCTATTCGACCCAAGAAGCCGATATCGAGCGCTTTCTTGCCGCTTGGAGAGGGCTCGCGGAGTCATTATCTAAGGAGTCACGCGGCATGGCCGCCTGAGGCGGCATTGCAGAGGGTAAACCGTCTGGTCAGACGCTGAGAGACCATAACCGACAATCCAACCCCGGTCCTTGAAACCGAGTGGAGGGGAATATGCCGGCCGTTCAAGAGACCGTCGAGCAGGTCCGCCGCATCGACGTTGATCAGTATAAGTATGGCTTCGTCACCGATATCGAATCCGAGAAAGCCCCCAAGGGGCTCGACGAAGACACCGTCCGTTTCATCTCGGCGAAGAAGAACGAGCCCGAGTGGATGCTCGCGTGGCGGCTCGAGGCGTACCGCCGCTGGCTGACCATGCGCGAGCCCAAGTGGGCGCGCGTCGATTACCCCGCGATCGACTATCAGGACATGTACTATTACTCCGCGCCGACAAAAAAGCCGGGGCCGAAGTCGCTCGACGAGATCGATCCGGAAATCCTCAAGACCTACGAGAAGCTCGGCATTCCGCTGCGCGAGCAGGAAATCCTCGCCGGCGTCGAGCGCCCGCAGGGCACCTATTCACGCGTCGCGGTGGACGCGGTGTTCGACTCGGTTTCGGTCGCGACGACTTTCAAAGAGGAACTCAAGAAGGCGGGCGTTGTGTTCATGCCCATCTCGGAGGCGATCCAGACGCATCCGGAGCTGGTGCGCAAGTATCTCGGTTCGGTCGTGCCGATCACCGACAACTTCTTCGCCACGCTCAATTCGGCGGTGTTCTCCGACGGCTCGTTCGTCTACGTGCCGCCGGGCGTGCGCTGCCCGATGGAGCTGTCGACCTATTTCCGCATCAACGAGCGCAACACCGGGCAGTTCGAGCGCACGCTCATCATCGCCGACAAGGGCTCCTACGTGAGCTACCTCGAAGGCTGCACCGCGCCGATGCGCGATGAAAACCAGCTGCATGCGGCGGTGGTCGAACTCGTCGCGCTCGACGAGGCCGAGATCAAATATTCGACCGTGCAGAACTGGTACCCGGGCGACGCCCAGGGGCGTGGCGGCGTCTTCAACTTCGTTACCAAGCGCGGCGACTGCCGCGGCAAGAAGTCGAAGATTTCCTGGACCCAGGTCGAGACCGGCTCGGCCATCACCTGGAAATATCCGAGCTGCATTCTGCGCGGCGACAATTCGCAGGGCGAGTTCTACTCGATCGCCATCTCCAACGGCCGCCAGCAGGTCGACTCCGGCACCAAGATGCTGCACCTCGGCAAGAACACGTCGAGCCGCATCATCTCGAAGGGCATCGCGGCGGGCCAGTCGAACAACACCTACCGCGGCCTCGTGTCCGCGCACCGCCGGGCGACCGGCGCGCGCAACTTCACCAACTGCGACTCGCTCCTGATCGGCGACAAGTG
>Ga0210408_10001887_pt1 | contig 21167 bp, 14 predicted proteins | sample IncBWH4MmetaG_FD_155471 | JGI IMG/M metagenome (GOLD analysis project Ga0210408, IMG submission 155471) | Forest soil microbial communities from Barre Woods Harvard Forest LTER site, Petersham, Massachusetts, United States - Inc-BW-H-4-M | ecosystem: Environmental > Terrestrial > Soil >...
CGCTCAGCATCTCGGAGCAAGTCGAGCTCTGATTCAGCACAAGTGCGGCCCTGTCTCTGGCGGGGCCGCTATCAGTTCATTTAGAAGACCTTCGTCGGCGCGCACGGAAATTGGCGAGAAGCGCCGATTCCGGTCGTTCGCGGGACCACGATCGAACAGCTGGGTTCGGACCCATACCCAGTCCTTCAGGATCCCGGGAGCAGGGCGGTTCATTTCTCCGGTAGGCCGGCAAGGCGCAGGCCGGTGACGTAGAGTTCGAGAACCTCCGAAGCCATAAAGTGAGCGTAGGCGAGGTACCCAGCGATCGTCAGTTTGGGGTCGATGGCAAGCAGTCGACTGAGCTCGGCGCGCGCCGCGTCGAGCCGGCCGAGATGGGCCAACCCGACGACTTTGACCCGCATCGCTGGGACCACGCGCGGCTGGTCGTGCAAGGTGCGGTCGGCCCATTCGATTGCTTGTTCGAAGCGTCGCGCGGCGAGATGAGCGATAGCCACATTACTGGCGTAGAAAGAGGTATACGGATCGAACGGGCTCAAGCGGTGCGCACGTTCACTGGCTTCGATCGCCGCCTCGGGCTGGTTGCGCACCGCGTGGATATTCCCTCTGACCCGCCAGGCGAGAGCTGCGTTCGGGTTGAGCGCCAGGGCGCGGTCGAGGGCCGCCGCCGCCATCGCCGCCTCGCCGGCGAATAAAAACAGCGTAAAGGCGGCCAGCGAAATCGTGTCGGCGTCATCGCGCCCGGCTTCGAGCGCCTGGCGGGCCAAGCGGCAGGCGTCGCCGATGTCCTCATCCGACAGCGCTCCCCATCCCTGAGCCCGCTGATGCCCCCGGCACCGGCCGACCAAAGCCGCGGCCGGCGCGTATGACGGATCGATCGCCAATGCCTGCCGGGCGAGGACAACCGCCTCGGCAACGCCCTCTTCGGTATAGCGATGGTGTTGCGCCAATGCGCGCAGGTAGAGGTCGTAAGCGGTCAGGCTCGCGGCCGGCTTGCGGCTGGCGCGCTCGATCTCGGATTGGCGCAGTTTTGGTTCGATCGCGCCGGCGACGCTGGACGCGACCTGATCTTGCAACTCGAAAATGTCGTCGAGCGTGCCGTCGAAGCGGTCGGCCCAGATGTGAGCACCGGTTGTCGTGTCGATCAATTGCCCGGTGATGCGCACCCGATTGCCCGCTTTGCGCAGGCTCCCTTCGAGCACGTAGCGCACGCCCAGCTCCTGCGCCACCCGCTTCACGTCGACCGGCTTGCCCTTGTAGGTGAAGGCGGAGTTGCGGGCGATGACGAAGAGCCACGGCAGCCGCGCGATCGCCGTCGTGATCTCCTCGACCATACCGTCGACGAAATACTCCTGCTCCGGGTCGCCCGACATGTTCTGAAAGGGTAAGACCGCGAGCGACGGCTTGTCAGGGAGCGGCAGTGGAGCTCCGACCGGCAGCACCGCGCGGGACGATGCGCCGAGAGCGATACGATAGGTGCGCACAGGTCTTGTGATGTTCTTGACTTGCTGCTCGCCGAGATCGTCGAGGGCGATATCGAGGCGGTCGCGTACCTGCTCGTGCGCCGCGGCGCTAAGGAGAATCCCGCCCGGCTCGGCCAGCGCTTCGAGCCTGGCTGCAATGTTGACGCCATCGCCGAAGATGTCGCCATCCTCGATGATCACGTCGCCGAGATTGATGCCCATGCGAAATTCGATGCGCCGCTGTGCAGGTGCTGCGGCGTTGCGGGCGATCATCTCCCGCTGCAGCTCGACCGCACAGCGCACCGCGTCGACGACGCTGGCGAACTCGACCAGGAGGCCGTCGCCGGTCGTTTTGACGATGCGGCCCCGATGCTCGGCGATTTTGGGATCGCCGAGTTCGCGGCGAACCGCACGCAGCGCTGCGAGCGTGCCCTCTTCGTCCTCGCCCATCAGCCGCGAATAACCGGCGACATCGGCTGCCAGAATGGCCGCCAATCGTCGCTCGACCCGTCCTTCGCTCATCTCGGCCGCGCCGGTCCCACAGGAAGGTCCGCGGCTGAGGATATGATGGAACTCAGGCTGACGCGAGGCACCACTTCAGCGCGGATCTGATGCTGAACCGCGTGAGGGATCTTCAAATCAGTCCTCGCGATTGCCTCTAGGCACCGGCAGCAATGGGGCATGGGCTGCCGGTCCCATCAACGGCCCGGAGGGTCCGCAGTGGGATCAGTGAGCGGACCGTCGCTGAAACACGCAGCAACGGGGAAGACGCGCTGATACCGGCCATTCCCGGGTCTCAGTGGGGCCAAGAGTTTCGACGCCAATCGGTCATTTCCTGAACGTGACGAGTGATCTAGGAGCGTGCTCTTACAGGGCACACCTCAGCGCGACGGCTCGGCCAGCCGCCTCAACCACAGGCAACGGCAACGGCCGTTCCGGCACCCTCGGGCAGCGCGACTTCCCGCCAGCTCTGCCCACCGTCCGTGGTGCTGAAACTCTGGTCCCTGCGGGCGACACAGTGGAGCCGATCCGGATCGTTGCGATCGACGGCAACAGCCATCATGGTGCTGCGCACCTCGATCCCCCGATCGATCTGAGCCCAGTGGGCGCCAGTGTCCTCACTTTTGTAGAGCCGGCCGGCGACACCGCGCGAGGAATCGGCGACGCAGGCGAACAGCGTCGCGGAATCCCATGGCGCCACCACCACGTCCCGTCCGTAGCGCAAATGCGTGGCGTGCTGCCCGATATTCAGATCCTTCCAGGTCTCTCCGCGGTTCTCCCCGCGAAACAGCCCCATCCGCAGTGCCAGGAACGGGGAGTCAGGCGCCGACGGGGAGACGCAGATGGCGTGTACGTCCAGCATCCCCTCCGCAGGGTCCTTGGTCAGGATCGCGCTTTGTAGTTCCGGCTGTTTCGACAAGTTCACGAGCTCGTCGCTCAGGTCAATCCAGCTTTCGCCGCCGTCGTCGCTGCGCATCGCGCCGTTCACTTCCATGCCGGCCCAGATCGTATCGGGCTTTGCCGGAGCGATCGCCATGCGCATGATGCGAGACGGAAAAGCACCCACCATGCGCTCGGCGATGGCCGGACGCGGCATGCGTTCCCAGGTCTCCCCGCCATCATCGCTGCGGTAGAGACCAAGCGGCGCGGTCCCGGCGAGGATCGTTCCGGGGTTGGACGGGTGGATCAGGACCGACCAGAACTGCTCCCGCCCATCCGGTTCAATCAGCGGTCGCCAGGTTTTACCGCGATCCCGGCTGCGGTAGAGGCCCGAGCTGGCGGCCGCATAGACGACCGCCGGATCAGAGGGATCGACTGTGACGGCGTGCACATGCGTGCCAGATGGCAGGTCGCACAGCGTCCATCGATCGCTTTCCGCGGCGCGACGATACAGGCCACTGACATCGCCGCCGGTGCGGTTCGAAACGCCGATGTAAAGATTGGTTTGCATGGATGAGGTTACCTTCCGAATGGCCGCCTGCCGGGAGGTCACCACCCGGCCCACGTGCGGTCAAGCGCCAAGCGCGGTGTCGTTGGCATAACCTCCGCGTGCATCAAATTATCATCGTCGGGTCGACAACGAGGCGCCGACAGAGGATTGGGCATCCGGCCGGTGCCGACTACTGCTCTGCCACCCCCGATGGAGCGGCGTCCCTCGCCCGCGTGCGGAACGGCACGCATGCGCCTTTGGCACTGCCGAACAATGGTAATGCGAGGGATTGCATAAGAGTGCCGTCAATCTCCAAGCGCACCCCGCCGCACAGGAAGCTGCTGCGCAGCGCCGTCATTCCGCCGCGTCCTGGGCCTGGTCGCCCAACACGTTATAGGTGCGCGCTTGATAGCCGATCATGTAATCGGTGTAATAAGTCGTCTCGTATCGGGGCGGGCGGCCGGCGCCGACGCAGGTCGGTACGGCGGCGATCGGCCAATCGATCTGCGCGTCGCAGAAGAATGCCAGCGCGTAGCGCTCGTCGCCGGTGCGATTGACCGCGCGGTGCGGCGTTGCGAGGAAACAATCGTTCGTCCAGCGCAGCAGCAACTGCCCGCCATTGACGATGAACGCGTCGGGCACGGTCGGGACGTCGATCCAGTCGCCGGCCTGGGTGCGGAAGGCGAGGCCGGGCACGTCGTTCGGTGCAAGCAGGGTCAGGAAACTCGTGTCGGTGTGCGGCGCGATGCCGAATTCGTCGTCGGGTGCCTTCGGCTGCGACGGGTAATGGGTCGCGCGCAGCTTGTACTGGAAGTCGGTGAAGGGCCCATCGAAGTAGGTGGCGGGCAAGTCGAGCGCGCGGGCATAAACACGCACCAAGCGTTGCACCAGCCCCTCCAGCACGCCGCAGTATTCGACCAGCGGTTCGCGAAAGCCGGGCAGTCCCTCGGGCCACTGATTGGCGCTCCGGAAACGTCGGCCGGATACGACGTCAGGGTGGTCGGGCGCCAGATCGCGCGCCATAAAGAACGCCTCATTCATGTTGGGCTTGGTGACGTTCGCCACGACCGAGGTGCGCAGCGTGTCGCCCATCATGGGCAGATAGCCGACATTGTGCTTGTCGAGCTTGATTTTGAGCTTGTCGTCGAGCGGCCAGGCATGAAACCGGGCGACTTGGCGGTAGACTTCGCGTACCACCGCCGAGGGCACGCCGTGATTGATGATCGAGTAGAACCCGATCTCGGTCAGTGCGTGGCGCAACTCGGTCGCGGCGCGGTCGAGCGCCCCAGCCTCGCCCACGAGGTAGGGCCCGAGATCGATGACTGGGATCGCGTTAACATCTGGCATGTTTGAGCTGCCCCCAGAATCCGATGGTTTGGGGGCCAGAATTGCGTCTCTGAACGGGTTGAGCAACGGCAAATCGCCGTCGCCGCAAGCGAACGATGAGCGACCCATGCGGGCCGGCTGTCGCGCTCGGACCGCTTTGTAAGTCGACTGCGGCTGCACTACCCAGCGAGCTGAAACGTCGCGCCCATCCCCCGCCTGACCGCGACCGATCCGCTTCGTCCCGATTACTTCAAACCCGAATTCTTCAACGGTATCGCAGATTCAGCGGTTCCCGACGCCTAGGCTCAACGGCCGGTGTCGGATTCGAAAGCGGCCCGTTGCGGCCGATGATTGACGACGGGGACTTTTGAGGCAGGCACTTAGATTAGGCGCGGGAGGCCGTCATGGCCAAAGTTCACAGATGGGTGGGAAACCGCCGGGGCTCGGCTGATAGAGGCCAATTCGGGCTCGGCTGATAGAGAAAGACGCTTGCACGTCTGCCTGGCGAAGGATCAACAATTAGCGATCACGGTGCGGGCCATTACGCCCCACCGAACGCGCTCGGCGATTGGTTTGCGGGCCTGATCCAGCCGCCGCGATCAGCGTTGATGTCGGGCCTCGCACGCAGCGCGAAACGGAAGGACGCTTGGCTAGTCATGCTCGCACCGAACGGGGATCGGGAGGGCTGAAATGGGGACCGAAGAGCGCGCGGAGGGCCCTACGGCCGAGGCGGCCGCAGGATCGCGCAAGATCATCCATATCGACATGGATGCGTTCTATGCATCGGTCGAACAGCGCGACAATCCGGAGCTGCGCGGGAAGCCGGTCGCGGTCGGCGGATCGCGGGAACGCGGCGTCGTCGCGGCCGCGAGCTACGAAGCGCGCAAGTTCGGCGTGCATTCCGCCATGCCGTCGATCACAGCCAAGCGAAAATGCCCGGATCTGATTTTCGTACAGCCGCGGTTCGACGCCTATAAGGCGATATCTCTCCAAATTCGGGAAGTCTTCGCCGATTACACGCCGATCATCGAGCCCTTGTCGCTCGACGAGGCGTATCTTGATGTCACCGAAAACCTCAAGGGCATCATCTCGGCGACAAGGATCGCGGAAGAAATCCGGGCAAGGATCCACGCCGAAACCGAGCTCACGGCCTCGGCTGGCGTCTCCTACAACAAGTTCCTCGCCAAGCTTGCCTCGGATCACCGCAAGCCTGACGGGCTCTTCGTCATCACTCCCGAAATGGGGCCGAGATTCGTCGAAACCCTGCCGGTCAGGAAGTTTCACGGCGTCGGACCTGCGACAGCCAAGGAGATGAAGCGGCTCGGGATCGAAACCGGGCTCGACCTCAGGGCGCGGACCTCGGCCTTCCTGCATCAACATTTCGGGAAAGCGGGCTCCTACTATTACTGGGCTGCGCGGGGCATCGACGAGCGGCCCGTCCGCGCCGATCGGATCAGGAAATCCGTCGGCGCCGAGAACACTTTTCCCACCGATCTCTTCACCTACGAAGCCGCGCGTGATGCGCTCCGAGAGATCGTCGACAAGGTCTGGGGGTACTCCGAGCGCTCCCGTATTCGTGGGCGCACAGTCACGCTCAAGGTCAAGTTCGCGAACTTCCGGCAGATCACGCGAAGCCCCACCGGTCAGACGCAGATCAAGACCCGAAGCGAACTCGAACAGCTCGGCAACGCACTGCTCGAACCTGTCTTTCCTGCCACCAAAGGCGTTCGGCTCCTCGGGCTCTCACTATCTTCACTCGCGGCAGAGGATGCTGAACGTGAGCGCCAGGTCAGCCTGTCCCTCTGAGTACGCCGTGCATCAAGGAGTTTCTGGTGCCCATCCTGCCGATGTGCGCGCCGCCGCTATTGCTGCGCGCTGCACCGTTGGCGGCAGATGAACGGTTCCGTTCGAGCCCAGGGCGGTCGGCCCCGCGCCATTTGCATCGGACGGTTCGTCCGCGCCGGCCATGCCCATCTAGATTACCCCAGGCACGCATTCGATGCGGCGGAAGGCGACGCTGATCTATAAGAAGAATGCGGTCGATTACCGACGGAGAGACGGACGATGGCGAAGGAGATCCTGTGCGGGTTCGGGGTCGATGTCGATGCGGTCGCAGGCTGGCTCGGCTCTTACGGCGGCGAGGACTCCCCCGACGATATTTCGCGCGGTCTCTTTGCCGGGGAGATAGGCAGTCCTCGTCTGCTGAAGCTGTTCGCGCGGCTCGGCATCAAGACGACCTGGTTCATTCCCGGACACTCTATTGAGACATTTCCCACCGAGATGAAAGCCGTCGCGGACGCTGGGCACGAGATCGGGGTCCACGGCTATTCCCACGAGAACCCGATTGCGATGACGCGCGAGCAGGAAACGGTGGTGCTCGACAAATGTATTGAGCTGGTGACGCAGCTTTCGGGCAGGCGTCCGACCGGATACGTCGCGCCGTGGTGGGAGTTCTCGACGGTCACCAACGAGCTGCTGTTGGAGCGCGGCATCAAATACGACCACTCGCTGATGCATCACGATCATCAGCCCTATTACGTGCGGGTCGGCGACAGCTGGACCAAGATCGACTATTCGAAGCAGCCGTCGGAATGGATGGTGCCGTTGAGGCGAGGTCGCGAAACCGATCTCATCGAAATCCCGGCCAGCTGGTACTTGGACGATCTCCCGCCAATGCTGTTCATCAAGAAGTCGCCGAACAGCCACGGCTTCGTCAACCCGCGCGATATCGAGCAGATGTGGCGCGATCAGTTCGACTGGGTCTACCGCGAATACGACTATGCGGTGTTCGCAATGACCATTCACCCGGACGTATCCGGCCGCCCGCATGTGCTGATGATGCTGGAGCGGCTGTATCACCACATGATCGGCCATCCGGGCGTCCGGTTTGTCACAATGAACGAGATGGCGGATGATTTTGCCGGCCGCTCGCCTCGTAAACGCTGAGCAAAACGGCAGAACGGTTATGTGCGCATTGTGCGGCGTTCTCGGCGCGACGGAGCACTGGACCGACGCCGTTGCCCGACCCGGCGTTTTCACGCGTAACACCGATGCGGCGTCGCGCCGCCGTGAGAGGATGAATCGCGCAGCGGCGGCTAACCGGGTTCTCAAACACTATGCGATGAACCTCGCCGACTGGCAGGGCAGCGCGTTCGTCCTGTCGACCGCGACCGGCAAGACTGAGATCGTCGACAACCTCGCGCATCTGTGGATGGCCGCCGAGCGGCTCCTCGGCCGGCCCTGCGATCCGCTCGATGAGGAACTTGTCGCCCTCATGGAGCGCGAGCTTGGCTAATAAGCCGCCCGATTTCACGCCGGTCACGTTGATCACCGGTTGTCTCGGCTCGGGCAAGACGACGCTGCTGCAGCGGCTGCTGCTCGATCCAGCCCTGTCTGACACCGCCGTGTTGATCAACGAATTCGGTGAAATCGGCCTCGACCATCACCTGCTAGAGCGCATCGACGAGGCGATGGTGATGCTCCAATCGGGCTGCGTTTGCTGCACGATCCGCGGCGAGCTTTCGAGCGCAATCAAGGATCTGCACTCGCGACGCGAACGCGGTCTGCTGCCGCCATTCCGCCGCCTCGTTATCGAAAGCACGGGCCTCGCCGATCCGTTCCCGATCCTGTCGACGGTGCGATCCGATCCGGTGCTGCGGCACCATTTCTGCCTCGGCAACGTGATCACGACGGTCGACGCGGTGAACGGCGCGCGGCAGCTCGACGCGCAACCCGAAGGCATCAAGCAGGTCGCGGTGGCCGATCGGCTGGTTCTGACCAAGACCGATCTCGCGACCGCCGAAGTTGCCGACTGCCTGACGCAGCGGCTTCGCCACATCAATCCGGGCGCGCCGGTCTGGCGTGGCGCCGAAGACGATTTCGATGCAGACGCGCTGCTTTCAGCCGACGGTGACGGCGTGGAGCACTGGCAGCAGGCGGATCGCCTTGGCGATACCGGCCATACGCCTGACAATCATCACAGCCACGCCGATGATATCCGCACTTTAGCGCTCAGCTTTGACGAGCCGGTCGATTGGACGCGGTTCGGCATTTGGCTGACGATGCTGCTTCACCGCCACGGTGATACGTTGCTGCGGGTCAAGGGCATCCTCAACGTCGCCGACGCGGAAACGCCGGTGGCGGTGCATGCGGTGCAGCATCTCGTGCATCCGCCGCGGCATCTGGGCGCGTGGCCCGATGGGGATCGGCGCTCGCGCCTCGTTTTCATCGCCCGCGGGCTCGATCCGGTGGTGATCGAGCGATCGTTTCGCGCCTTTAGCGGCGTTCCGCAAACCGCCGATGGCTCGCGAGGGATGGGGCTATGACGACTGTCGACGTATTCCTGACAAATTGCCGCCTCGCCGATGGCCGTCTTGTCGATATCGGCGTCGCCGACAGGAAGATCGTTATTGTCGGCGAAGGCGCTGCGCCGGCATCGTCGAACAGCGCTCCGGCACTCGATATCGGCGGCGACCTCGTATTGCCGGGGCTGGTCGATGGCCACATGCATCTCGACAAGACGCTGACGGGCCTGCCGTGGATGGGGCATGCACCGGGGCCAACGCGCATAAGCCGCATCGAGACCGACAAGACGATCCTGCCGCACTTGCCGCTGTCGACCGAAGAACGCGCCGGCAATCTGATCCGCGTGTGCGTCGCGGGCGGCACCAGCCATCTGCGCACCCACGTCGACATCGATCTCGAAAGCGGCATCACGAAGCTCGAAGGGGTGATTGCGGCACGCGAGTGCTATCGCGATCGGGTGACGGTGCAGATCGTTGCGTTCCCGCAAAGCGGTGTGATGCGTTACCCGGGCGTCCTCGACCTGCTTGATGAGGCGGTTCGCAACGGCGCCGATCTGGTCGGCGGCATCGATCCGCTGGAGATTGACCGCGACCCGAAGGGGCAGCTCGACGGTATCTTTGCGATCGCGGCGCGGCACGGCGTTGGGCTCGATATTCACCTGCACGAGCCGGGCGAGATGGGCCTGTTCAACGTCCAGGAGATCTGCGACCGCACCAAGGCGCTCGGTCTCGTCGGCAAGGTGACGATCAGCCATGGCTTCTGCCTCGGCGGCGTCACCGAGCGGAAAGCGGCCGAGGCCGCAGCGACGATGGCCGAGGCCGGCGTCTCGCTCGTCACCCACGGAGCCGGCGGGCTGACCATGCCGCCGGTCGAGATGCTGCGCGCCGCCGGGGTGCTGGTGTTCGCCGGCAACGACGCCATCCGCGACACCTGGTCCCCCTACGGCACCGGCGACCTGCTGGAGCGTGCGGCGATGATCGGCTGGAAGGCCGATTTCCGCCGCGATAACCAAGTGGAAGTCGCCTTCGACCTGGTCAGCGCCGCCGGCGCACGAGCGCTCGGCATCGGCGATTACGGCATAGCGGTTGGCGCCGCAGCCAATCTCTTCACGATCACCGCCAGCTGCGTCGCCGAAGCTGTCGCCGCTCATCCGTCGCGCAAGCTCGTGCTATTCGAAGGCAAGATCGTGGCTCGCGACGGCGCGTTTCTGGCTGCACCGATACGGATCGCGAGCGACTTCGTGGCCTAGACCGGTCCTGGTACTCTGTCTTCCCGCGCTGCTTAGCCGGCCAGATTTTCGCGCAAGGTGCGGCCGGTATAGGCGGTGCGGAAGCGGCCGCGCCGCTGCAATTCGGGCACCAGCAGATCGACTATGTTCTGCAGCAGGAGAGCCAGGCCGTCGCCCACAGCTTTCGACTGCCACCCGCTGTCCGCAACGACGCTCTGCGGCAATATGGCAACGACGCCGTTTCACACCACTCGCTGCGGCGCCGTAGGTGCGTCGGTGGGACTGGGTCGCTCGGTGAGAATGCCAGCGAATGACGAGGTAAGGGTCGACTCCTGCCGGTGGCGAGTGGCGGCGGCTCTCTTGTGTGATGAGCCCGTTATCGACGATCATTTGTGGGTGGATTCCGGCCCTTCAGGTCTGATGAGCCAACGGCGGGGTAGCGCCTTAAGCCGTCATTGCTCGACGGCTACAGCGGACTAGCAAGAACACGTGCATTGCCACGCACCGGGCATCTGGTTCGCGACCTTGGCGATGGCCAACCCACTATGACCGACCGCGTCGCGGCGAGGGTCCGTCGGATTGGATCGGCGCGCGCACCCTCGCCTCCGGAGCGGAAGTGACCGTAACGCTCGCCTCCAGTGGCTAGTGTGAGGTTGACTTGCGCCCAGGTATCTTAGATGCTTTTAGTAGCAAGCTGTGTTCTTCTTTTGGAACCTCGCCTCCGTCGGCGCATCGATAAAAATCCTTGCTCTGGCATACGCCGATCGTGTCGAAGTAAATGATTCGTTTGCCCGCTTTTATTCTCGTCGCGTGCGTGGTCTGCGCAGGGCTGATCCTTATCGAATTCGTTTCCATCAGTGGCCACCGCCCTTCGCCCGCGGCCCGCTTGCCACCGGCGGAAATTCGGAAGCTCGCCGATCCGCTGTTCAGCCCGACACAGCGCCGTCCGGAAACCGCGTCCTCGGCTAATGATGCTGATTCACCATTGCGCGATGTGAGGCTGACTGGCGTCGTGATCGGACCGGATTTGCGCATCGCGATCTTCGCGGTGACCGGCACTAACTCGCGCGTGCTGTCGGAGGGCGAAGCGCTGAAGGGCTGGCGACTCGAGAGCATCTCACCGGAAGGAGTCATGCTCAGCGGTCCGGCCGGTAACATAGTGCTCGAGCCTCAGCGGGATGCGAATCTGGTTCGACCGCCTCCGCCTGTTGCGGTCCAGTCCGGCCAGCCCGGCGCGGCGATGGCTGGTGCGCCAGGGCAACCAATCGCGGTGACGCCTATTGCTGTCGGCAACTTATCGGCAGCCACCCCCGTTCAGACGCAAGACTATGCTTATTATTCTCCAGAGTATTACCCGGGTTATTCTCCAGAGTATTATCCCGGGTATGACCCGTATTATCCATGGGGTTGGGGTAACCCATGGGGCTGGGGATGGCCTGTCGGAGTTTCCGTCGGATTTGGTGGATGCCGGAACTGCGGGTTCCGCGGCGGCTCTTTCCGTCCAGGCTTCCGACGCTTCGGCTTTGGTCACCCTGGCTCCTTGCATCCGGGGTTCGGACGCTTCGGCTTTGCGCATGCGAGTTTTGGTGGCGGTTTCCGCGGCGGCGGTCGCAGATAGCATAATCAAGCCGGCTGCCTTTCGGAGCGACGGTCAGGTGAAAAAGTCGCGTGCCGCCTTCCGCAAAATCGGCCGCTTGGGCATCGCCCACCGACAGAACGGGTAGCCTAGCGATGGATGATGCCGGCGGTCGACGGTCACACCTTCAAAGGCGTGATCGGCCGCTTAGAGCGTGCCCCGAAAGTTTGGTTGTGAGAGGTGCGGCACCGTGATGCATGGACCGGGACCATCCGTGATGGCGAACAACGATGTGGACGCGCCCGGGGCGTCCATCCCATCACCCAACATCGCCGGTTGCTTCCGGCCAACGTCAAGGTCGGCTGTGGCACGAAGAGCGGTTCCCGCCGCCAAGGCTGAGCGGCCGTTGTGGGTTTCGAAAGCGGCCCTTTGCTCCTGATGATTAGGGTACGTAGGCTTTTGGGTCAGGCTCTTCCAGATCGCAAGGTAAAGGCTTGTTGTAGGGCCTGCAGAGCTTGGTACAGCAAGCTGATCTGGTGCGGGAGATTTCGCTCGCGAAGCGGAAATTAAAGTAAGAGTGCCGACGCCTGGGTATTTTCCAAAAATAGGAGAGTACGAAATCTCATGCAGTCTGCCATATAGATGCCACAAGTGCATGATAAACTGCGACGTTTTCTCGGAAGCATGAGAATGCGGCTTACAGTAATAAAAAATTCGGAGCCTTACTATCGGTCGAATCCAAGGGTCTGTTCTGCGTCTGCGACAAATGTCGAGTACTCCGGATGAGATCCTGGGGGATATTTTGAGTCGTTAGAATATTTGATAACCCATGAAGAAGCTAGAACCACTTTTTACCGTCGCAGACACAGCAAAGATTTTAAACGTCTCCGAAAAGACGGTGCGCCGACTGATAAAGGATGAAATCCTAAGGGCGATCGATTTCCGCCGTGAAGACGGCCGCCGGGGGGCAGTGCGGGTCGCTCCAACTGATCTTGAGGACTTTATCCGCGACCATCGGAGTCGCTAATTGACCAATCTTGTCCAACACTTACAAAGCAATCGGGAAAACTATTCAGAATAATAGGCGGCAAATTTATTTGAAAAGTATTCCCGAATGTCCCATTATGGCCACGTAAGCCTCTACATGTCCATTCTAGACCTAGAACCGAAGGCAGATATGGTGCCTATTTCTACCGAGCCAACTCTGGCCGATGTGATCGCCCGCCATGAGCAGGACGCCTCCCTTACGCCCAGCAGACGACGCGATCTGAAATCCGCGGTACTCCGCATGAGCGAGATAACCGGTGTCGACCCGAGGATTACCCCAGCGTCTCTGCGGTTCATGCGGCCCCGCATCAACGCCGTGCGGCCAGCCAAATACCATCTGACCCCGAAAACCTGGAGCAATTTGCGGTCAAATTTCCGGGCCGCGGTTGTGCAGCCCGCTCCGCGGCAGCCAAGGCGGCCCGACATCGAATGGGCGCGGCTCCGCGCCGCGTTGCCTACCAGACGGATAAAAAAAGGCCTCAGCCGAATCATCGGCTTCTGTGAGATCAACTCCATTCCACCAACGGCGGTCTCCGATGCGGTATCCGATCGCTTTCGCGCCCATATTGAGGCCGATACGAACATGCCAAGCCCACCTGACCGCCATCGGCTCACGTGCCGATTGTGGAACGAGGCTGCGGCGAGGGCAACGCACGCCGCGGCGCGGCGGCGGTCAAGGTCGAGCGGCTTTTCGCAAAACACCGCCTTGCCGGCGCGCGAAAGGTAAGGACCCGTGCCGGCGCTCGCGAGCCCGATCACCCCGCGGCGGGACAGTGTGTTTCTCCGAAGCCGGTCGAAACCGCTTTTGGTCATGAGAGCCCGTCCCAGCTGTGCCGATGTTAAGGTTAGACCTCTGGCCGACCCCGGCGAAACCCTTAACAGGAAGTGTTCAGACTAGGTCCTCGGTTAGCGCTACAGAGTCAGCGCCTGGGACCGAGCATGTCCGAGTGGCGACCACAGCAATAAGCGCTCCAGTTGGCACGCGCTGATCGAGCCCCATATTGATCGCTTGCAGCCCGTGACGCTCGGTATCGAAAAGAGTTATGACGCCAGCGATTTTGTCTTCGAGCTGCGCGAGAAGGCGGTCTCCCCGCACAACGCATAGAATATCAACGGCCGCCGTTCGACGATCGACGACCGCACCACCGGCCATCCCGGATATGCGATCTCGCCGGGGTCTGTACTCGTTGGGAGATGGTTCCGCTCCCGCGTGTCGGGGCGACAGAGGAGCCATGAGTGCACTCCCCGTGCAACCGCTACTTCCTCACCCTTTTGGCGATTTCGACGATCGCTTCGCACGAAATTCCTGGACAGCAGCGCGTTGCGGACATGCTATCGTTCCGCGTCGCGCGCTGTTTTGGGAGGAGCAGTCATGACCATTGCGACGACCTCGTCCACCACTCGACGATCTCTGCTGCAGCGCGTTCCGGAACTGGCATTAGCGTTAGCTGGGACGGCCATAGTATTGCTGGCGCTGGGCCCGATCGGCTGGCGCGCCGGGTGGTGGCATTTCCGTTTCTCGTTGCTGACCTTGATGCCGTGGGCGGCGTATTTCGGCCTTGCCGCTGTCGTCGTCGCCGTACTCGCACTTGTTATCGGCCTCTCGCGGCTCGACTGGCGTGGCATCGCGCTCGCGCTCGTGGCGCTCATCGGGGGCGGTCTGATTGCTTATGTGCCGTGGCATTACGATCAAATCAGGCAGACAGTGCCGCCAATCCACGACATCACGACCGATCCGGACAATCCGCCGCCGTTTGTCGCGGTCGAGCCGCTGCGGCAAGGCGAAGGCATCAATTCGGTGGCCTATGAAGGCGCCAAGGTTGCGGAACAGCAACGGCAAGCTTATCCGGACGTTGTCCCGCTGACTATCGGGCTGGCGCCAGATGTGGCATTCGCGCGAGCGCTTGATACGGCCCAGCGGATGGGTTGGACAGTCGTCGCGTCGGACAAGGCGGCAGGCCGGATCGAGGCGAGCCAAAGAAGCCGCTGGATGGGCTTTACCGACGATATTATCGTCCGCGTCACTCCGGCAAGCTCGGGAAGCCGCATCGACCTACGCTCGTCTTCGCGCTATGGGCGCAGTGATTTCGGCGTTAATGCCGCCCGCATTAGCGATTACCTCACGGCGTTGCGTGCGGCCACAACCAGCCAAGGTTAGCGCCCGGCCCTCTTCCCTGGCCGTTCTCGTACCGGATGCCCGCGATTGTCGGTGGCAGAATTATTGGCCGGTTGCCCCTCGCGGCAATTGCCGAGAGCCGGCCGCGGGGTTTCAGTGGGGTGGTAGCCAACTCCGCGCCGCTGCCGGCCGGATTGACCCCTCAGCGCCCGATTCCGGCCGTTCGCATCACTACAACCCACACCGCGACCTCCGACGACTGCCCCAATCTGAGCCACAACGCCGGCTACGAACATAACCCGCGCGATTTGTGCGACGGCATCACAACGCGCTCGGCTTCCGCGTGGTTACAGGTGCGAGAAGCGTGGCGAATGCACGGTCAATGGCGGCGCGATCGAGCAGACCAATTTCGACAGCTACAACGTGATGCGTATCGATGAGATGCCCAAGGTCGAGGTCCCATCATGCCTCGGGCGATTTCTGGGGCGGCGTCGGCGAGCCGACAATCTGCGTCGCGGCCCCGGCGGTGCTCAACGCGATCTTCGCGGCAACCGGCAAGCACATCCGCTCGCTGCCGTTGATGAACCACGATCTGAAGTCCACCTGACGGGTCTGGCGGCGCTCCGCGGCGGGTAAAGGCGGGAACCGTGTTCCGTCACGCGATTGTAGGATTGGGCTTGCTCATGGCCGGACAGCGCTCGCTGCCTGCGCATTGCTGTCGTTTCGCCCCCCAACAACAACGAACTCGTGCGCAAATTCTATTTGGGGCTCTGTAGCCATTCCCTCCTCGCTTGCCGGGGGAGGGAATGGGTAGGGGCAATCAGGGGACGCCGGCATCGTTTGCCTGTTTGATGATCATATCAGCGTCTTGCTGGAGCAGCAGCCGCCGTTTGACCAGCTGATTGGCCGCCACCGTAACCTTGGCGACATAGTCGGCGTGGCTCGGATACCGCTCAGCAAGGGACGGCCGCTTGTCGCCAGCCGCGTCGCGGTCGGCCTTGGTTTTGAAGAACGGGATGAAGCCGCCGGTCAGATCGCATGAATCGCCCTCGCTGAACCCAGCCTTGCGGATATTCCATCCTGTATAGGTGCCGAGAGGCACCTGCAGATTAGTGTTGCGCAAGCCGTCGATATCGTTGCCATCGGCATCGACCTGCGGCGCCAGCGCGGCGTAGGCATGACCCACCGCCGGTGGCTCGTCCATGACGCCGGAGACATCTCTCTCGTCGAAATCTGGCCCGCGGTTGAGATGGAACCGCTGCGCGTAAAGCCCCTGCAAGGTGAAATTCACGGCCGGGATATAGGGAACCGTGATCTGGCTGACCGGCACTAGGCTGCCGCGGGCGAGCGTCGGGTAGAGGCTGTGCGGCGGCTCCTTGCCGTGGGTGATCCATTGCTGTAGCGCCACCAATAACGCCCGCTGCGCCGGGATGAACGGGTTGCTATTGGACCGTAGCTGGCAATTGGCCGGGAAACTGGGCAGCACCGTCGGAGGCTGATTGAGCGGATCGCCCCCACCGTGCTGCGTGCCGGCGAAGTGGTAGATCCGAACATTCGGTGGAATATCGAAATCACGCTTGCCGCTGGCGTCCGTCGTGTTCAAGGCCATCAAGGCCTGCCAATACTCGGTGTCGGTTTCTGTCGCGGTGATCTTCGGGCAGGTATCCGACTTGCGGCAACGATCGAGCTGCCCCCCAAAGATCCCGGCAATCGGGTCGTTGGTGTCGCCCCAGGTCTGCGGCGATTCCTGGCCCGGGAATTGCCTTTCGGTGTGCTGGGTTCCCGAGAGCCGCGTCGACTGGGCGAAGCGGATATTGAAGGCGCCCCGGTTCGACGCCTTGTGCGGGATCGCACCTTCGAACACGCGGTCGTGGTCCTGTCCCTCATTGAACCCGAGCTCCAGGAAGGTGCGGATCCAGCGGCCGCTCTGCGACGAACCATAGATGATTGCGTAGTCGATGGATTTGTCCAGGGGATTGGTCGGTGCAGGCCCAGCCTTGCCCTTTTTCCCATGGTCGTGATCGCCGTCGTCGTCATGCTTATCGTTTCCGCCGCGCAGAAACGAGACGAAGTCGCGCGTGGCGGCGAAGCCGATCCCGGTCACCGTCGGATTTTTCGCGGTATAGACCAGCTCGTAGATATGGTTCGTATCGAAACCACCGTTGAGACACACCTTGGTCGTGCTCGGCGTCCCGGGTAACCCCCCGGAACAGTCGGCAAAGGCCCAGTCGGTGTTGGGAATGAGCTCCTTGGCATCGTCCTGATGAACCCGCTTCGTTAGCGTGGCGTCGCTGTTGCTGGTACTGACCGCTTCGTAAGCGGGTTGCGCCGTCACATCCACGGTCTTGGCCGGAGCTCCAAGAATATATTCCGCCCGCACCGACCCCTTGAGTTCGGTGCCGTTTTTATTTTTGGCGACTGGAAGGGTTATCTTGATCCCGGAGGTGATGTCACCCTCCCACCCGCTCCAGACGAGCGTATATCCTTCGGATTCGAGGAAGCCGTCACCGAGGGCGGTGGCGCTGCCGCCAATGTTTAGGGATGGCGAACTCTTATTGCCGCGGTTGACGACATCGTAACGAATCGTGTGATTGCCATTACTGGTATCTATGGGCTTGAGGATCGAGATATCCATCGAGTACTCGACCATGCCTCGCGAGTTGGGTGGTGCCAGCTCGATGTCTTGAATGACCACGTTCAATGGGTCTTTCGGATCGATCTCACCCGAAGCAGTGCCGTCGAGCTGCTCGTACTGGCCGACACTCCCGAAGGATTGGCCGCTGAACACAGGTGAGGTCTTCGTGGTGATCACGATGCTCGTGATCCGTGCATCCGCCGGTGTTGCGGCTCCAATCAGCGAGAGCAGCGCCAACGCAACGGCACAGCTGGGGTGACGGAGCAAAGCGCATTCCTCCATGATTTTCTCCGTTTTTATTCCGTCTACGGTCACGGAATTGTGAGGTTTCGTTGTTGCCACTATGGCTAAAATGAGTCAAGTTCGGTTAAATGCGGTCGAAACGAGCGGCCGGCCTGAACGGCTCATCAAAACGATAGAGGAGGGACGCTCAATGATCCAGGTCATGCCGATAAATTACGCGCGGCGCCCGAAGATCTATCTCTCATTGATTGGAATCGCTTCTCTTGGTTTCGTGTCTGTCGCAAACGCGCGGGTGACGCAGATCATCATTACCAATACTGAGGCCCCGACTTTTGACAACAATCCCAGCTTTGGTGCCGTCGGACAATACGAACGGATCGAGGGAACATTTACCGGTGAGGTCGACCCGAAAGATCCGCTGAATGCCGTTATCGTCGATATCGATCGTGCACCAAAGAACCCCAACGGGACGGTCAGTTATTCGGCAACTTTCCAGATTCTACGACCGATAGATCTGAAAAAAGGAAACCACCGCGTCATATTCGAACTGCCCAACCGCGGCAGAACCAATGTTCTCGGCCTGTTCAATGACAGCGGGACGGCGAACACGACTACGAGTTCGGGCGACCCCGGAAACGCCTTTCTGATGAACCAAGGATACACGATCGTCGAGGGCGGGTGGGATACATCGGCTCCCGCCGGTCTCTTCACGGTGACATTCCCGATCGCGACAAATAAGGATGGGTCGACGATCACTGGTCCAGCTACCGAGGAATTCGTCATCGACGTCGGCAGTACGCCGGCAAGCCAGCCTCTGACCTATCCCGCGTCAACCGCCGACAAATCGAAGGCTTTTCTCACCGTACGCGAGAATTACGGCGACGCGCGACAAACAGTCTCGGCAAGCGGTTGGGATTACACCGACACTACCAAGCTGAATGCCGTGAAGCTGACGTCCGGAAACTTCGGGGGTCCCGGATCATTCGGGCCGACGGCATTATACGAATTCACCTATGTCGCGAAGCAGCCGGTCGTCGTCGGTCTCGGTTTTGCTTCGTTGCGCGACCTCGCGACGTTTCTCCGCAATGCGAAAACCGACGACAATGGGGTAGCGAATCCGCTCGCCGGGGATGTGCGGGCCATCTATACCGTTTGTTCTTCCCAGCCCTGCCGCACGACACGGGATTTCGTGCTGTTCGGCTTCAACGAGGCCGAGCATTCACAGCAGAAGGCGTCGAAAGAGCAGCATTTCGAGCATCAGAAAGTTTTCGACGGGATGCTGAACTGGAAAGGCGGCGGCAGCGGCATCTTCATGAACTACCGCTTTGCGCAGCCCGGAAGAACGCATCGCCAGCATATCGCGCGTTGGACCCCAGAGATCCAGTTCCCGTTCGCCGACGTCGACATCTTCGACCGGGTTACCGGGAAATTCGGCAGCCGGCTCGACCGGTGCCGGAAGACCTCCACCTGCCCGAAGATCTTCGAGGCCAACTCGGCCAACGAATATTGGGCCAAGGCCAGCTCGGGGCTGACGACAGATGGTCAGGGGCATGATCTCGACCTGGATAAGACCGACAATGTTCGGTATTACCTGTTCTCAAGCTTCCCGCACGGGGCGGGAACCGCGGCGGGCATCTGTCAGCAGCCCCAGAACCCGCTGGCGCCCAATCAGCTGTTGCGGGCTCTTTTACTGGATCTGGATGACTGGGTGAGTACGGGCCGTGAGCCGCCGCACAATCGCATACCGCGGCTGGCCAACAAGACATTGGCTCCGGCGCTGCCGCAGTCCGGCACGGGCTTCCCGAACATCCCGGGCGTCGTCTACAACGGAATCCATCACACCGGCGATCTATTGGATTTCGGGCCTCAGTTCGACGACGGCATCCTGACCAAGCTGCCGCCCGTGGTCAGCACGCCCTATAAGGTCTACATCCCCAAGACGGATGGCGACGGGAACGACATCGCCGGCATCCGCACGCCTGATGTTGCCGTGCCGCTGGCGACCTACACCGGCTGGGCATTGCGCGCCGAGGACGAACCGGAAAGTGCCGACGGGTGTGACGCCTCCGGTCAGAGACTGCCCTTCGCCGAGACCAAGACGGCGCGGCTGGCGGTTGGCGATCCGCGCCTGTCGCTGCAGGAGCGCTACAAGGACCACACGACCTATGTCAGCCTGGTCACCACCGCGGCGCGGCGTCTCCAGCACGAACGCCTGCTGCTCGAAGACGATGTGCAGGCCTACATCGCCGCGGCCGAAGCCGCCGCCGTCCCCGGCCCCTGAGAGCCTGATGTATTAACAACGGGTTATCGTCGCCCCCGCGAAAGCGAGGGTCTAGAGTCTGCCGTTAAAAGCATCTGTAGCGTATTTCTGTATGGCATCAGATACTCATATACTAAAAAAACCGGTCAGCTTAGCGAGGACGATATTACCCGCGCTGAGGCGATGTGCGGGCTCCTGCTCGACCCTTCCCTCGCCATATCAGCGCACGTCCTCGCTCAGCCCAAGCCGCAGCGATACGCGCGGCGCAGTGCGAGCGCGCGAGAGAGGCCGACGCCGGCGACTACCAACACAACAAGGGGCCATAGTCGCCGGCGGCGAAACTGCTATGCGCTCCGCAAGTTTTCGCGACGCAACGAGATATCTTCAGCAATCGTATCAATTTCGCCTGTCAAATATATTTATTGCGAGGGTCGGTAGGACGCGGAGCGTAATGTTGCGGTACCCTCGTTTTGAAGCCCGCTGGGGATAATGGGCGACCCTGGTCCCTTCCTGTTCGTGAGCCATGGGGCATGCCGGAATCAGTTGTTGCTGCTCTCGCGCGCCAGGGAGATGACGTAACGAATAAAGAGGACGGTAGACCGCCTTGACACCAGAAACGCAGCGCCGTGCCGGACCGTGCAAGCCTACCTTGCGAGGAAAGTGCTGTAGGAGCATCCTGATGCTCGCGAACCAAGTCATGTGGGGAATGTCGGCCTTTAATGCGCCCCAATGACGTTGCCGGCTGCACCTGCAGGTGAGCCGACGGATTCGTCCGGCTTGGCCTCTGGTCTGAAAATTGGGAGCGATCCCGATGGTCGTTACCGGAACATATGATCCGTATCTTGTCGCTTTGTCCGTTCTGGTCGCCTCCTTCGCGTCTTACACCGCCCTCGGTCTCAGCGGGCACGTGGAGGCCGCCCAGGGACTTGCGCGTCGCGTCTGGCTGGTAGCGGCTGCGATCACAATGGGAGGCGGAATTTGGTCGATGCACTTCATCGGCATGCTCGCCTTCGTCATGCCGATACCGATGTCCTACGACAT
>Ga0210408_10001890_pt1 | contig 21149 bp, 16 predicted proteins | sample IncBWH4MmetaG_FD_155471 | JGI IMG/M metagenome (GOLD analysis project Ga0210408, IMG submission 155471) | Forest soil microbial communities from Barre Woods Harvard Forest LTER site, Petersham, Massachusetts, United States - Inc-BW-H-4-M | ecosystem: Environmental > Terrestrial > Soil >...
AGGCGGTCGGCACCCTCGGCCATGTCAGCCGCGTCGGCGATCATCTGGTGGCGGTCGAGAATACGCCCGCGCGGCACAACATGGTCGTGTGCACGCTGTGCTCCTGTTACCCCTGGGAAATGCTGGGCCTGCCGCCGGTCTGGTACAAGGCTTCGCCTTATCGTTCGCGCGCGGTCAAGGACCCGCGCGGCGTGCTGAAAGATTTCGGCGTGAGCCTGCCGAAGGAAACCGAGATCCGCGTCTGGGATTCGACCGCGGAGACGCGCTTCCTGGTACTGCCGATGCGCCCGGAGGGTACCGAAGGCTGGAGCGAGGAAAAGCTCGCCGAACTCGTCACGCGCGACAGCATGATCGGCACCGGCTTTCCGCTAGAACCGGGCGCTCCGTCATGAACGGTGTGCACGACATGGGCGGCATGGATGGTTTCGGCAAGGTCGAGCCGGAGCCGAACGAGCCGATGTTTCATACCCGCTGGGAAAGCCGCGTGCTTGCCATGGTGCGCGCGATGGGCGCGGCCGGCGCCTTCAACATCGACACCTCGCGTTTCTATCGCGAGGCCTTGCCGCCACACGTCTATCTCGCCAGCTCCTACTACAAGAAATGGCTGCTCGGGCTCGAGGACATGCTGATCGCCAAGGGCTTTGTCGGCAAAGCGGAGGTTGCCGAGGGCCATGCGCAGGAGCCCGCGAAAGCTCTGAAGCGCGGCAAGTTCACCGTCGATGACGTCGAGCGCGTCATGGTGCGCGGCAAGTTCGGACGCGCCGCGCAGGCGCCGGCAAAATTCAAGGCCGGCGACCGCGTGCGTGCGAAGAACATCCATCCCCCGACGCATACGCGGCTGCCGCGTTACGTCCGCGGCCATGTCGGCGTCATCGAGCGCGATCACGGTGTCCACGTGTTTCCGGATTCGGCGGCGATCGAAGCGGGCGAAAATCCGCAATGGCTGTACACCGTCGTCTTCGACGGCGCCGAGCTGTGGGGTACGGACGCCGATCCCACCGTGAAGATTTCGATCGACGCCTTCGAGCCGTATCTGGAGAAGGCGTGATGGATGGCGCTGCTGAGCGGGCCACAAGCGCCCTCCCCGACATCCCCTGCGACGCCGAAGGCCCGGTGTTCCGCGAGCCCTGGGAAGCCCAGGCCTTCGCCATGGCGCTGATGTTGCACGAACGCGGCGTCTTCACCTGGAACGAATGGGCCGAGACGCTAGGCGCCGAAATCAAGCGCGCCCAGGCCGCCGGCGATCCCGACACCGGCGAGACCTATTACCACCATTGGCTCGCGACGCTGGAGCGGCTGGTCGCCGCCAAGGGCGTCGCTACTTCCGATGTGCTCCATCGCACCCGCGACGCTTGGGATCACGCAGCGGACCGCACGCCGCATGGCAAGCCGATTGTGTTGCGGGCGGAGGATTTCTCGTAAGCTGCTTCGTCATTGCGAGGAGCGAAGCGACGAAGCAATCCACACTGCCAAAGCGGATGCGTTCTGGATTGCTTCGCTGCGCTCGCAATGACGGCTGAGATCGGATTTGCTACCTCCCCGCCACATACTCCCGCCATCCCCTCGCCCGCAGGCTGCAGGCCGGGCACTCGCCGCAGCCATATCCCCACTCGTGCCGGGCGCCGCGTTCGCCGAGATAGCAGGTGTGGGAGTGCTCGCGGATCAGATCGACCAGACCGCTGCCGCCGAGGTCGTGCGCCAGCTTCCACGTCGCGGCCTTGTCGAGCCACATCAATGGCGTGTGCAGCTGGAATGGCCTCGCCATGCCGAGGTTGAGCGCGGTATTGAGCGCGCGAATGGTCTCATCGCGGCAATCGGGATAGCCGGAATAGTCGGTCTCGCACATGCCGCCGATGATGTCGGAGATGCCGCGGCGGTAGGCGAGCGCGGCGGCGAAGGTGAGGAAGACGAGGTTGCGGCCGGGCACGAAGGTGTTGGGCAGGCCGTCCTCGCCCATCGCAATCGCCACATTGCGCGTCAGTGCCGTGTCGGAGATTTCGGCGAGCGTCGGGATTTTGAGCGTGTGCCCCTCGCCGAGCCTCGAGGCCCAGTCGGCACGCAAGGCCCTGAAGCCGTCGAAGAGCCGCTCGCGGCAGGACAGCTCGATGGCATGGCGCTGGCCATAATCGAAGCCGAGGGTCTCGACGCGCGCGAAGCGATCGAGCGCCCAGGCGAGGCAGGTTGCGGAGTCCTGGCCGCCGGAGAACAGCACGAGCGCGGTTCCGGATTGCAATTTCTCATTCATGGCAGCGCCTTAGCACAGAAGTTTCAGGTCGTGGACAATGGACTTCCAGTGCTGGGATCGGCCTCCAACTTGCGGCATAAACGGCCGGCCTTTGCAAGTTTACCGGTGCCCCATGACCCCTTCCCGCGACATCTCCCGTCTGATCGAGATCATGGCGCAGCTTCGGACACCCGTGACCGGCTGCCCCTGGGACCTCGAGCAGAACTTTGCGACGATCGCGCCCTATACGATCGAGGAAGCCTATGAGGTCGCGGACGCGATCGCACGAGGCGATTTCGAGGATCTCCGCGACGAGCTCGGCGACCTCCTGCTGCAGGTCGTCTACCACGCCAGGATGGCGGAAGAGCAAAAGGCGTTCGCCTTCGGCGACGTGGTCGAGGCGATCACGAGGAAGATGATCCGCAGGCATCCGCATGTGTTCGCCGACAAGGACGGCAATATCGCCGCCGCCGGCGTCAAAAGCCAATGGGAGCGCATCAAGGCCGAGGAGAAGGCCGAGCGCGCCGCACGGCGCCCCCAGCAACAGGCGAACGAACATTCTTCCCTGCTCTCGAGCGTGAAAGCCGGCCTGCCGGCGCTGACACGCGCGCTTGAATTGCAGCGCAAGGCCTCCACCGTCGGCTTCGACTGGAACGATCCGCGTGCGGTGCTGAGCAAGATCCGCGAGGAAGCCGATGAGATCGAGGCCGCGCTGGACCGCAGGGATGCCGAAGAGCTGGCAGAGGAAACCGGCGACCTCCTGTTCGCCGTCGTTAATCTCGCCCGCCACGCCAAGGCCGATCCGGAAATGGCGCTCCGCCGCACCAACGCCAAATTCGAACGCCGCTTCGCCTATATCGAGCGCACTTTGGCCGCGGAGGGACGATCACTCGAAGAAGCGACGCTGGATGAGATGGATGAATTGTGGAATGAGGCGAAGGCGGAGGAGCAAAAAGCGTAACGAGCCAATGCCCGTTGCCGCTACTCCACGGTCGTCCTGGCGAAAGCCAGGGCGACGTCGAGAAGCGCCGCTCACATCTCCAGCGGCACCGCGTCGAAGCGGCTCACCACAATATCCCGCTTGGTCTCATCGACCCGCACGGTCATGTCGAAGCGGCCGTCATGCAGCTCCTTGTTCAGCACCTCGGCGTTGCGGTGCAGCCAGGAGATGCCAGCGCCGTCGGAGGCGTCGATTGAGAGGTTGAGTGTGGTGCGTGTCGCCGCCAGACGATCTTCGATCGCCGCGAGCAGCGCTTCGACCCCCTCCCCGGTTTCGGCCGAGACGAGGAAGCACGGACGCTCGGCGGGACGGCGCACGGCGATGTTCTGCAAGTTCTCGCGCTCGTCGGGCGGGAAGCGATCGATCTTGTTCCAGACCTCGATGATGCGCTGACCGCCGTCGGCATCCGGATCGATGCCGAGCTGGCGCAACACCGCCTCGACGTCGCGCTCCTGCGCTTCGGCATCCTCATGCGAGATGTCGCGGACATGGAGGATGATGTCGGCCTCCAACACTTCCTCCAGCGTCGCGCGGAACGCGGCGACGAGCTGGGTTGGCAGATTGGAGATGAATCCGACGGTGTCCGACAGCATCGCCTTGCCGCCATGCGGCAGGTTGAGCGCGCGCAAGGTCGGATCGAGGGTCGCAAACAGCATGTCGGCGGCCTGTACGTCAGCGCGGGTGAGCCGGTTGAACAGCGTCGATTTGCCGGCGTTGGTGTAGCCGACCAGCGCCACCACGCGATACGGCACACGCTGGCGGCCGGCGCGGTGCAGCCGACGCGTCGCCTGCACCTTCTTCAATTCGTTCTGCAAGCGAACGATGCGCTCGCCGATCTGGCGGCGGTCGGCCTCGATTTGCGTTTCGCCGGGACCACCCATGAAACCGAAGCCGCCGCGTTGCCGTTCGAGGTGGGTCCAGGACCGCACCAGGCGGCTGCGCTGATAATTGAGATGCGCGAGCTCGACCTGCAGCGAGCCTTCCTTGGTCTTGGCGCGGCGGCCGAAGATTTCCAGGATCAGCCCGGTGCGGTCGACCACCTTGGTGTTCCAGGCCTTCTCGAGATTGCGTTGCTGGATCGGCGACAATGCGCAATCCATCACCACGAGCTCGATATTGTTGCCGCTGACGAGGCCGACGATCTCTTCGACCTTGCCCTTGCCGAGATAGGTGGCGGGACGGATCTGGGCGATGGGCGCGAGAATCGCATCCGCGACCTCGAGGTCGATGGCGCCTGCCAGACCCTTGGCCTCATCGAGCCGCGCCTCGAAATCGCGGACATGATCATCCGCTTGCGCCTCGCTCTCGCCGCGGCGCACCCGTACGTAGGGGCCGATGACAATCACCCGCCCCGAATCTTTAGCCCCTGCCGACCGCGGACGGTCAGCGCCCCCTTCCCAATTCCGGGGTTCCAATCAGTTCACTCTCAAGCCGGAGTATCCTCGCCGCCTTCGAACAACTGAATCGGAGCGCCGGGCATGATGGTCGAGATCGCATGCTTGTAGACAAGCTGCGAGTGACCGTCGCGCCGAAGCAGCAGACAGAAATTGTCGAACCAGGTCACAATTCCCTGCAACTTCACTCCATTGACCAGAAAGATCGTCAGTGGCGTTTTTGTTTTACGGACGTGATTAAGGAAGGTGTCTTGTAGATTTTGTGCGCGGTCTGCCGCCATTTTTGTTATCCCGCTATTGTTTTTTATTTGAACCGACGGCAGCCCTCTCGCTTTGCTTGGTTGGAGCCGTCCCTCGATTGCCGCGATCCCTTGAGTTCCCCCTCCTGGGACGTTGGCGGAACGATTAGAAGGCACGTGCGCTTTTTAGGCAAGCCGCTTCGCATGGCTGTCATACGGAAGTCGCGATATTCTTCATTAAAACGGCGAAAGATCGCCGGTTTTCCCAAGCAAATGCATGAACGGCTGCAAAAAAGGCGTTAGCCGACCCCAAGCGCCTTCAATTTTCGATGCAGCGCCGAGCGTTCCATGCCGACGAATTCCGCCGTGCGCGAGATGTTTCCGGAGAAACGGCTGATCTGCGCGATCAGATAATCGCGCTCGAACACCTCGCGCGCTTCGCGCAGCGGCAGTCCCATGATGTGCTCGCCATTATTGCTGGTCGGCATCGCCGGTACCATTGAACCGACGTCCTGCGGCAGCATGTCGGCGGTGATGATGACCTCCGGGCCTCCGCCGGCCAGGATCATCACACGCTCCACATTGTTGCGGAGCTGGCGCACATTGCCCGGCCAGACATGCGATTGCAGCACGGCCATCGCGTCCTGGCCGATCTGCCGCTTCGGCAAGCCGGTCGAGGCCGATATCTGGTCCATGAAGTAATCGATCAATTCGGGAATGTCCTCGCGCCGCTCCGACAATGGCGGCACGCGGATCGGCACCACCGAAAGGCGGTGATAAAGATCTTCGCGGAAACGGCCGGCGGCGATCTCTTCTTCCAGATTGCGCGCGGTCGACGAGACGATGCGCACATCGACCTGCACCTTGGTGGTGCCGCCGAGGCGCTGGAAGGTCTGATCGACCAGCACGCGCAGAATCTTGTTCTGGGTCTCGCGCGGCATGTCGCCGATCTCGTCGACGAACAACGTGCCGCCATGGGCCTCTTCCAGCGCACCGGTCTTGCGGGAATGCTCGCCATTGGACGTTTCGGTCCCGAACAGCTCCTCTTCCATGCGCTCCGGCGTGATCGCGGCCGCATTGATCACGACAAACGGCCCGTCGGCGCGGCTGGAGGCGGCGTGCAGCGTGCGCGCGGCCAGCTCCTTGCCGGCGCCGGAGGGGCCGACGATCAGGATACGGCTGTTGGCTTTCGCCGCGCGATCGATGGTCTGGCGGAGCTGGTTCATGCAGGGCGAGCGGCCGGTCAGGATGCTCGCCGCCGGCGTCATCTGTTTCAGCTCCCTCACCTCGCGTTTCAGCCGCGAGGTTTCCAGCGCCCGTGTCGCCACCAGGATCAGGCGATCGGACTTGAAGGGCTTTTCAATGAAGTCATAGGCGCCGCGTTTGATCGCCGCGACCGCGGTTTCGATGTTGCCATGACCGGAGATCATCACGACCGGCAGGTCCGGATGGTCCTTTTTGATCTGCTCGAGCAGTTGCAGCCCGTCGAGCTTTGAGCCCTGCAGCCAGATGTCGAGAAACACCAGATGCGGGCGGCGATTGGCGATCTCGGCCAGCGCCGTGTCGCTGTCGCGCGCGGTGCGGCTTGAAAAGCCTTCATCATCGAGAATGCCCGCGACGAGATCCCGAATATCGGCCTCATCATCGACAATCAGAATGTCACTTGCCATGGGTCGCGCCCCGCTTGTCAGTGGCCTGTTGCGGCTTCGGTTCTTGTTTCATGATTAGTCGCTTCCGCCAGCCCGTTGGTTTCCCCGTCGGGCGGCTTTGTTTCGGTGGCCGTCTGCTCGGTCGGACCTGCCGGATTGGTCTCGGCGGCCAGCGCAGCCGCTGGCTCTTGCACGTCGATCTTGGATTTGCTGTGGCCGGAGATGGCAAAACGCAGCCGCATCCAGGCGCCACGCTGGCCGGGCCGGAAGTCGGACGCATCCTTCAGCTCGATCTTGCCGCCATGGTCTTCCAGCACGCGTCCGACAATGGCAAGGCCCAGGCCCGTGCCCTTTTCCCGTGTGGTTACATAGGGTTCAAGCAGCCGCTGGCGGGCCACCTTCGGCAAACCGATCCCATTGTCGATGACGTCAATCACGATGTCGTCGTTGTCGCGCGCGGCGATGACATCAATGCGACCCTTGCCATTGTCCTTGGTCAGCTCCTCCGGCGGCACCTGCTCGATGGCTTCGGTGGCGTTTTTGATGATGTTGGTCAGCGCCTGGCTGATCAGGCGGCGGTCGAATTGCGCGTGCAGCGGGTCCTGCTTGATCTCGGCCTCGATATCGAGCTCGGGATGGGCAACTTTCATCAAGAACACGGCCTGCCGGACGGTGTCGGCCACGTCCTCGCCCTCGATCACGGGCTTGGGCATGCGCGCAAAGCGGGCGAACTCGTCGACCATCCGCCTGATGTCGTCGACCTGGCGCACGATGGTGTCGGTGCACTGCTCGAAGATCGACTTGTCCTTCTCTTCGGTGATGGTCTTGCCGAATCTGCGGCGGATACGCTCGGCGGAGAGCTGGATCGGCGTCAGCGGATTCTTGATCTCATGGGCGATACGGCGGGCGACGTCGCCCCAGGCCGAGGTTCGCTGTGCGGAAACGAGATCGGTGATGTCGTCGAGCACGATGATGTAGCTGTCGCGCGACTGGCTGGTCTGCTCGGCCGAAACGCGCACCGACAGATTGCACTCATTGCCGTCGCGCAAAATCGTTACCTGCCCCTGCACCAGCCGCTGCGTGCCCTCGCGCGCGGTCTTCATCATCTCGTCGAGCTCGGGCAGCACATCGGAGAGCGGATGGCCGAGCGTCTCCGACTCCGAGTGCCCGATCAGCTTTTCCGCCGATCGGTTGAGGACGGCGACGCTGCCGGAGGCATCGACGCCGATGATGCCGGCGGACGCCGAAGACAGCACCGCCTCGATGAAGCGGCGGCGGCTGTCGATCAATTCGCTGGCATTGACCAGCTCGTCACGCTGGGTGCGCAGCTCCTGCGTCATCTTGTTGAAGGTCTCGCCGAGCTGCGCCAGGTCGCCTTCGGACTTGTTGACGGGAACCTGCACATTGAGATTGCCGGTGGAGACGTCGCTTGCCGCGCCCATCAGCCGCCGGATCGGCGCCACCAGCCAGTTGGCGAAATTCAACCCAATCAGCACCGAGGCCATCAGGATGGTCAGCGCGATCACGGCAAACATCAGCGCAAACGCCACCTGGATGCCGAGCTTGCGGGATTCGATCTGGGCGTATTCGGCGACGCTGGTCTCGGTCTGCTTCAATTGCGCGACCACGCGCGGATCGAGCGGACGTGCGACATAGAGGAAGGTGTCGGAAAAGCCGCGTAACCGGATCACGGCCGCGACGTAATTGGCATCCGGCAGCACCGCGATTTCGGGCTCTGTCTCCTGGACGTCCTTGAGAAATTCCGGTGCGGGCGGCGCATAGGCCAGCTGAATGCCGGTGTCCGCCGTAACCAGGATGTTGGTATCCTTGTCGATGATCATCGCGCCCGGCACGTTGCGCGAGGCGGCATCCGAGGTCAGCAGATCGCGAAACGAACGGCGGTCCTGGTCATAGAGCGGCCGCGCACGGGCGATGTCGCTCGCCATGCCCAGAATGTCACCGCGGATCAGCTGCGCATGCTCCTGCATATAGGCCCGCGCAATCGTCAGCGAGTTCTGGATCACCTCCTTGGTGGGACCCGAGAACAGCCGGTCCAGACCGCGCTCGATGGTGACATTGGCGACGATGGAGACCATCACCGCCGGCAGCACGGCGATGACCGAGAACAGGCCGACGATCTGGACGTGCAGCCGCGCCGCCGCCCGGCCGCGCCGGCGCGCCTGCACCATCTGGAAGACTTCACGGACGATGATGGCGACCAGCAGCAGGATGGTCGCGGCGTTGATCAACAGGAAGGAGCGGACGACGTCCCGCGTCGGCTCAATCGGCGTCAGGCCGGTCAAAACCACGAAGGTGAGGAAGGCCGACAGCAGTGCGATGCCAACGGCAAACGGCGCCAGCAGCCGCCGCAGGGTCAGTCCCTTGCGTTCGGCAACCGGCGGATCAAAGGGCACGGCCGAGGTGTCTGCGCTCGTCATTCCGAAAAGATGTTGCTGAAAATCCACGCGCCCGCTGACCGCGGGACTGATGCATTCATATCACAATGTTGCCGAATTGCGACATTTCCGCGGCGCGCCGACGAGAGATCGCGCGGCGTGCACAGGTCAGATGACTGGTGTCATTCCGGAGCGGTCCGTCAGGACCGAACCCGGAATCTCGAGATTCCGGGTTCGCGCCTTCGACGCGCCCCGGAATGACGGTGCTCGAGCCTAACCCCCGCTCCGATAAACCTGAATATCCAGGTCCCGGATCTTCTTCCGCAGCGTATTGCGGTTGAGCCCGAGCAGGTCGGCGGCACGGATCTGGTTGCCGCGGGTGGCGGCCAGCGCCGCGGTCAGCAGCGGAACCTCGATCTCCTTGAGGATGCGGTGATAGAGGCCGGGCGGCGGCACGCCGTTGGGGAAGCCGGAGAAGTGCGAGGACAGATAGGCCTCGACCGCCCCGCCGAGATTATCAATGCCGGCCTGCACGCTGCCGCCTGACGTCACGGCCGGCGGCGCCAGCTCGCCGTCGATAACCGACGATGTGATGACGTCCTGGGGATAGAGCGCGGCAAGCCGTCGGGCGAGGTTTTCCAGCTCGCGGACGTTGCCGGGCCAGCGGTGCTGCTTCAGCCGCTCCAGCGCCTGTGTGTCGAGCTTCTTCGGCGGCAACCCGTCCTTCTCCGCAAGCGAGAAGAAGTGCCGGACCAGGTCGGGCAAATCCTCGATGCGCTCGCGCAAGGGTGGCAGGCGCAGCGGCACCACGTTGAGGCGGAAGAACAGGTCTTCGCGGAACAGACCCTGCTGGATCAGGATACGCAGATCCTTGTTCGAGGCCGCGACAATGCGCACGTCGGTCTTGATCGGGGTGCGGCCGCCGACGGTGGTGTATTCGCCCTGCTGCAGCACGCGCAAAAGCCGGGTCTGCGCCTCCATCGGCATGTCGCCGATTTCGTCGAGGAACAGCGTGCCGCCCTCGGCCTGCTCGAAGCGGCCGGAGGCGCGGGTATTGGCGCCGGTGAACGCGCCGCGCTCATGGCCGAACAGTTCGGATTCGATGAGGTCGCGCGGAATCGCCGCCATGTTGACCGCGACGAACGGGCCGTTGCGGCGCTTGCCGTAATCGTGCAGTGCGCGCGCCACCAATTCCTTGCCGGTACCGGATTCGCCGGAGATCATCACGGTGAGATCGGTCTGCATCAGCCGCGCCAGCACGCGGTAGATTTCCTGCATCGCCGGAGAACGGCCGACCAGCGGGATCGAGTCGAACTCGGTCTCTTCCGCCGGCGCCGCCGCCCGCTCCTTCGGCTCGGCAAGCGCGCGGCCGACGATCGCGATCAATTCCTTCAGGTCGAACGGCTTGGGCAGATATTCGTAAGCCCCCCGCTCGGAAGCGCGGATCGCGGTCATGAACGTGTTCTGCGCGCTCATGACGATCACGGGCAAATTCGGCCGCATCTTCTTGATCCGCGGCAACAGGTCGAACGCGTTTTCGTCCGGCATCACCACGTCGGTGATGACGAGATCGCCTTCGCCCTGGCTTACCCAGCGCCACAAGGTTGCCGCGTTGCCGGTCAGTCGCACCTCATAGCCGGCGCGGGACAAGGCCTGATTCAAGACGGTTCGGATGGCGGTATCGTCGTCTGCGACGAGAATGCTACCTGCAGGCATTGTTGGTCCTCATCTTGTGCCCTGTGAGGCATGCAACGGCGTACCCGAAACGTCATCGCGATTGGTGTGGTCTGGATGTTGTTTGGTGCTGCTGAACATCGGCATCAGCACGCGGAACGTCGTCTTGCGCGGCTGCGACTCGCATTCGATGATGCCGCCATGGTCGCCGACGATCTTGGCAACCAGCGCAAGGCCGAGCCCGCTGCCGGTCGCTTTGGTAGTGACAAAGGGATCAAACAGATTCGGCAACAGGTCCTCCGGCACGCCGGAGCCGTTGTCCTTCACGCAAAACTCCAGCGGCAGCGACACCCGCGACTTCTTGCCGGGCACCGAGAGGCGCACGCCGGGCCGGAACGCTGTGGTGAGCTGGATTTCCGCATCCGAGCCGAGATCGACCACCGCTTCCGCCGCGTTCTTCACCAGGTTCAGGAACACCTGGATGAGCTGGTCCTGGTTGGCATGCACCGGCGGCAGCGAGGGATCGTAATCCTCGACAAAGCGGATGTTGCGGGCAAAGCCCGATTGCGCCAGCCGCTTCACATGGTCGAGCACGGAATGAATGTTGACGGGCCCGCGCGCGACGGGCCGGTCATCGCCGAACACTTCCATGCGGTCGACCAGTGTGACGATGCGGTCGGCCTCGTCGCAGATCAGCCGCGTCAGCATGCGGTCCTCGGCCGAGGCCTGCTGCTCCAGGAGCTGCGCGGCGCCGCGAATACCGGAGAGCGGGTTCTTGATTTCGTGGGCGAGCATCGCGGCGAGCGCGATCACGCTGCGGGCGGCGCTGCGATGGGTCAGCTGCCGGTCCATCTTGTCGGCGATGGTGCGCTCCTGGAGCATCACCACGATATGGCCCGGCCGCTCGGTGAGCGGAGCGACATGCAGATCGACCTGACGATCGCCGCCCATGCGAGGCGTACCGAGATCGACCTTGTATTCGTTGACCGGCGAGTGGCTGGCGCGCACCTGATCGATCAGGGCGAGCAGCGGACTGCCGAACGGCACCAGCTCTTTCAGAGACTGGCGTTTCAGAAATTGCGTCGAAATCTCGAAGAAGGATTCGGCCGCCATGTTGGCGTCGACGATCTTGCCGTCAGGCCCGATCAGGATCACCGGATTAGGTAACGCGTTGAGGATCGCGTCACTGTCGGAGGGCAACACCTTGCGATGTCCTGCGGCCGAGCTCATGCAGCGGCACTCCATGTGAAATCGTCAAACGCCTCGCCGAGTGCGGCATGCACGGCGGCAGGCTCTTCCGAGGTCAATATTTTCTGTCGCCAGGCCTTCAGCTTCTCGGCCGGCACGCGGCCGCAGGCCACGGCAATATCGAGCGCCCAGCCGAGATGCTTGCGCGCATGGCGCAGCCCGACGCGGACGCCGTAATGGGCGCAGATCTCTTCATAGAGCGCGCGGATGTAGGAGAGCTGCTCCGGTAGCGAGGGCGCAGCTTCCGCTAGCCCGCCATCAAGCCGCCGCCCGATCTGGCCGGGCAACCAGGGCGCGCCTTGCGAGCCACGCCCGATCATCACGGCATCGGCGCCGGATTCTTCGAGCGCCTCGAGCGCGGTTTCGTAAGACGTGATGTCGCCATTGACGACGAGCGGTAGCCGGGTTGCGTCCCTCACCGCGCGCACCGCGCTCCAATCGGCCTCGCCCTTGTAGAACTGGCAGCGCGTGCGGCCATGCACGGTGATCATCTGGACGCCGGCCGCTTCCGCGCGTCGCGCCAGCTCCGGCGCATTGCGGGTGCGGTCATCCCAGCCGAGCCGCATTTTCAGCGTCACCGGCACCTTGACCGCCGATATCGTCGCCTCGATCAGACTCACGGCGTGGTCAAGGTCACGCATCAAGGCAGAACCCGATTGCCCGCCGGTCACATGCCGCGCCGGGCAGCCCATATTGATGTCGATAATGTCGGCGCCGGCGGCTTCCGCAATCCGGGCGCCCTCCGCCATCCAGCGGGTTTCGCAGCCGGCCAATTGCACCACATGCGGGCCGATCCCGGCCGCCTCGCAGCGCAACCTGGAAATCGGCCGCCCCTGCGCCAAGTCGTCGCTTGCGGTCATTTCGGAGACTACGAGGCCCGCCCCGAGTCTGGCGACAAGCCGTCGGAACGGCGCATCGGTCACGCCCGACATGGGTGCGAGCAGGACCCTGTTGGCGAGCGCAATATCACCTATTTTCAACGGCTTAGGGCGTAATTCTTCCGAGCCGGGCACGAATCTTCGTCTCTCTGACAGGCGCCACATTGCGGCTGCGGCTGTCTATTTTGAGCACATTTCTTGTGCAGTCAAGTTTCATGCCTACACTTTAGACAATTCTTCTAATCTTGCAAGTGCACTGCAACAAAAACTGCCTTTCCCCACAGGGGTGGTAAACGGCGTGATGAATCGCACTCTTGTTTGGGCGCGTCACATGATAAGGCCTGCGCGCCGCACGAACCCGTCCCTCCCCTGTATTTGAGTCCCATGTCGAAATCTGAACGCACCGCCGCCATTCTCGTTGCCGCCGGCAGAGGGCTTCGCGCTGGCGCCGGCGGGCCGAAACAGTACCGGATAATCGGCGGCCAGACGGTGATATTCCGCGCCATGGCGGCCTTCTGCCGCCATCCCGACGTCTCCGCCGTGCAGCCGGTGCTTCATCCCGACGATGCCGCTGTCTTCAATGCCGCCTGCGACGGGCTGCGCCACGAGCCTCCGGCCGCGGGCGGCGCCACGCGCCAGGCCTCGGTGCATGCGGGCCTCGAAGCGCTGGCGAACCAGAAGCCGGACATCGTTCTGATCCATGACGCCGCGCGTCCCTTCGTCTCGGCCAGCGTGATCTCGCGCGCCATCGACGCGGCACACCGCACGGGCGCGGCGATCCCGACCGTTGCCGTGAACGACACCGTCAAGCTGGTCGATGCCGACGGCAGCGTCGAGGCGACGCCGGAGCGGGCGCGGTTGCGAATCGCGCAGACGCCACAGGCGTTCAAATACGACCTCATCCTTGAGGCACATCGCCGCGCCGCGCGCGAGGGACGCAGCGATTTCACAGATGATGCAGCGCTCGCCGAATGGATGGGATTGACGGTAGCGACCTTTGAGGGCGATGTTGCCAACATGAAACTCACCACGCCTGAAGATTTTGTCCGCGAGGAATCGCGCCTCGCTGCCCAGCTCGGCGACATCCGAACCGGCACCGGTTATGATGTGCACGCCTTTGGCAGCGGCGATCATGTGATGATCTGCGGCATCCGCGTGCCCCATACCAAGGGCTTCCTCGCCCATTCCGACGGCGATGTCGGCCTGCATGCGCTGGTCGATGCCATCCTCGGCGCGCTGGCCGATGGCGACATCGGCTCGCACTTCCCACCGAGCGACATGAAGTGGAAGGGCGCCTCCTCCGACCAGTTCCTGAAATATGCGGTGGAGCGCGTCACGCAGCGCGGCGGCCGCGTCGCCAATCTCGAAGTGACGTTGATCTGCGAACGGCCGAAGATCGGTCCCCTGCGCGACACCATGCGCGCCCGCATCGCCGAGATCACCGGCGTCAACATTTCGCGCGTGGCGGTGAAGGCGACCACCAGCGAACGGCTCGGCTTTACCGGCCGCGAGGAAGGCATCGCCGCGACCGCCAGCGCCACCATCCGGCTGCCGTGGTCCAGTGAAGGTTGGAGCGAATAGCATGTCGACCGGCAGCGACGCACGCGCCCTCGCCCGTTCGCTGCTCGACCTCTGCCGTAGCCGCCGCTTGACCATCGCGACGGCCGAGTCCTGCACCGGCGGCCTCGTCGCCGGCGCGCTCACCGACATCCCCGGCTCGTCCGACGTCATCGACCGCGGCTTTGTCACCTATTCCAACGACGCCAAGCGCGCGATGCTCGGTGTCGAAGCCTCCACGCTCGCGACCTTCGGTGCCGTCAGCAAGGAAACCGCAACTCAAATGGCTGTGGGCGCGCTGGAGCGCGCCGACGTCGATCTTGCGGTATCGATCACCGGCATTGCCGGCCCCGGCGGCGCCACGCCCGGCAAGCCCGTGGGCCTCGTCCATTTCGCCGTCGCCGCCCGCGACGGCCGCATCCTCCATCGCGAGCACCGCTTCGGCGCCATCGGCCGCAGCGTGGTCCGCGCCCGCTCGGTGGTGGAGGCGCTCCGCATGCTGATGGAGCTTGCCCGAGGGCCGCAGCAGGTGAAACCGAAGCGCGCGGCCGTCAGCCGCATGCGCCCGCGCGTGACGCGCACGCCGCGGCGGCATGCGCTGAAACGAAGGCCACGGCCGCGGGCGTAATGGCGCCTACGTTGCGCCTGCCAGATCACCAGACGTAGCGCACCACGCCCTTGCCCGCGTAGCTCGCAGTGACCTGGGAGAACTCACCCTCGAAGGTCGCCGCCGCTGCCCAGCCGTTGCGCCATTTCATTTCTGCGGACAGCGTGGTGAGCGCGGATTCGCTCGCCTGCGCCGCGCCGCCCACGACAAAGGACGCGCCGGGCAGTGCCTGGAACGTCGAGGCGATTGAGCGGTTGGGATCGAAATCATGCGCCCAGGCAAAGCGGCTGCGGAACGTGAGCATACCGGTTGCGAGCGCAAAGGATTTGTCGGTGCGGAAGCCAAGCTCGGTGCGCGCGTCGGTCACGCTCTGAGCGCCATAGGCCAGCGCAAAGGCGCCGCTGCCGAACGCCACGGACTCCGCATAGCCTGGCAAGAAAAATGTGGTGAACTGCCCGGCGGTGTAAGGCGTGATGCCTATCCATTTGGTGGCGACGCGATAGCCGCCCTCGACGCGACCCGACAGCGCGTTGGCGTCGAACTCCGCATGCAGCTTGTCTGACACCGCCATGCGATCGGTGGTGACGTCCTGCCAGCCGTAGGCCAGCGCGCCGGAGACGTAGGCGTTCCCAGCGGTGTGCCTGACATAGGCGCCGGCCTGGAACAGGTCGGACCGGCCGCTGCCGGCATTGGCGACCGAGAAACTGGTGCCGCCGCCGGAGAGCGCGAAGCCCGCAATCGTGTGCGGTGACAACAGATAATCGGCGCCCGCCGCCATGCCGAAGATGCGGCTGGTGTCGCTGTTCGATCCCGTCGCCGCATTGCCATCGGTGGTCTGCGAGCCGCCGAAGGCCGCCGCCCAGACGCTCCAGTGCGGATCATAGACGCCGCGCAGCGGCGCCTTGGTGAACACCGCATTGTAAGCGGCGCGCTCGCGCTCCGACCAGCTCTTCTTGGTGTCGGCATAGGCGCTGGCGCTGGTGTTCTCGGTGGCATACGCCGTCGGCGAGGAATTTGGTGCGCTTTCGCGTCCGTCGATGAAGGGATCGAGCAGCGTCGTGATGAACTGGGTCATCGCCTGGAATGTCGTCTGCTGCGATCCCGTCGCGGTCTCGCCGGCGATCTGCGACAGCGCCGCCTGCGTCAGCGTCGCATAGGTGACCGGAATGCGGCCACTGGAGTTGAAGAAATTGCTGAGCGCATTGGCGACGTTCCGCTGGTTGGAAGTGAGAGTGCCGAGCGCGTTGTAGTTTAGCGAGAAATTGAGGAAGACATTATTCGGGTCGTAGGTGAGGCTTCCAGCCAGCGTCGTCGGCAGGTTGTTGACCCCGGCAAAGGTGCCGGTGACGCCGCCCGTCGCATTGAGGATCGTATATTGCTTCGAGATGGTGCTTCCGGTCAGCGCCACAAACACATCGCCCGCAAGCGTCGCAGTACCGGTGACGTTGACGCGATCTGATCCGCTATCGGCGATCTGCACCAGATAGACGCCGGCGGTGGAGAAGACGAGATTGCCCTGCGCTGTCAGCGCGCCGCCGGGATTGGCCGGCGCCAGCACGCCGCCGTCGTTGATGGTGACGGAGCCGACCGTGCCGCTGCCCGACAGCATCGCGCCGCTGTCGACGAACACGCTTGAGGTGATCGAGCCGGTCACGCTGAGCGTGCCGGCCATGACCGTGGTCGGCCCAGTGTAGGTGTTGACGCCGCTCAGCACCGTCGTGCCCGAACCGGCCTGCACGACCTGGCCGGGACCCGAGATGACGCCGCCAAAGGTGAAGACATCGGAGCGATTGAAGACCAGGAACTTGTCGGTCAGGGCATCGCAGCCCGAAACGGTGGCATCGGAGCAGAAGGTGATGTTGCCGATTACGCTGCCGCTTGTGCCGCCCGCGCCGAGGACGAGTGTGCCGCCATAGATGGAGGTGCCGCCGGTATAGGTCGCGTCGCCCGCGATCGTCAGCGTGCCGGTGCCGTATTTGATCAGGGAACGCGAGCTGTAAATGCCATTGGTGAGGTAGGACGCATCCGGCATCGAGTCGTTATCGGCGAGACCGAATTGCAGCACGGTCGCCTGCGCGAAATAGCTGGTGACGTCGTAGAGCACGTAAGCGCCGGCGCCGATCGACGAGACCGCGAGCACGTCGACGGTCGGGTTATAGGCCATCTGATAGACCAGCGCGTTCGGCAACCCCTGCCCGAACGCGCGCCAGTTCGACAGTACCCCGTTGATGTCGCTGTCGGCGACGGTGATCGGGCTCTGGGTCGGCGAAATGATGCAGCCGTCGGGCGCCGACGTGCAGGAGAGCGGCCGGTTCGCGCCCCCCACCAGCAACGCATCGACACCGTTATTTGAGATGAACTCCACTGACGTCGGGCGATAGAAACCTGGCGGCAAGACACTCGGCTGAACGGGTGAGACTTTGGTGAAAGTCCCGGCGGTATCGGCGTTGTTGCTGAAATAGAGGTTGGAGCCATCGGCCACGAACAGCCGCGAGTCGCTGCGATTGTCGAACACGATGCTGGTCGGCGTATCGCCGGTATAGCCGGTCAGTTGTGTCAGAGACGTGCTGATGTTGGCCGTGGGGCTGAACCAGACCGATCCCTTGCTGTTGGTGCTGGGATCGATGGTCGCGCCGACCGCAATGGCCTGCGTATCGTTGGCCGTGCCGTAGGTGATCACGTGGGGAACGCCGGTCGCTCCCACCATTCCGATGTCGGTCAGGATTAGATCGACCGACGTCGCGCTCTTGTCGAGCGGATCCTGGGTCGTGAAAACGTCGGTCCCGCCGGTGATGGCAATCAGGCTGGGATCCACGCGGTTGAGAATGAACTTGGCCAGGAAGGAACTATCGCCCGTCGCACCCACGACGTTTTTGCAAATCGCATTGGTAAAGCCTCCGTAGGAGCAGTACACCGGAACGCCACCGGGAGCGTTCACAGGATCATAATTCGGCGACTTCACCGTTCCCTGCGCGTCGATGATCAGGCGGCTGAGGCTCTCAAGATTTTCCGACGCCGAGTAGATCGCGCTCAGTCCCGTGAGCGAACGGTCGTTGATGGCAATGTTGGTCCCGTCGCCGCCATTGATCGTGATGAACAGCGAGCTGCCTGGCGCCGACTGCAGCGACACGCCATTATCCTGCGCGGCAATGGCGACGCGCTTGCTGTTGGCGTCATAGGCAACCTGATAACCCTCGAACACGCTGAGATTACCGTTCAGTCCCTCCCATGTGCCATTACCTTGCGGGTTGGTGCGCAGGTAAATGCCGCCGTCGGTCGACAGGATCAGGTCACCGGCGGAATCGAACGTGATCGAGCGCGAGTCGGCATGAACGGTGTTGGCGGGCGTGCCTTCGAAGGTCAAGCTGGTGGGCGTCGTAATATTGGTCGAGGGGTTATAACTGAGGCGGAACGCCTCCACCGAGCAGGGGCAGGTCTGATAAGCGTCGCCCGTGAGATAAACGATATTCTGGTTGGTCGGATCGATCGCGATATGCAGGTTGACCGGGGTCTGTCCACCGGCAACGACGTTGGGGGCGCCGTTCAGCTGATTCCAATTCCACGTCGAGCCGTTGCTCGAGCCCAGGAACACCCCCGCGAGCGTATTGTTCTGCAAGTTGCTGACTGCGATCGCGACCGAACCATTGGGACCCGCCGCGAGCGTGATCACCGTCTGATTAGCTGAACTGATAATGCCGTTACTGTTCGACGCGGTGAAGATCGGTGACCAGGTCGTTCCCATGTTGTTGGTAACGTAAACGGAGGTCGCCCCCTTCTGCGCACCATCCTTGACCGCGGCGTAGAAGGTCGATGGATTGCTGGGATCAGCAACGAGCGAAGTCACCGCGCCGGCGGGCAAACCGCTGCCGGCAGCGCCCGATATATCCTTGAAGGTCGTCCCGCCATTGGTGCTGAGAAACAGGCCATAGCCCGCCGTCGCTGCGACGGCATCCTGCACTTCGAATGTCGCGACCAGGATGGTGCTGCCCCGCGCCATCGCGCTTACCACCGTCTCGCCCGCAAACGCGCTGTTCTTTCCGAGCGCGCTCCAGGTCTGGCCTCCGTTGGTCGTGTAGAGCAGTCCGGTCAGCGGCCCGCCGCTGCGGCCATTAGCAAGGTTGAACTGGCTGTATTCGCCGTTGTCGGTCATCCCGACGCCGGCAATGATAGTCTTTCCGGTCGGATCGGTCGGATCGAGGCTGAGGCTGGAGATCGATTGCGAGACCTGGTTGCTGGTGAGCGGGGTCCAGGTCGCGCCGTTGTTGGTTGTCATCCATATGCCGCCATTCGGCGAAGCGGCGAACATCGTGCCCGCGCCAAGCGCCGGATCAAGCAGCACCGACTGCACGGCGCCGGCGTCGGTGCCATTGGGCGATTGGTCAGCACCCCCGATCCAGTTGTAATTCCCCTTCTCGGGACCCGGCCCTTGCGGGATGAAGGTCTGGTTGATCTGGACCTGGGCTTGAGCAAACAGGGCCGACGGTGCCGCCAGTGCTCCCGCAAGCAGGACCACGCAACACCACAACCAACACCGGAGACGCCCACACGACGCCTCACCCAGGCGATACGCCACCAGCCCCATTGCACGCCCCCGACCCCAAACGCAGTCAGTCCCAGCAGCACCCAGTCAAGCGCCTCAGCAACGCTAGTTCCCGGTCTTGCCCCTCGCAACAAGACCTGCGACGCGACCACGAGGTTTGGCGGCAGCTGTGCCTTGTCAGGCACAGAGAGCGACCTGCCCCGCACGTGCTCGTCGAACTCGGCGACAGCAATTGATGCCGCACTCGTCCGTCGAGCCAAAAGAAAATTAGCGGAACGATCAGAAGACTGCTTGGACTAATGGGCGGCCTGTTTGGACCGACGGGCGCTGCCGCTGTCAGCTATGTGTAAGCTAATCGGTTGGCGTAGCTTGGAAAATGCGAAACGCCCGTCCTGCATTCGGACGATGTCCGGCCAAGTCAAACGCGAAAGAAGTGCCCTGCCCCGCTTCTCCTCTCGCAACGGGCCGAGCCTGACGACAACCTGTAAATGCCGTATGCTTCCGTCCAAGCCGCCCACGATCAGATGCGGCAAAACAGGGAGCAACGCGCATGTACACGCCAGGGCTACGCCTTTCCGCCATCGCCATCGTTTCAACCCTTGGGTCTGCGCTGGCCTCGCCCGCGGGCGCACAACTGCTCGAACACAAGGACCTGACGGCGGCGATCGCGATCACGATCGCGCAGACGGCGATCGAGACCTGCAAGGCCAACGGCTATGCGGTGTCGGCGACCATCGTCGGCCGCAACGGCGAGATCATCGTTCAGATTCGCGGCGACAACACCGGGCCGCACACGGTCGAGAACAGTTTCCGCAAGGCCTACACCGCGCGCACCTTCCGCGCGCCCTCCGGCACGTTTGTCGAGCGCGTCAAGGCCGATCCGACCAGTGGGCTCGTGCATCTCAACAACGTCATCGCCAACCAGGGCGCGCTGCCGATCAAGGTGGGCGATGAGGTGATCGGTGCCGCCGGCGCTTCCGGCGCACCCGGCGGCGAAAAGGACGAGGCATGCGTTAAGGCCGGCATCGACAAGGTGGCAGATCAACTGCACTGAGGTGCACAGGCCGAGCGAAGCGAAGCAATCCAATCGGTCTACGCGGAAGCATTGTGGATTGCTTCGTCGCTTAGCTCCTCGCAATGACGAATTACTACGGCCCCACCACCCTCTTGCCGTAGACCATATCCGCGCGCTTCTCGAACGCTGCGGAAAACCGCCCGAAGGCCGCATCAAACATCGCGCCCATCAAGGTCGCGAGCATCTTGCTCTTGAACTCATAGCCGATGAAGAACCCGACTTCGCAAACCTCTTCGCCTTTGGCTTCGAAGGTCCAGCGGTTCTCGAGATTGGAGAATGGGCCCTTCAAATAGCGCACCAGGATCTTGAGGTGCTCGCGGTCGAGCGTCACTTCGCTGGTAAAGGTCTCCTTCACCAGCTTGAACGACACCGTCATGTCGGCGATGACGGTCTCGGTGCCGTCGGGGTTGTTCTTGCGCTGACGGATTTTGAGGGCCTGGCACAGCGGCACGAATTCGGGGTAGCGCTCGACGTCGGCGACAAGATCGAACATCTGATCCGCCCGGTGCTGCACCCGGCGCCTGTTGGAAAAACGAGGCATATGAACCCTAGCGGGCGGCCGCCGCGCGCGCCGCTTTCAGTTTTGCGAAATCCTCGCCGGCGTGATGCGACGAGCGGGTCAGCGGGCTCGCCGACACCATCAGGAAGCCCTTGGTATAGGCGACCTT
>Ga0210408_10001891_pt1 | contig 21130 bp, 23 predicted proteins | sample IncBWH4MmetaG_FD_155471 | JGI IMG/M metagenome (GOLD analysis project Ga0210408, IMG submission 155471) | Forest soil microbial communities from Barre Woods Harvard Forest LTER site, Petersham, Massachusetts, United States - Inc-BW-H-4-M | ecosystem: Environmental > Terrestrial > Soil >...
GGAAGGCGTTTGCCAACGCGCATGTAAATAGGCACGTCCCACCATCGCCAGTTGTCGACATTCAGTTTTAACGCGACAAAAGTGTCGGTCGTCGATTTCGGATCGACCTTTTCTTCCTTGCGATAAGCGGGAACCGGTTTGCCATTGATCGCGCCATCAGCGTACTGGCCGCGCACAACGTTGGTCGCCACTTCTTCCGCCTTCATCCGCCGCAAACAGCGGACAACCTTCACTTTTTCATCGCGAATGCTGTCCGCCCGTAAATCGCTTGGCGCTTCCATAGCCACGAGACATAAGAGTTGGAGGAGATGGTTCTGCACCATGTCGCGCAACGCTCCCGCGGTTTCGTAGTAACCTGCGCGACCTTCAACACCCAGCGTTTCCGCGGCGGTGATCTGGAGATGATCGATGTAACGCGTGTTCCAAAGAGGCTCGAAAATCGCATTGGCGAAGCGCAGCACCAAAATGTTCTGCGCGGTTTCTTTGCCGAGGAAGTGATCGATCCGGTAAGTTTGATCTTCACTGAACGAGTTGCTGATAACGCGATTCAGTTCGCGGGCCGATTCCAGGTCTGTGCCGAACGGTTTTTCGATAATGACGCGGGCCCAGCTTCCCTCCGCCGCGTTGTTTAATCCCGCAGCCTTCAGATGTTTTAGGATCGGTTCGAATTGATCCGGTCCGACCGCGAAATAAAAAAGCCGGTTGCCGCGCGTGCCGCGTTCCTTGTCGATCTTGTCCAAACGTTGGGCCAGACTCTTGAAGCCGGACTCGTCGCTGAAATCGCTCTGATGATAAAAAATGGACTGGGCGAAGTTTTTCCAGATTTCATCGCGCACCGTCTGACGCGAGAATTTTTTGACCGCCTCTTCCATTTCCTTGCGAAAGTCGTCATCAGCCTTCGGGCGCCGGGCAAAACCGATCACACTGACAGCGGGCGGCAACTCGCCATCAGCCGCGAGATTGTAAAGCGCGGGCATCAGCTTGCGATGAGTCAGGTCGCCTGTGGCGCCGAAAATGACCACGCTACAGGGCTGCGGCACTGCGCGAGTCGACAAACCCTCGCGTAAAGGATTGGCTTCGGTCTGGTCGGCCGCTCGATTCATAGGAATCAATCGCAAACTACGCAGACGCTGTGGTGAGCGCTAGCCGAATCCAATTTCGAGGATTTGGCTGAGACGAATCTCTTGCCGGAAACCGCTATGCCTGTCTACGGAATGACTTCGAGGATCGCGCGGCGAAGGTCGTCCAGGCGCGCGGGCTTGCTCAATACAAGATCGACACTGTCCGATGTCTCACCGGTTGCATCCATCAAATCGGCAAAGCCGGTAAGCATGATGATCGGTTCCTGAGGACGTATTTTTTTAATCGACGCGGCCAGCTCGTCGCCGCTGATCTCGGGCATCGCGCGATCGGTAATGACGAGATCGAAATTGTGCGCTTGGAATTTTTCCATCGCCTCGCTCGCATTGGCGGCTGTCTCGACAACATGTCGATCTTCCGCCAGGTAGGCGCTGACGATCTCGCAAATTGCCGGATGATCGTCCACGACCAGAATGTTGAGCGGCCGCACTGCCCGCGGACGTTCTGTGTGCTCGCGCGGCGCCGCTTCTTTCAACACCGGCAAGTGGATCGTGAACGTCGTTCCTTTTCCCAACTTGCTTTTGATCTCGATGGTGCCGCCATGCCGGCGAATGATTCCATAACTCATCGCTAAGCCCAGACCGGAACCGCCGGGGCCCTTGGTCGTGTAAAATGGCTCGAGGCAATTGCGCAACGTCTCTTCGCTCATGCCGGTGCCGTTGTCTGTGACTTCCAACCGGACGCGCGAACGATGGACGCTCGTGCGGAACGAGAGCTGGCCGCCCTGCGGCATGGCATCGACCGCATTGAAGATCAGGTTCGTTAAAACTTCACGTAGTTCGTCCGGCGCACCGGAGACGGGCATGATTTCATTTAAGTCTTTCTGAACGTGAATCGTCGCGCCGGTGGCGTCCGCCTGGGATTGCCAGCGCGGCGCGGTCAAAGAGATCGCTTGTTCGACAAGTTCGTTAAGATCGACAGATTGCCGGCGATCCTGCGTGGTCCGGGGCCGGTAGAATTCTCGCAGCCGTCCCACCAGGGTGGCGTTGTCGTTTGCGGCGCGTACAACGAGTTCGAGGTAGGTGCGCACTTTGGATTCGGCGGGCACGTTCCGGAGGTCGCGTAACAAAATGTCGCCGTAGCCAAGAATGACAGAGAGGCCGTTGTTAAGATCATGGGCAATGCCGCACGCCATTGTTCCGAGCGCGCGCATTCGTTCCTGCTGGATGATCTGTTGCTGCGTCTCGCGCAATTCAGTCAGCGTTTTTTCGAGCTCGGCACTGTCGCGTTGAAGTTGCAGCGTTCGTTTGTCCACCAGGCGCTCCAGACCATCGCTGTAAACCTGGCACTGTTGGAAAAGTTGGCGCGCGGTGAGCAGGTTTTGGATTCGCAACAGTACCTCGACGGAGTCGAGCGGCTTCGCCAGGAAATCGGTCGCCCCGGCACCAAGCGCGGCGTGCTTGGCTTCGGGAGTTGTGTCGGCCGTGAGGACCAAAACGGAAGGGCGGCTCCGCGGCGCCATCAGCTCTTTGATGCGGCCGAGCACTTCTAATCCGGAAACCGGCTCCATATGCAGATCGAGAAGAAGCAGATCGGGATTGAAATCGAGCACACGCCGCGCGGCGATGGCGGGATCGGTGATAAACTGGCAATTCGTGTATCCGGCCTGCGCGATAACTTTGCTGAGCGCCGATGCGCTGGATTCCTCGTCGTCGATGATAAGGATGCGGGCGCTGGTGTTGCCAGGCGGATGCAGCATGTTTGCGGCGACGAAAAGCTAGTTGTATGCCCTTGTTAGGCCATTTGTTAGGCTCAGACGCTCGACAAGTTTTGCGTCAAGGAATCAGCTTCATTATAACCGCTGGAAATTGCCGGCGGCGCGCTTGAGTCTTTCGTAGACGATGATCTACAGCATCGCAGATTAATCCTGTGGACGATTCGCGCAGAGTACCGCATTCGTGCAACCCAACATGACTGAACCCATCCGTGCCGTGATTTTCGATCTCGATGGAGTTCTCGCCGACTCGGAGCCGTGTTGGAACGAGATCGACGCGAGATTGCTCGCCGAATACGGCGCCACCTACAACGGCCAATATCACCGCGAAGTGCTCGGCGTGAGCTATCCGATCGCAGTCGAGTTCTACAAGAAAGCGTTCGGCATCTCGACGCCGACTGAAGAAATGATGAAGCGACGCGGAGAGATCGCGACCGAGTTTTTCGCGAACCGCGTTGGTTTGTTTCCACGAGTGAAAGAAATCTTGGAAGAATTGCAGCGGATGAACCTGCGTCTCGCGCTGGCAACGAGTTCGGTGGGCGCGTCGGCGCGGCCCTTCTTAGATCGACATCAACTCACTGCGTTCTTTGAAGTCATCATCACCGGCGACGAAATCGAACGCGGCAAACCAGCTCCCGACATCTATTTGCGTACCGCCGAAAAACTTGGTGTCACCCCCAACACGTGTCTCGTTATCGAAGACTCACTTTCGGGTATCGCCGCCGCCAAAGCCGCCAAGATGCGCGTCGCCGCCATTCCCGACCGCCGCTTCGTCGATCCGCGCGAGTACGAAAAGGAAGCGGATTACTTGCTCAACGATCTCTCAGAAATCCCGGCGCTCGTTCGTCGCGCGGGTACTGCGAATTAGCAAGGCAGCGGGAAGCGGCGCGTCATGTCGCGGACTTTTTCGCGGACGCGATTGAGGGCGGATTCGTCGGTGCGGTTTTGCAATGCTTCAGCGATGAGATCGGAGATCTCGAGCATTTCTTCTTCTTTCATCCCGCGAGTCGTGACCGCCGGTGTGCCGACGCGAATGCCGCCGGGTTTAAACGGCGAACTGGTGTCGAACGGGATCGCGTTCTTGTTCACGGTAATGCCGGCTCGATCGAGCGTTTCCTGCGCGTCTTTGCCGTTCAGATCTTTCGGGCGAAGATCGACAAGCATGAGGTGATTGTCGGTGCCGCCGCTGGTGATTCGGTAACCGTGCTTTGCTAAACCGGCAGCGAGCGCCTTGGCGTTGGTCACGACCTGGCGTTGATAATCGCGAAACGACGGTTGAAGCGCTTCGTGAAAACAAACTGCTTTCGCGGCGATGACGTGCATGAGAGGTCCGCCCTGGACTCCGGGAAAAACGGTCGCGTCAATTTGTTTGGCAAAATCTTTGGTGCACAGGACAATGCCGCCGCGCGGGCCGCGCAAACTTTTGTGCGTAGTCGTTGTCACGAATTGCGCGTGCGGAATCGGACTCGGATGTTGGCCGCCGGCGACCAGACCTGAAATGTGCGCCATGTCGATGAAAAGGAGCGCGCTCACAGAGTCGGCAATTTGGCGGAGCCGCGGAAAATCGATGATGCGCGGATAAGCCGATGCGCCAGCGGTGATCATCGCCGGTTTCACTTCTTCGGCTTGTTTCTGCAATGCGTCGTAATCGATCTGCTCGGTCTTTTCGCTGACGCCGTATTGCGAGACCTGATAAAACTTACCGGAGAAATTTGCCGGATGCCCGTGGGTGAGGTGGCCGCCGTGGGCGAGATTCATCGCCAGAATCTTGTCGCCCGGTTTCAGAACCGAAAAGTAAACGGCCATGTTCGCCTGGGCGCCGCTGTGCGGTTGGACGTTCGCGTGGTCTGCGCCGAATAATCGCAGCGCGCGATCGATCGCCAGTTGCTCGGCGGTATCGACGTTTTCACAACCGCCGTACCACCGTTTCTTCGGATAACCTTCCGCGTATTTGTTGGTCAAACACGAACCTTGCGCTTCCATCACCGCACGGCTGGTGAAATTTTCAGACGCGATAAGCTCGATGTTCTCGCGTTGACGTTTTTCTTCGGCGCGGATGGCGTCGTAAATTTCGGGATCGACTTTTCGCAGCGCTTCCATGGAGCTGCCGCCGTAGGATGTCGATCCAACGTCGGTCTGAATTGGACGCGGAACATCGCTCATTGAGTACGAAGATATTCCGCGATTTCGCGCCGCACCAGGAGGAACCAGCTCGCTTTGCTCTACAAAACCAAGCACGCTCGGTAGCGCATTCTTAATCGTGCGGGCGCATTCCTGGTAAACCGCGCGGCTCATACCGATCGGGTCCGGGACGTCGCGCCAGCAAGTGGCACCGGCTTCTTCAAATTCGCGAATCAGAAAGGTTTTCTCGGCACCGTGGGGGAAGAGCATGTGAATCGTTTCGAGATGCGCGCCGGTCATGGCGAAAATATGGGTGGCGCGATCGACCAGATCAGGGGTGAGCGGCTGGCTGCGCAGATCGCTGATGTCGACGCCGTCGGATTCGCAAACCTGCACCGCGTAAAGACTTGGCGGCTGCCCGCGCACGGCGTGAACTCCAGCCGAAGCCACCTCGATGTCTTTGCGATTTCCGATCAGCCGCCGAAACAAACCCTCCGCAATCGGACTGCGGCAAATGTTGCCGGTGCAGACAAAGAGGACACTTTTCACGGTCGCGCCGCGCTTGCGAACGCGAGAGCAACTTAAAACCGAACTCGTTAATTGTCGATCTTCGGCTGAAGAATATTGTTGTTCCGATGCTGGCTAAGGAAAAGAAAGCGAAAGTCCGTGGGGATCACCGCCGCAGCTGGATGTCAGATGACTATTTTGACCTGATTGTGTGGTACAAACCGAGCAATGCGATTCATGGATTTCAGCTGTGCTACGGAAAGCCCGATTGCGAGCGTGCCTTTACCTGGCTGAGCCACCGCGGGTTCACTCATTCGCAAATCGATAGCGGAGAAGAGGAACCGGAGGCCAATCGAACTCCGATTTTGTTGCGAGATGGATCCTTTCCTATAGCTGAAGTGAGTCGCGAGTTTACCCGACGTTCGGAACAGTTGCCGAAATCGCTGCGAAATTTCGTAATGGCGAAGTTGAAGCAGTTCGCAGCGACACAGAAACCTTAGCGAGCGGACGCGCCCACGTGTAAGATCGGCCCGTGCGTTCGATTTGGAAAAGAATTCGTTATCGACTTGAGTGGATCGGCCTGTTGCTCGCGGCGAACTTTATTCCGCTGTTGTCGCGCAGAGGTTGTTATCGATTGGCCTTGGCGGTCGGTGCACTGATGTCGATGGTGGACCGGCACGGCCGCAAAGTCGCCCTCAGCAATCTCGAAGTCGCGTTTGGGGATCAGCTCACGCGACGCGACCGCGAACAGATAGCGCGGGAATCCTTTCAGCAATTCGCGCGGACCATGCTCGATCTCTTGTGGAGTCCGCGTCTGACGTCCAAAAATTTTTCGAAGTATATCGAGCTGGAAAACTTCGAAGAGACCCAGCGTTACGGACCGGAACGTTCGATCATGATCGCGTGCTATCATTACAGCAATTTCGAATGGCTTAGCCTTGCCTGCGGCTACCTCGATCTGCAAGGCACGATCATCTCCCAGGAATTCAAAAACTCGCTACTCGATCCGATTTTCAAAAAATTGCGCGAGCAGTCGGGCCACGAATTGATTCCGCGCCAGGGCGGAATTGTTCGGCTCTATAAAGTACTGCGTCGCAAGGGCCGAACGGCGTTGCTTGTCGATCTTACATTGCATCCCAAGATGCCGTCGGTCGCGATCGATTGTTTCGGGTTGAAGACGAGCGTGACTTCCGCGCACGCCTGGCTGAACGAGCAAACTGGCGTGCCGATCATCCCGGCGCACACCGAGCCGCTGCCGAACGGTCGCTATCGATTGGTGTTTCATCCCAAGATCGAGACCGCCGGCCGCGATTATCAGCAAATCGCGCAGGCGTGCTGGAACTCCTTTGAGCCTTACGTGAAACGAAATCCCGCGCCGTGGCTTTGGATGTATAAACATTGGCGATACAAGCCAGCGACCGCGGACCAGCCATATCCATTTTACGCGCGGCCGCATCGTCGCTTCGACAAACGGATCGCCGGCACGGCGGATCAACCGACCATAGCGAGGGCATGACCGCGTTCGAGTGTTGACAAAACTAACGGCTGCTTTTCCAGTACGCGCATGAAGAGCCTTTCCCGTTTAGCGTTTGTGGCCGTGCCGGTCGCCATTTCGTTGCTTACTGGTTGCCAAACCGGAGGCGGTGGAGCGGCCTATCGAGGAGGGCGCGCTTATCACGTCGTTGCCTATAAACCGCACGACCAATCGATGGTGCAGGTGAAGCTCTCGAAAAGCACGCAGACCGTATACGTGCTGGAAGGCGATCGATTGCTCATGGCCGCACAGGCGAACGTTGGCCGTCCCGGAGCTGAAACTCCTTCGGGCAACTTTTCGGTTATCGAAAAAATTAAGAACAAACGCCGCGTCAGTGAGCCAGACGCCGGTTACCCCATGGCCTATTGGTGTGGATTTGCGCCGGCTTACGGTTTTCATGAAGGTTTTGTCTGGAAAGAGCCGCGAACTCACGGTTGTGTTCGGATGCACCGGGAGGCTGTTGCTCGTCTCTACGCGTTGGTTCGAATCGGAACCCCCGTCCACATCGCGCAGTCATTCCCAGAAGACGCGAAGTACGCCAAGGAGGTGATGCGAATCGATCAAAGTCGCGATCCCGATCCGCCGCGCTCGTTGTTAATGTCGTCTGAGTGGTTCAAGGATCCGCCCGGACCACTCCTGGTCGACCAATAAAATCGCCCTAACAAGAGAGCAGGATTGCCGGCTGAAAACTCGGTCGTGACGTGCTAAGGTTCCCGAACGCATGAGCACGAACCTGATCTCCAGCGGAACAACCGCGCGCGAGAAAGTAAACCTGCGCACGCCGGACGTGATGGCCGCCGTCCAGGAGCAGGTCGAGCAGCACTACCGCAGCGACATTGTTGAAAAAGTGCGTCGCGCCGGTGGAATCATTAGAGTCGGCGACACCACCGTGCGTTTAGCGAAGCAGTTCGGCTTTTGCTATGGCGTCGAGCGCGCAATCGATCTCGCCTACGCTGCGCGCAAAGTTTTTAAGGACCGCCGGCTTTTCATTGTCGGCGAAATCATTCACAATCCCGAGGTCAATCACCAGATTGCGTCGCTCGGAATCAAAAATCTGACCGGCCGCAACAAACAGGCCGACATTTCCGATCTCCAACCGGACGACATCGTGATTGTGCCGGCGTTCGGCACCGAATTGTCGATCTTACAGCAGATCAAAGAGCGCGGTTGCCAGATTGTGGACACGACCTGCGGCGACGTGATGAGCGTTTGGAAACGCGTCCGCAAATACGCGAGTGAATCGGCCACCTCCATCATTCACGGCAAAGCCGAGCACGAAGAAACGAAAGCGACCAGCTCGCGCGCGCTCGGGGACGGAAAAGGTCATTATCTTGTCGTGCTCACGCTTGCGGACACGGATTACGTTTGTAATTACATTCGCCACGGCGGCGACAAGAAAGAGTTCCTCGAAAAATTTACAGGCGCCTATTCGCCTGGATTCGATCCCGATGTGCACCTCAAAACAGTCGGCGTAGCCAACCAGACCACGATGTTGCGCGGCGAGACCGAGGAAGTGCAACGGCGAGTCCGTCAGGCGATTGTTGATCGCGACGGCCAGGACGAAGCTGCGAAAAATTTTCGCTTCTTCGACACGATTTGCGGCGCGACTCAGGAGCGGCAGGATGCATTACGCGAGTTGCTCGACGTGAAAATGGATTTGCTGCTAGTCGTCGGCGGTTACAACAGCTCGAACACGTCGCACCTGGCCGAGATGGGCGAGGAAAAATTGCCGACCTATTTCGTGCTCAATGCTTCGCGGCTCGTTTCGCGCAACGAAATCAAGCACTACGACCTGCACGAGAAGCGCGAAGTCGTTTCCCATTTCTGGTTGCCGCCCGGACCGGCCGTTGTCGGCATCACCGCCGGCGCGTCTTGCCCGAACAATTTGATCGAGGAAACGCTGATCCGGCTTTTCGAGCTGCGCGGAATCCCGCGCCAACAACTCGAGCTCGCCGCGTAAGATCGACGTCTTCTGTAGCGACGCTCTGCGAGCGTCGAATGTTTAACGCCAGCGGTCCTTAGACCGCCGCTCCAGCCTTGACACCCGAGATCGACATCGTGCAGCCTTTTCGGCCATGAATACTCTCAATCGATTTGCGGATCCGGTATTTTGCATTACGCGACTGATTGTTGGTTTAATGTTCGCCTGTCACGGGGGCCAAAAGATCCTCGAGTTTCCTCCAAGTGGTCATCCTGGCGGACCGATGGATGCGATGGGTCTAGTGGGTGCCTGGATCGAACTCGCGGGCGGATTTCTCGTCGCCTTTGGTTTCTTGACGCGACTCGCCGCATTCATTTGCAGCGGCGAAATGGCCGTCGCTTATTTTATGATGCACGCTCAAGGGGGTTTCTTCCCGATTGTCAATCAAGGCGAAAAAGCCGTGCTCTACTGCTGGTTCTTTTTCTTCACAATCTTTTACGGCGCGGGACGCTGGAGCATTGACGCAATGATCAGCAAAGGGAAAGCGGCGACTGCGGCCACAGCGACATAGCGAACCTGAACATCATTCCCTCGATGAAACGCGTTTTTGTCGCGCTAACTGTTGTTTTCATCGCGTGCTCAGCATGCGCCGAAGAGATCAAAGATTTCGGCCGCGATCGGCTGAACAGTTCGCCACGCCACGCTGACTGGGTGGACATCAAGTCGGGCGAGAACCGCACGATCAAGGCGTTCGTGGTTTATCCGGAATCGAAAAACAAAACGCCCGTCGTGCTGGTGATCAGCGAGATTTTTGGCCTGACGGACTGGGTGCGCAGTTTATGCGACGAACTGGCCGAGAACGGCGTGATTGCGATCGCGCCGGATCTGCACAGTGGGCAAAAATTTGAAGATCTCGATGGCGCGCGCAAAGCGACGTCGGCGTTGCCCAAGGAGCAAGTGACCAGCGATCTCAACGCGGCGGCTGATTATGCCCTGAACATTCCGGCCGGTAACAAAACGCTCGCTGTTTGCGGATTTTGCTGGGGCGGTGGCTGGACGTTCAATTATGCGCACATAAATCCGAAACTGAAGGCGGCGTATTCATTTTATGGAGTCGCAGTCGATACCGCCGACGACACGAAGAAAGTTGCGTGTCCGGTTTACGGATTTTACGCCGAGAACGATGAACGTGTGAACGCGACCATTTCGAAAGCCGAGGAGTTAATGAAATCCGCTCACAAAAAATACGAGCCGGTGATTTACAAAGGCGCCGGTCACGGGTTCATGCGCTCAGGCGAGAAAACGAATCCGGATTACCGCGAAGCCGATGGCAAAGCGCACGACGCAGCTTGGGCGCGGTGGAAAAAGCTGTTGAAACAGTTGTAGACGCGAACAGGCAGCGGCGATTAACCGCGCTCGAAAGGCCACCCCCAGGGGCTAGCCGCTTTTACCGCGTTCGGATCATTCCGAAAATGGCAGTGGTGCCGAGAAACAGGAGGACTGCTAGAACGATTGCAAATTCAGCAATTGTAAGCGCGGCCGACCCTAACCTTGCAAGTCCGTGCAACATCAATCTCTAAGACCGCAGTCCGCTTCCGCCGGTTACAAAATTTGTCGCGTGGACACGCGGCAGCGGCGGAGGCACGGTTGATCTCGTGTTTGGAGTTAATAAGCGGAAGGTCGAGCAGCTCGATTTCATCGTGCCGGGCGCACAAAAATCCGGGACAACGGCCCTGCATTATTTTTTGAGCCAACATCCGCGGATCGCGCTTCCCGACCAGCAGGAGCTGCATTTCTTTGATGACGAGGAAATTTTTTCCGGAAGGGTCGATTACGAAGTTCTGCATCGACATTTTCGACCGATCGGAAGGTCGACAATGGCCGGCGAAGTGACGCCAAGTTACTTGTATTGGAGTCCGGCGACGGAGCGGATTCACGCTTACAACCCGCGAATCAAGCTCTTGATTCTACTGCGAAATCCGGTCGATCGCGCATTCGCTCACTGGAACATGCAACGGTTCAAGGACCGCGAGCCGCTCGATTTTCTTGCCGCGGTCAAGGAAGAGTCACGCCGCATTGCGCAGCCGCTGTCGATTGAATCGCGACGATTTTCCTATGCCGATCGTGGATTTTATTCCGCTCAACTCGAACGCGTCTTCAAATTCTTCCCGCGCGAGCAGGTCATGGTTGTGAAGTTTGAAGAGTTCCGAGATCGCAAACAGGAAACGCTCGACACTATTTTTGATTTCCTCGGCGTGAAACGATTGCGAGTGAGTCGCGATAGAGATCGCAATGTTGTGCCGTACGAGCGCGCTATGACGGCGGAAGAGCGAAGATATCTACTCGGAGTTTTCGCCAGCGAAATTGCGAAGCTCGAACAGATGCTCGCCTGGGATCTGTCAGACTGGAAAGCTACTGCTTAAAGCTTGGCCGTTTGCTTTGATCTTTCGCGAGAAGCGCTTTCGAACGAAACATCCGCGCGCCTTGTGACGAGAAGAATTCGCGTAGCTGGAGCGTGAAAAACGAGGAGCCATCCGGACGCGGATTGAAATCCAGCAAGAGTCGGCCGCGCTCGTTCAAAAGATTTGTTCGCACATCCTTAATGAAAAACTCCCAGTCGGCCGGCGACCATTCAACGCCGTCCCGCACTTTGCCGACTCGATGAAAACAAATCCGGTGAGCGGTCATGAGATCGAATCTTCCTCCCAGATCGGGCATGGGAGTTTGTCGTTCGACGCGACCGATGACGCGGGGAACGTCGAGTAACCTGGTGGTCGCGCCGAATAGCGGCTCACTGTCGGTGTCGAAGCCGAGAACCTGGTGGCCAAAAGATTTACAAACGTAAAGGAAGTATCCTGCGCCCGAGCCGATATCGAGAATGCGCAACGGGGGCGAGCGGTCGAGCCAAAGGTCCTGCGCGCGCTCGACGTTGATGTCGATCCAATAAACGATATCCTCGAAGCGATTGATCTGCGGCGAGCCGGGTCGATACGGATATTTGTGGCGCAACTCTCTGAACTGCAGCCAGTCGATGTCATCCAGAATGCGGCGTTTATTGACGGGATGCGCTAATCGGCTGAAATGTTCGTAGGCGCTGGCGAAAAGTTCCGGCGAAAAGAGCTTTCGGAGCTTGCGTGAGAATCTCATTGCGGCCAACTACTGCTGCGCGTAAATGACGGACTTTGCGGATCAGTCTTAACAGATGCAACAAGCGAAACGAATTCTTCTCATTGGCCTCGGGCGCTGGGGTGTCAACCATCTCCGCGTCTTACAGTCGATGCCGATCGAGCTTTTCGTCGCCGAAACCAATCCGGAGCGGTTGAAATCTGCCAATGTCCCGGTGAGCCACCGGACCGCGGATGCGGCTTCGCTTTTTCCGATCATCGATGCCGCGGTGGTCGTTACGCCGGCGCAGACGCATTTTGAAATGTGCCGCGACCTGCTCGCGGCGGGCAAGGACGTGTTCGTCGAAAAACCGATCACGGCGAAATCGGCTGACGCGAAAGAACTGGTGGAGCTCGCGAAACGCTCCGGATTGATTCTTCAGGTTGGTCACATTTTCCGGTTCGATCCGGCGTCGGTTTGGATGCGGGACGCCATTGCCGAAAGTCGGTTTGGTGAGATCAAAATGTTGCGCGCCAATTTCAGCGGCTTCAAACGTCCGCGCCGCGACACTGGCGTGACTTTTGCCGATAGCATTCATTTTATAGATCTATTTCGTTTTCTGCTCGGGCGCTCGCCGCGTCGGGTTCACGCAGTGATGCACAATTTTCTTGGGCGGGAGGACGAAATGGATGACGAGTCGCTCATTGTTTTGGAATACGACCGTGATCGCGGCGCGCCAATTCTGGCAACGGTCGAAGCCGGCTACCATCTGCCGGGAAAGGTCCGAGAGCTGACGATCGTTGGTAAGGATGGTTCGGCGATCTGCGATTACAACGTCGCGCAGTACAAAATCAAAACTTTCGAGAACCGTCACGTCAGCGAACGTGGGGAAATAAAAGCGATGGAGGGCGCGATGCATCAGCTCGAATTCCCACCGGAAGAGCCGCTCCGCGCGGAACTGGCTGCGTTTCTCGATGCGATTGAGACGCGAACTTCGCCATCGGTTGACGGAATTGATGGAATGGAAGCCGTCCGCGTGGTTGAAGCCGCGATGGAATCCGCGCGCACCGGAAAGTGGATCGACATCGGCGGATGAGCGTTATGAAAAAGATTCCGCTATCCAAAGTTTTCGTGGACGACGAAGTTCGCGAGGCCGGTCTACGGGCGATGAATTCCGGTTGGTACATTCTTGCCAACGAGTGTGAAGCGTTCGAAGCAGAGTTGGCGGCTTACGTTGGGACCAAAGAGGCCGTGCTTTGTTCGAATTGGACTACTGGCGCCTTGATGTTGCATCACGCGATGGGCGTTTGTCCGGGCGACGAGATTCTCGTTCCATCGCACACCGCATTCCCGTCGGTCGAGCCGATGATTCATCGCGGCGCGCGGCCAGTTTTCATCGACATCGACGAGACCTATTGCGTCGATGTCGATCAACTCGAAGCGGCCATGAGCGAGCGCACAGTTGGAATTCTGCCGGTTCACCTTTATGGGCATCCCGCGAACCTGGACGGAATTCTGTTGGCGGCGAAGAAACATGGCTTGTGGGTGGTCGAAGACTGCGCGCAGGCGTTCGGCGCCCAGTATCGCGGACAAACCGTAGGATCGATCGCCGCCGCCGGCGCATTTTCATTTTTCCCGTCCAAGAATCTCACTGTCATGGGAGACGGTGGCTGCATTACGACGAATGATTTGGCGCTTGCAAAAAAACTTCGGATGCTGCGCGATCACGGCCGCAGTTCGAAATACGTGCACGATTTTGTCGGTTACAATTTCCGCTTCAACGAGATCCAGGCTGCGATCGGACGAGTCGAATTACGGAATCTCGACAAGTTGAACGAACATCGGCGTGAGATCGCGGCGCGTTACAACGAGCGTCTCGAAGGCGTCGTCAAAACTCCGCCGGAACGGCCGTGGGCGCGGCATGTTTATCACATGTACGTGGTTCGAACCGAGCGCCGCGATGAGCTTGTCGAATTCTTGAAGGGGAGAGGCATTGGCACCGGCATTCATTACCCGATCGCAAATCATCAGCAGCCGGCGATGAGGAAAATGTATTCCGATTTGCCACGTCTGTCGAAAACGGAGGAGGCGGTGACGCAGATCCTCTCGCTTCCGATTTACGGCGATCTGTCGATGGAAGATGTCGATCTGGTTTGCGACGCGGTCCTGGAATTTTTCGGGAAGAAATGACAACCCCCGAGTTGAGCGTTGTGATTCCCTGCCACAACGAAGCCGAGAATTTGCGGCCGCTAATGGCTGCTCTTCACGGCGCGATCGATCCGTTGGGTTTGGATTATGAAGTTGTGATCACGGACGATTGCAGCAGCGACAATTCCTGGCGCGTGCTAGAGGAGCTGGGCGCGAGCGATCCGCGTCTGCGGGCGCAACGTTTTGGATTCAACAGCGGCGAATCGGCAGCGAGCTGGGCCGGAATGCAAATCGCGTGCGGGCGTTACATCGCGACGCTGGATGCCGATCTGCAAAACGATCCTAAAGATTTGCCGGCGATGCTGAACGCGCTGCGGGACTTCGATTGCGTTTGCGGCACGCGCGTTGAGAGCCGCGGGGAAGGCGACAGTTGGATCCGGATTGCGTCATCCCGCATCGCTAATTGGGTGCGCAACAAATTGTCCGGCGAAAATATCACTGACGCCGGCTGCACTTATCGCGTGTTCAAGCGCGAATGCATCGCGCGGATCAAGTTTTTCAACGGCGCGCACCGTTTCCTGCCGACACTGATCAAGCTCGAAGGCTATGCCGTCACGGAAGTTCCGGTCTCGAACAATCCACGCCGCGCGGGTCAGAGTCATTACGGCGTGTGGAATCGTTTGTTCAAATCGTTCCGTGATTTGCTTGCCGTTCGCTGGATGAAATCGAGAAAACTTCGTTACGAAATCGCTGAGTCCCTTAACAACCAATGAGCATTTCAATTTTTTTTGCCGCGACGTGGGCCGGCCAGGAACATCGCTTCCTGGGTCTGGACTGGAACTATCTCGTGATCCTGGGCTTGATCGGCAACGCCACGTTTTCAATGCGTTTTCTGGTGCAGTGGTATGCATCGGAGCGAAGGGGCGAGAGCGTGATTCCGGTTTCGTTTTGGTACTGGAGCATCGGCGGCAGTCTCCTGATGTTTCTCTACTTTCTGTTTCGGCGCGACCCGGTCGGCATCCTCGCTTATCTGCCAAACTCGGTCATTTATATTCGCAACTTGATGCTGATTCGTAAAGGAGGGCGGAAGCCTCCAACCGCCGCAGCACCTTCCCAAGATCCCCGCGAGCTTTCGGAATAACGATGGCGAAAAAAGATTCGCGCGTTGACGCTTATATTAAGAAAGTGCAGCCGTTCGCGCGCCCGATCCTGAAACATGTGCGCAAGCTGGTGCATCGCGGCTGTCCCGACGTCGAGGAAACGATCAAGTGGCGGATGCCATTTTTCGATCGCAAAGGCACGATTTGCTTCATGGCGGCCTTCAAAGAACACGCAGTCTTCGGTTTTTGGAAAGGCCAGTTGCTGTTCGGCAAAGAAAACCAAGGCGCAATGGGCCATTTCGGCCGGATCACGTCGATGAAAGATCTGCCGCCTGACAAAGAATTGATCTGCTACATCAAGAAAGCTGCCGACTTGAACGAACGCGGCGTTCAGAAGAAGCGAACACCACGCGGTATCCAGAAGGTGACCGTGCCGTCGGATTTGAAAACGGCTTTAGCGCAGAACGTGAAGGCGCGAAAGACGTTCGAAAATTTCAGTTACAGTCACAAAAAGGAATATGTCGATTGGATTGCCAGCGCGAAGCGCGATGAAACGCGCCAGAAACGCTTAAAGACGACGATTCAATGGTTGAGTCGGGGAAAAGTTCAGAATTGGAAATATCTCTAGGCCGCAAACTCGCCGAGATCAGTCGGCAGCAGACTTGTCCATTCGTGCTCGGTTCCAATTGCAAGCTTGGCCGAATGCAGCGCATGACGCGGCAAGAGTAACTCGCGTTCGAGCGCGGCGGTCCAGCCGGTCTCGATGAACTCCAGATAAAACCTTTCGTCCGGTCCGTAAATTTTGTCGCCAACGATCGGATGACTTAGCGAGGCGAGGTGAACGCGAATTTGGTGGGTCCGCCCCGTCTTCGGAATCGCGCGGATCAAAGCGAATTGATTTCCCGACGATTTCGATCTTATGAAGCGGCGTTCGACCTGAAACTCAGTTACGGCTGCCGCGCCTTTGGGATGAATCGTTTGCTTCAACCAGATCGCCGATTGTCGATGTTTGCCTTGTCGATCCAGCGGCGCATCGACAATTTTCCTTTCCCACTGCGGCCAGTTCCAAACAATCGCGACATATTCCTTGTGCAATCGCTGTTGTTGCATCAGCAGGCCGAAACGTCGCGCGGCCTCCGCCGTTTTTGCGACCAGCACGAGTCCGCTGGTTTCGCGATCCAACCGATTCACAATCGAAACCTGACCGCCGTTAGCGATCTCAAACGCAAGCAGCTCGCGCAATTCCTTCCAAAGGGTGGTTCGGTTGTCGGGCTTGGTCGGATGCGTCAACAGGAAGGCAGGTTTGTCGACGACAATGTAATCGGCGGTTTCGTCGATAATTTTGAACTGGAGCTTTGGCATCGACTCCTGATTGTAGCGGCCTCCGGTGGCCGCCGCATGCATTTCCCCCTAGGGCACGGACTTGACCTAACCGGTAAATCCGCTTTACCTAAGCCCCTTACTTCGAACCTGGCGGAGCCGCGACGTGGACCTTAAAGACATCAAAGCCATCATCGATTTGATGACGAAAAACGATCTCTCCGTTTTTGAGATGGAGAAGGACGGGTTTCGCTTGAAGCTGCAAAAAGGCTTGGGCGATCAGCCGATTATGGTCTCGACCGCCGCACCGGCGGTTACCAACGGCCCAGCCGCGTTAGCACCCGCAGGCGCACCGGCTGCCGCTGGTCTCAAGGACATTACGTCGCCAATGGTTGGGACCTTTTACCGCGCGGCATCGCCGGACGCACCGTCGTTTGTCGATGTTGGAACTCAGGTCACGGAGGACACCGTGGTTTGCATTATCGAAGCGATGAAAGTGATGAACGAAATCAAGGCAGAAACCAGTGGCGTGATCGCCGAAGTCATGGCCGAGAGCGGAAAACCCGTCCAATTCGGCCAGGCCCTTTTCCGGGTGCGATAACCAAGTGCGACCCGCCTAGTGCCAGTCCGGCTCGGACCGGGAGCAATAGATGTTTGAAAAAGTTCTGATTGCCAACCGCGGTGAAATTGCATTGCGCATCATTCGTGCGTGCAAAGAACTCGGCATTCGCACCCTCGCGGTTTATTCCGACGCCGATGTCGATTCGCTTCACGTCCAACTCGCTGATGAATCGATTTGCATCGGCGCGGCCCCGAGCTCGGAAAGTTATTTGAAGATCGAACGCATCATGAGCGCGGCCGAGATCGGCGATGTCGATGCGATCCACCCCGGTTACGGATTTCTGGCCGAGAACGCGCACTTTGCCGAAGTCGCGGAGAGCTGCAAAATCAAATTCATCGGGCCGCCCTCGCACGTGATTCAGAGAATGGGCGACAAGGACTTGGCCCGTGCTTGCGCGCGCAAGGCCGGAGTGCCAGTCACCCCCGGCAGCGACGGCGTGGTCGAAAACGACACGGAGGCGGCTAAGGTCGCAAAAAAAATCGGTTATCCGGTGATGATCAAGGCGGTCGCCGGCGGAGGCGGTCGCGGAATGCGCGCCGCGCACAACGAATCGAGCCTCATCACTGGATTTCACAGCGCGCGAATGGAAGCGGAGAAGGCGTTCGGTAATCCCGCTGTTTATATCGAGAAGCTGATCATCAATCCGCATCACATCGAGTTTCAAATCGTGGCCGACAGTCACGGCCACGTCATTCATCTCGGCGAGCGCGATTGTTCGATTCAGCGCCGCAATCAAAAGGTGATCGAGGAATGCCCGTCGCCGATCATGACCAGCGGATTGCGCAAGAAAATGGGCAACGCTGCGGTCAAGCTCGCCAAATCAGTCGATTACGAAAACACCGGCACGATTGAGTTCCTGGTCGACGACCAGCGCCACTTTTATTTCATGGAAATGAACACGCGCCTTCAGGTCGAGCACACCATCACTGAAGAAGTCTACAGCTGCGACTTGGTGAAGGAGCAAATCCGCATCGCCGCCGGCGAACGGCTTTCGCGGCACGTCGAACACGCTGAAGCACGCCAGCATGCGATCGAGTGCCGGATCAACGCCGAGGACCCGGAGAATAATTTTCAACCTTCGCCGGGACGGATTAAATTTTATTATGCGCCGGGCGGTCGCGGAGTGCGGATCGATTCGCATGCGTATACGGGCTATGTCGTGCCGCCCCACTACGATTCGCTGATCGCGAAAATCATTACCGTCGGTGCGAGTCGTGCGTCCACGATCGATCGGATGCGCCGCGCCCTCGATGAATATTATGTGACGGGAATCAAAACCACGTTGCCTTTCCACGCCGCCATCATGCGCAGCGGAGAATTTCGCGACGGCAAATACGACACTGGCTTCGTCGAGCGAATGATGTCGTCGGAGAAATTCCATTTGGTTCGGCCGGCGGCGAAGCTTCACGAATAACTTTGCGAAATTTAGGCGACTGCCGGCTCTACGGCATTTTGGATTTGAACTACGTCGCGACAGCCGATGTCGAACGCGTTACGTCGGCGATGATCGACGGCGGTGTCGATCTTATTCAGTTGCGCGCCAAGGCGCAGTCACTCGAAGAAATTGTCGATCTTGCCGGCAAACTGCACGCGATCACATCGGCTGCCGGAATTCCGTTGATCGTGAACGATTACGCGCAAGTTGCGGCCAAGGTTTCGGTTGAAGGCATTCATCTGGGCCAGGACGACGACTCGCTTTCGCACGCGCGCAAGAAGGCGGGTCGCGGAATTATCGTCGGAAAGTCCACACACAGTTTCGAACAAGCGATCGCGGCGTATAGGGAAGGCGCCGATTACATCGGGTTCGGTCCCATTTTCGCGACTCCGACCAAGCCAGATTATCAGCCGATTGGGCTGAACGGCATCAAGCGGGTTCATCACGAAGTTGACGTCCCGATCTTTTGCATTGGCGGAATCAAGATCGATAACCTCGGCGAGGTCATGGCTGCTGGCGCAAAGCGCGTTGCCATCGTTTCCGGTTTATTGAAAGCGCCGGACATCGCCAAGTACGCGCGGGGTTGCAAAGCGCTGCTCAATCCTGAAATCTGATTGCCAATGTCTGTCCTGATTCTTGGCTCAATCGCGCTCGACACGGTGAAGACGCCGGTGGAAGAGCACAGCGATTTGTTGGGCGGCTCCGCTTCCTACGCCGCCGCGGCCGCGAGTTATTTTTCGCCAGTCAAACTGGTCGGGATCGTCGGCAGCGATTTTCCGCAAAGCGAATTCGATTTTTGGAAATCGCGAAAGATCGACGTCGAAGGTGTCCAGCGCGTGAACGGCAAAACGTTTCGCTGGTCGGGCGAATATTCGTGGGACCTGAACACTCGCGAGACGCGATCGACCGAGCTCAATGTTTTCGAAAAGTTCGAGCCGAAGCTGCCGGATTCTTACCGCAAAACCGACTTCGTTCTGCTGGCGAACATCGCGCCGTCGCTGCAATCGCACGTGCTCAAACAAATGCAGAAGCCGCGCTTTGTCGTTGCCGACACGATGAATCTCTGGATCGAGACCGCGCGAAAGGATCTCGATGCGCTGCTGCCGCATGTCGATCTTCTGATTCTGAACGACAGCGAAGCGCGCGAGATGACGAAGCAAACCAGTCTCATCAAAGCCGGGCGCGCGATTCGAAAAATGGGTCCGCGCTATGTCGCGATCAAGAAAGGCGAGCACGGCGCGCTGTTGTTTGGCGAAAACGAATTCTTCAGCTGTGGCGCTTATCCGCTGGAAGACATTCACGATCCGACCGGGGCGGGGGACACATTCGCGGGAGGAATGGCCGGTTATCTCGCCGGAACCATCGGCGGCAAAGTCACCTTCACCGATCTTCGCAAAGCGATCATTTACGGCAGCGTGCTGGCAAGTTTTTGCGTCGAAGCATTCAGTCTCGATCGCCTCCGCGATCTAACGTTGGAACAAATCAACGAACGCTACGAAGCGTTCAAGCTGATGAGCCAGTTCGAAGTGCCAGCGTAATCGATAGACCATGAAGACGTTGCTTACATTGCTACTGTTGTGTTCCGCCGCTGTTTATGCCGAGCGACCGTCGGATGCCGATAGGATTCCGCCGGTCTCCCAGCTCAGCAATATCACGATGGGAGCGGGACCTTGGCAGCTCGAAATCTTGCCCAATGGCTCGGCTGGTGTCGTATATGGCGCAGGCCCTGACGGTTTTTCCGCGCCGGCGGGAACGTTCGATTTCCACCAGATTTATTCTTCACTTGCCCGAGTGGTGCAATCCAGCGGAAATATCCGCGAGTTTTTACCTTCGCGTTTCATCAACGCGTTGTTACGACCACCTACGCGCAATATACCAAACGATCTGATCTGATCTTGCCTTTATTCAAAAGAGCCAAGCAGTAGTCTCATCGTAGTTTCAACAAATCGGGGATCGATGAACTTTGGAAACGCTACCCTCCCGGCCTCGAGCAATAAGTCTAACGGTTGGCTGGTTACGCTCCCGCTGGCGCATCCATGATGAACCCGCTTATAGTTTGCTGCAGTGCAGCATGATTCCCGGGTAACGATTCACATGGCCGCGAGTCTCGACGGGTTCATCGCCCGAAAGGACGGGCGCGTGGATTGGATGGAGACGTCAGACGAATTCGCAGCCGGAGACACGATGGACTCAGAATTCGTCGAGGCTTTCCTCAAGACCATCGATTGCTACGTCATGGGATCGCGAACCTACGAGACGGCGTTGAATTTTGAAGCCAAAGGGTTGGGATGGTCGTACGGCGACAAGCCCACGTTTGTCCTCACCAGTCGTGATCTGCCGCGGATCCGGGACACGGTTGAGTTTTACTCAGGCGATCTTGTGCAGTTCGTGAACGGGCATCTGCGGCCGAAGTTCCGGAGCATCTGGTTTGTTGGAGGCGGTAACGTTTCCGGCCAATGTCTT